>Ga0114964_10002352_pt1 | contig 13182 bp, 12 predicted proteins | sample C_131016_MF_Meta_FD_92638 | JGI IMG/M metagenome (GOLD analysis project Ga0114964, IMG submission 92638) | Freshwater microbial communities from Lake Croche, Canada to study carbon cycling - C_131016_MF_MetaG | ecosystem: Environmental > Aquatic > Freshwater > Lake | place: Lake Croche, Canada... | reverse complement strand
GTTGTACATTAACACCAAATGGTCAATTCTTCCGAACTGACAAGGCTGGTTTCTTACCTGCTATGATGGAAGAGATGTATGAAGACCGTAAGAAGTTTAAGAAATTATATCTTCAAGCCAAACAGGAGTATGAAAATGAAAGAGATGAAACCAAACGATACGAAATCGACAAAAGAATTGCCAGATACAACAACCTACAACTCGCAAAGAAAGTATCACTTAACTCCGCTTACGGTGCTTTGGGAAGCCAGTATTTTAGGTTTTATGACTTACGGATGGCTCTTGCAGTCACTACGGCAGGCCAATTCTCGATTCGTTGGATCGAAGCAAAAATAAACAGTTATGTAAACAAGATACTGGAAACTGATAATGTGGACTATGTTATTGCGAGTGATACTGACTCTATCTATCTCCGTCTTGACGGCTTGGTTAATAAGTTTGTCAGTAAGCCATCTGATGATATTGACAAGACGATCCGATTCATGGATAAAGTCTGTGAGAATAAAATTCAACCTTTTATTGACGAGAGTTATCAGGAGTTGGCAGACTACGTTAAAGCATTTTCACAAAAGATGCAAATGAAACGTGAAGCGTTGTGTAACAAAGGTGTATGGACTGCCAAGAAGCGTTACATTCTGAATGTATACAACAATGAGGGTGTACAGTATCACGAACCACAGATGAAGGTGATGGGTCTTGAGATGATTAAGTCTTCTACACCATCAGCCATTCGTGAGAAGATGAGAGAGATTATTAAGTTGATGATGACTGGTAATGAACAGGACATCCAAGACTTTATTGCCAAGTTCAGAGAAGACTTTAATAAGTTGCCACCTGAAGAGATATCTTTTCCCCGTGGCATGAATGGCTTGGCTACATACTCGGATGCAATGACACTATATAAAAAAGGTACACCAATTCATGTCAAAGGTGCTATTCTATACAATCATAATCTAAAGAAACTGGAACTTACCAAAAAGTATCCGTTGATTCAAGAGGGTGAAAAGATTAAATTCACTTATCTTAAATTACCAAATCCATTCAAAGATACGGTAATTTCATATCCATCTCGGTTACCGGCAGAGTTTGAGCTTGACAAATATGTAGATTATGAGTTACAATTCAACAAAGCTTTTCTTGATCCAATCAAAGTTATTCTAGATTGTATGAAATGGCAAGTAGAAAAAACTAATTCTCTAGAGGACTTCTTCTCATGACTTTTCTAACATTGTTGACAGCACTAGCGTTATCTGGTGTTTCAGCATATTATTCAGTTATCGGTTTGGCTGCAATATTTCCAGGTTCATTCTGGCCTATTATTATAATGGGTTCAGTACTGGAGATGGCCAAACTTGTAACTGTATCTTGGTTGTATCGTAATTGGAAAACATGTCCGTTGTTAATGAAATCTTATTATGTAACAGCTTGTGTTATATTGATGTTGATTACCTCGATGGGTATATTTGGTTATTTGTCTAAGGCACACTTAGAACATTCAGCCGATACTGCACCATTGTCAGATAAAGTTGCAATGTTAGATGAGAAAATTAAAACTGAAAAGGAGAACATGGATGGCAATCGTAAGATTCTCAAACAACTTGATGAGGGAGTGGACCAAGTTATGGCACGATCCTCGGACGAGAAAGGTGCGGACAAAGCAGTCGCCATCCGCAAAGCCCAACAGAAAGACCGTAGCCGCATTAGCCAAGAAATTCAAGAGTCGCAGAGATCCATTAATGTGCTTAACGAAGAAAGAGCACCTCTTAATGTGGCGTTACAGAAGGCAGAATCTGACTTTGGTCCAATCAAGTATGTTGCTGAGTTAGTCTATGGATCTGGTGAGAGAGATTTAATTGACAAGGCGGTTAGATTGGTCATCATGTTAATTATGACTGTATTTGATCCATTGGCTATACTATTATTAATATCAGCTAACATGACATGGAAAATTAAAGAAGAACCTGAACCTGAAAATCCTGAACAGGAATTTTTTGATAAAGTCGGAGATATATCCAAAAAACTGGATGACGATGCTGTTCAAATTAAGAAAGGTAACTTAGCTACAATTTTAGAGAAGAGTGAGCCAAAGAAAGAACTTAAACCTAAGTATGATTATGATGAACCGTTTGCATTCAAAGAGAAGAATCAAACGGATGGTGGAACATTTTAAAGGATGAAACTATGAGTATATTAGACAAAATTAAAAAGAACAGTAGCATTAAAGATTCAGCCGTTTTGGCCAAATCTAAATTCTTCAATGCAAAAGATATGATTCAAACTGCGGTGCCGATTATCAATGTGGCACTTTCTGGTAAGTTGGACGGTGGTCTAACTCCAGGTCTTACAATGTGGGCAGGTCCATCTAAACATTTTAAGACAGCATTCTCGTTATTGATGGCCAAATCTTATTTGGACAAATATGAAGATGCTGCCTTATTGTTTTATGATAGCGAGTTTGGTACTCCTCAGTCTTATTTTGATTCGTTTGGTATTGACACTAATCGTGTCTTACATACACCACTTACCGATATAGAACAATTAAAATTTGATATCATGTCACAGTTAACGCAATTGGAGCGTGGTGATAAATTGATTATCATTGTAGATTCGATTGGTAACTTAGCATCCAAGAAAGAAGTTGAAGATGCCTTGGCTGAAAAATCTGTGGCTGATATGTCGAGAGCCAAACAAGTTAAATCATTATTCAGAATGGTAACACCACACTTAAATTTAAAAGACATTCCAATGATTGTAGTTAATCATACTTACATGGAAATTGGAATGTTCCCGAAAGCAATTGTTGGTGGTGGTACAGGTTCATACTATTCTGCCGACAACATCTTCATCATTGGTCGCCAACAAGAAAAAGAAGGAACAGAAGTTGTTGGTTACAATTTTATAATCAACGTAGAGAAATCAAGATATGTTAAAGAAAAATCTAAAATACCTGTCACCGTATCTTTTGATGGTGGTATTAGTAAGTGGAGTGGTTTGCTTGACCTTGCTATTGAATCCGGCCATGTGGTTAAGCCATCTAACGGCTGGTATTCCAAAGTAGATGAAGATGGTGTAATTGAAGATAAGAAATATCGTATTAAAGAAACTGATACTAAAGAGTTTTGGTTACCTATACTTAAACAGAAAACATTCCAAGATTTCATCGGAAACAAATACAGCGTAACTTCTGGCAACATTATGAACTATGGTGATGTGGAGGAAACATTTGAAGTAGAAACCATGAATGGAGTCTAACATGATTGAAGGCATAGATTATTGCTTCATTTATCCAAAAGATGAAAATGCAATTGCACATATTAAATTTCTAGCTGGACCGTATACAAATACCACATTCAAATACGGTAAAGTAAAAATAAAAGAGGAACCTGACGGAGCCCATTTACTTTTTGCTTATGATGTGTTAGAATCACCAGTTATGAAGCCAAATAAGTTGGAGAAGGATGATGCCTTCAAAAACTACATTGGTGATTTATTGGTAGAGATAATGACTTCCAACATGGAACAGGATATAATTGATGAAACTAGAGCAGACGATATTAAAGAACCTGATTTATAATGATGAATATTTACGAAAAGTATTACCATTTCTAAAAGGTGAATATTTTACAGATAGAACCGAAAGACTGATATTCAATGAAGTACTCTCGTTCACAAACACTTACAATTCTACACCATCGATTGAAGCAGTTGAATTGGCCATCAAAGAGAAACGAAATCTCTCAAATGATGAAGTGGAACTCTCAGAGACTTATCTTAAAGAAATTGTATCAATTAAAGACCAAGAATCCAAACTTCAATGGCTCGTTGACAAAACCGAGTCCTTTGTTCAAGAGAAAGCCATTTACAATGCAGTATTGGGTTCTATTTCAATCTTGGATGGCAAAGACAAAACCCAAGAGAAAGGTGCGATTCCCAAGATATTATCAGACGCTCTGGCGGTAAGTTTTGATAATTCTGTTGGCCACGATTACTTAGAAAACTCGGATGAACGATATGAATTCTACCACAGAAAAGAAGAACGAATCCCATTTGACCTCGAATACTTTAACAAAATCACCAAGGGTGGCCTTCCTGCCAAGACACTTAACATTGCATTGGCTGGGACTGGTGTGGGTAAGTCTTTGTTTATGTGTCATGTTGCCGCTGGCTGTATGTCTCAGGGTAAGAATGTATTGTATATCACTATGGAAATGGCTGAGGAACGCATTGCTGAAAGGATAGATGCGAATCTACTAGACACAACTGTTGACTCTCTGGTTGAATTACCAAAAGAAATGTTCGATAGAAAGATAGCCAGACTCCGTGAAAAGACCACAGGTAAGTTAATCATCAAAGAGTATCCTACCGCATCAGCATCCTCTATACATTTTAGGACTCTATTAAATGAACTTAATCTCAAAAAGTCTTTTGTTCCTGATATTATCTTCATTGATTATCTTAACATTTGTTGTTCTGCAAGAATCAAAGCTTCAGCCAACGTCAATTCTTATACCTATGTTAAAGCCATTGCAGAAGAATTGCGAGGTCTTGCTGTTGAATTCGGAGTACCAATTGTTAGTGCAACACAAACAACAAGGTCAGGTTTTGGTTCTTCAGACCCCGGACTCGAAGACACAAGTGAGTCTTTTGGTTTGCCCGCTACAGCTGATTTAATGTTTGCTTTGATATCATCTGAAGAACTAGAATCGGTTGGCCAAATCATGGTGAAACAATTGAAGAATAGATATAATGATCCAACATATTTCAAAAGATTTACTTTGGGTATTGATAGATCAAAGATGAAACTATTTGACATAGCACAGTCTGAACAAGAAAACATTGTTGATTCTGGCCAAGATAAACCACTTAATACATTTGGTATGCGTGAAAAGAAATTTGATGGATTTAAAGTATGAATTTAACTAAAGATGAGGCTCTAGTTTGTGCCAAAGCCTTTGAAGACTATTTTGGTAATTTTGACCGAATAGACCAATACATGAAAGACCAAAAGTTAAATTCTTTGGCTGACCTTTCTACGAACCCATTGTTTCCAATTGAAGATGATTTGTTTTCGGATTTCTCGATGCATCCTAATGATATGGATATTGATGTGTGTGAGATTAATCCTGATACTTGGGAAACTTTGTTGAACATTACCTCATCACATGTTAATATTGCACCTGTTGGTCGTAATGTGAAGTTGGCTGTGAAAGAAAAGAACACCGATAAAGTTCTTGGATTCATCCGCCTTGGGTCTCCTGTGATTAATTGTAAACCACGTAACGATATGCTTGGCCAAGTCTTTACACAACAACCTGAGTGGGGTAAACGATTTAATGGTTCTGCTATGATGGGTTTTGTTATTGTGCCATCACAACCATTTGGTTTCAATTATCTTGGTGGTAAACTTTTGGCTGCCATTTGTTGTTCACATAAAGTCCGTGAGATTGTAAATGCCAAGTATAACATGAACCTATGTTTGTTTGAAACAACCAGTCTCTATGGTTCTTCTAAACAAGTATCACAATATGATGGTATGAAACCATATATTAGATACAAAGGTCTTACAGATTCCGATTTCTTACCAATGATGCATGGCAAACCATATTCTGAATTAAGAGACTTTGTTGAGTCTAAAGTTGGTAAGATTGTTGAAGATGATATCTCAAGTAAGAAATTAAAAATCTCTATGAAGATTATTTCTATGACCAAGGCTGCACTTAAAGGTCATCCAGAAGCCGTTGCGTTTCAGTCTACTATTGATAATGCTAAAAAGTTGACAGAACAGAAACGTTATTATGTTTCCAACTATGGTTTTAGTAACTATATTGACTACATTTGTTGCCGAACTGATACACTCATTAAAGATAAAGAGAACTATGATAAGTTTGAATTGGAAAATGTAGTAAAATGGTGGAAGACTAAAGCAAGTAATCGTTATGAGTCTCTCAAGACTGATGGCAGATTAAGGTCTGAGTTGGAGGTTTGGACTTCTGGAAAGGAGATCCAAATCATCAGATAAATAGTTCATTATTAGGGAGATTTCAATGGGTGTATTATCAGCAGCAGACTTTTTTAAAGAACCAACAGGTTCTAGGCCTGACCGCAAAATGATTATTTTAAACAAATATAAAAATGAAGAAGCATTTGAAATGTCAAGTGGTTCTCCTGTTGTGTTTAAATTTGAAAAATCTGTCTATGATAAAATAGCAGCACTAATTCCTGGCGATAACAAGGGTTATAATTCTATTGTCTTAAAAGATAAAAAAAATAAATCATATAACTTAAATAAAATATCCAAGAGTAAAGAACTTGGAGGTGGCGGTGGTTCTGGTGCTGGTGCAGAGAATACCAAGATGAATGAATCTTCTGTCTGTTTATGGTGTGCTGTATATAAAGAATATGGTGTAGCTGATAAAAATGCAGTCGTAAAATATTATAAAGATGTTAAGAATCTTTATGTTGTAGACGAATCGGATAAAAACATGATTTCACAAACAGATGAAGCATGGTTAAAACACTATGAAAGGTGCGCTGCATTTTTAGTAAATGGACTATTCAAATCAGACGATTACATTTTTCACCGTGGTTCTGAACTTGTTGATATGATTAATAAAAAGTTTGCTGAACTCAACAAAAAAATGGAAATTCCTTTTGCTAATATAAACAAATGGTCGCCAGCCGATATTTGGGTTATCAGAAAAGGTTTTAAATTTGATATTTCGGAATGTCAAACATTAGATTGTTTGAATCGTGATTTATTAAATGCTTTGAAAGATAGAAATCTGATTGGTATTTCATTGAAGAAGACGATGAATAGTATCCATCAAACAAATTATAACGTAGGTGAAAAAAGAGCACCTATGGTCTGGAATGGATTCAGAGTTAAAGCTGAAAAGAAAGATTCAAATATACTCTCATCAAAAGACGTTTATGTTTATGGTAAAGGTGAAGATGAGATTGAAATGCAATTACGTTCTTTTGCAGAGTTATCTGGATGGCAGGGTGAACTAATTGGTTCTGTGGCCAAATATGGAAAGATAGCATATGGACCAATCAATTTAATTTTGAAAGATTTAAGTTTGTCAGAATTACCAAATCAACAATCAATCATTGGATTAGCTAGATCTAAAGATGAAAAATTAATTAAAGAGTTATATAAAACTTTTTCCAAATATGCTGAACCTGGAATGTCTGAAGAATCGTTCATATCAGCTTGTCAGTCTAAAGAAACATCTTCAGATAAAATTTACTCAAAGTACTTGGGTGTTAAGTTGATTGATATACTTATGTCAACAACTGAGAAGAATAGAAACTCATTCGTACAAGGTGCTCTGGGTTATGCTCTTTCAAACACAAAAAATAGTGCTCCATTTATTAAGGTATCATAATGGCTTTATCACAATTTGACAAAATCTTAAAAGAATACCGTGATTCAGATAATGATTACGGTTTCTCTGCCGTATCTGAAGAAGAATACAATGCAGCCATCAACAAGGCTGTAACAGCAGATGACTATAAAGAAAGACTGGAAAGGGTAGAGAAGATAATCATACCGTTTTTGACCAAGTTACATTCTACTGGAGACAAAGAATACATATATTGGCCAAACAGAGTTCCTGCTCTTGAGGAACAAATACAAAGGATACTTGAATTAACTAGAGGATAATTATGACTAATGCTACGGTGATTATACCGACCACAGGGGCACCTACGGTTCGGAATGCAATTGAATCTGTATTGAATCAAACTGAACCGACTACATGTTATCTTGTATGTGACGGTAAACAGTTCTCAGGAGCTACCAAAATTATAGCGGATGATTACCTTGGTAATCCAAACTTTAAGGTAGCATATTTACCTATTAATGTTGGAGCTAATGGATTTTACGGACACCGTATATATGCAGCTTTTACTCACCTAATTGAGACTGAATTTGTGGGATATTTGGATCAGGATTGTTGGCTAGAAAATAACCACATAGAAAGTTCAATAGAAACAATACGTTCTAGAGGTCTTGCTTGGTCATATTCTCTGAGAAAAATATGTGGTAAACTTGGTGATTATATTTGTAATGATGACTGTGAGTCTCTTGGTAAGTGGAAAACATATCATGGTATTAATCATGTAGATACAAATTCTTATTGCCTTCGGACTCATATTGCAGTAAAATTAGCATCTGTATGGCATGGTGGTTGGGGCCAAGATAGAGCATTCTATTCCGTTCTTGTTCAGAATGTTGACAACTATGGATGTACGGGTGAATATACAGTTAATTATCGAGTAGATGGTAATGCTGGTTCCGTGAACGCAGAGTTCTTTCAAAACGGAAACAAAATAATGAATGAAAAATATAATGGAGAATTCCCTTGGAAAAAGAAAATGACATCGTAATTGGTTTTATAACAGGTTATAAATTTGAAAAAATTGCACCTTGGGTAAATTCACTTCTACAATCTGGCTTTCAAGGCCAGAAATGGATGATATGTTATAATATTGAACAGGAAGTAATAGACAAATTAAAGAGTCTAGGATTCAATGTTCATAATTTTATAGTTGAGGGACAATTCAACATTGTCAATATTCGATTCTTGCACATTTGGCAATTACTCAAAACACTTCCAGAAAAACCAAGATACATTATTAATACTGATGTAGCCGATGTTATATTTCAAAGTGATCCGTCTATCTGGTTGGAAGCAAACTTAAAAGATAAAAAATTATGTGTCGCTTCAGAATCTTTAAAATACAAAGATGAAGCCTGGGGTATTCACAACATGTATCAATCTTTTGGTCCAATTGCAGCAGAACATATGGCTGATAGAGCCATTTACAATGCTGGCACAACTGCTGGTGTTTATGAAGAGTATTTGGATTTTTGTTATAATGTTAGTTTACTATGTAATGGTGCTCCACAATTTGTAGAGGGTGGTGGAGGACCAGATCAAGCTGCAGTTAATCTATTGTTATCACTTAAGCCTTATAGTGATATAACATATTTTGTTGAACACGATACTCCTTGGGCATGTCAATGTGGCACAACCGTTGATCCAAATAAAATAGAAAACTTCAGGCCAAATCTTTTGGGTGGTGAACCCATATTTGAAGATGGATGTGTTTATAATAATGTTGGCCAAAAATATGTAATGGTACATCAATACAACAGAGTACCTAAATGGAAAAAAATATTAGAGGAGAAATACAAATGAAATTATGTTTCGTAGTTCATAGATACGCTCCTTTTCCTGGTGGTTCTGAATATTATGTCCAACAAATGGCTGAAGAAGCTTTGTCAAGGGGACATGAAGTTACTGTGGTATCCGGTGAACACAAAGGTGACTTGAATGGAGTTAGAGTTTCATCTGAAGCTAAAATGTTATTTGGCCAAGACCTTATTATTGTGCATGGTGGTGATGTTGGTGTACAAAATAATATATTGTTAAGTGCTAAGCATTTATCTGATTTGAATATTCCTATTCTTTATATGTTAATTAAGCCTTCAGAAAGTTTTGTGTGTCTAAAGGCTTTAGAAGATGTTAAATATATTGGTTGTTCGGCACCAGAAGATTGGGAACATGTAAAGAAGTTTGGTGTTGAAAAGAAAGCACACAAAGTTATTCATGGTATATCACCAAAAGATTGTATTGGCATCAAAGGTCAATTTAAAGACAAATACAATATACCTAAAGATAAGAAAATGTTTTTGTCCTGTGGTGGTTATTGGCCAAACAAAAGAATGATTGAATTGGCTGAGGCTTTTATAAGTGCAGATTTAAAAGATTCTATATTAGTCACAACAGGTTATGATAATCGTCATGGTATTATGCCACAAAAATCAAATAGTGTTATGCCTTTGATGGTTGAAGATCCAAAAGATATTAAAGATGCCATTGCTGATGCTGATTGTTACATAATGAATTCTGATTCTGAAGGCTTTGGATTAGTTATATTGGAATCTATGATTAATCAAACACCATGGATCTCCAGAAACATTGCTGGTGCCAAACTATTGGCCAAATTTGGAACAGTATATGATACCGAAGAACAATTAGTAGACATATTGAAAACTTGGAGGCCAACTAATACAGATGCAGCCTATGAATATGTCATATCAAATCATTTAATTAAAAACACCGTTGATGATATTGAAAATGTGTTAAAATGAAAATTAAAATCTTTAGTCATGCTTTGACCTTAGGTAATAATTTAATCACCTTAGAACAATCTGAGTTACTTGAGAAAACAGGTCTTTTAGATGCATCTGAAATTAATATGATGTTACATTATAAAGAATCTGATTTTGAATGGTTGAAAAAAAGATGGAAATATCAATCTAATGTCAACTACCATACATTTGATGAATCTTATAAAGAATGGTATGAAGGTACCAGTATTCTACACATACAGAACCTAGTTCAGTCTACCGATGAAGAATTTTATGTGTGTTATATGCATCACAAAGGTATTTCCAGTAATTTGCATGGATGGAGACAATACATGCAATATTGGAATATAGAAAATTGGCTGAAATGTTTTCAGAAATTGGAAGAAGGTTATGATACTTGTGGTGCTTCATTTCTGACCGCTGATTCTCCTTCTCTTACTTGTGGACCCTATCCAATCTATGCTGGAAACTTTTGGTGGGCTAAGGCTTCATATCTCAGAAGATGTAGACTTCTGAAAACACCAGTTGAAAATAACTTCCGACCACAATTTATTGGTCAACCACACCATAGATTTGATTATGAATGTTGGCATGGTAGTGGTAACCCTAAGGCATATGATTTGCATCCAGGACCCGAAAGGCGTTGGTATTGGCCAGCCTATATGTACCGAAATTGAAAAAACTGATACTATGTATCGAACCGAATAATTTCAAATTTATTACCAGTAAGTTTGAAACTTATATAAATAACCCTACGGACAACCAAAGTGTGTTGTATTTCTAGGAAAATCAATGATATCTTTTACATCCTTTTTGACAGAAGAGGCTGCCTCCGAAGGCGGCCAGCTTAAACACATTCACCATGCTGAGGATAGACCATTAATGCACGGTCATGCTGGATTTGAACATGCTTACGGTGCCTTACATCAGGCTCACGAACATATCAAATCTGGTTCTAAAAGCAGTAATCTCACAATGAAATATGATGGTTCTCCATCCATTGTTTTTGGTCACCATCCACATACTGGTAAATTCTTTGTTGCTTCCAAGTCTGCCTTCAATAAGAATCCAAAGATTAATTATTCGGAAAAAGACATTGATAAGAATCATGGCCATGCACCAGGTTTAGTTAAGACACTCAAACACGCTCTTAAACATTTACCTAAAGTGACACCAAAACAAGGTGTTTACCAAGGTGATGTGATGCATCATGAAGATACAAAGACATTAAAAGAACAACATCTGTTTGAAGCTGCAAAAAACAAAGTTTCTTTTACACCAAATACAATCACATACACAGCTCATGGTGATGAAGCTAAGAAGGCTAAAAAATCCAAATTTGGTGTCGTAGTTCACCAAAAGTATAGTGATGATATGAAACATGCTTCGCCTCATGTTGACCACAAGAATTTCAAAGAACATCCAGATGTACACATTCATGGTGCAGAACATGATACATCCATGGTACATCATAGTCCTGAGAATGAGCATGAGTTTAATAAACACATGAAGGCAGCCAAAGATATACATGATACACATGGCCACAAAATGTACAATGCCGTTCATCATGCTCATGGTGGAGAAACAGGTCACTTGTCTACTTACATCAACCATACAGTAAGACACGATGAGGTGCCTAATGTAAAAGGTTTCAAAGAACATTTACACCGTGAACATGAAAAACAGGCAGCCAAAGTAAAAACGGATAAATCAAAAGTTGAAAAACGTGCTGAAGGAGCTAGACAAATTGCTCATGTGGAGAAAAATAAAGAACATTATGGTAACCTATTCTCAATGCACCATCATTTGCACCAAGCCAAAAATGCTTTAGTGAAGTCTTTAGAAACACATGAAGGTAGATATGAACACCACATTGAAGGTAAAAAATCTAAACCAGAAGGTTTTGTGGTAAATCATAAACCAGAAGGCGGTAAAGAAGAACCGACTAAATTGGTTAATCGTGCAGAATTTGCTAAGGCCAATCTTTTAAAAGTTAGAAAATGAAATCGTTTTTAGATTTAGTTCAAGAAGCCAAAAGTGATGAGGTACATCATGAGGTACATCATGTGATGACCTTTGGTCGGATGAATCCGCCTACAACTGGCCACCTGAAATTAATAGACAAAGTTAAAGATATTGCCAAAAAGAATAATGCTGGTCACACAGTTGTTACTTCACATTCACAAGATGCAAAGAAGAATCCATTATCAGCATCTCAGAAGCTAAAACATCTAAAGAGATATTCTCCAGACACTCACTTTGAGGCTTCCAGTAAAGAACATCCAACATTCTTGCATCATGCCGCTAAGATACACAAAAAAGGTGTAACTCACCTTCATATGGTGGTTGGTTCTGATCGTGTTAAAGAAATGAAAGAGAAATTGCACAGATACAATGGTACACATGAAGGTGCCTTGTATAATTTCAAAAAGATTACTGTACATTCAGCTGGCGAAAGAGATCCTGACGCTGAAGGTGATACTGGCATGTCTGGTACCAAAATGAGAGAGCATGCCAAGAATAAAGATATCAAATCTTTTAGACAAGGCGTTCCACATCATGTTTCAGACACACACGCAAAAGAATTAATGCATGATACTCGTAAGGGTATGGGTTTACATGAAGATATCTACCGTGGTGTCTTCAAGGCCATCTTTGTAACTGGTGGACCTGGTTCTGGCAAAGATGTGGTCATTCGTGAGGCCATTGCCGAAGAAAGAGCAGTAGAAATCAATTCAGTCCAAGCATTCGATTACTTGGCTGACAAACAGAAATTATCTGAAAGAACTAATGACGTTCGTAGAGAAGCCATTAGAACAAGAGCACCTTTGATTATCAATGGACCTGCTGATGACGCTCAACGCATGATATATGTTAAGGAAGAATTAGAAGATTTAGGTTATGAAACCATGATGGTTTTTGTTAACACAACTGATGAAGTTAGTAAAGAACGAAATGAGAAACTGAAAAGAACAATCTCTGAATCGATGAGGCATGATAAATGGGTTCAATCTCAAAAT
>Ga0114964_10002350_pt1 | contig 13187 bp, 9 predicted proteins | sample C_131016_MF_Meta_FD_92638 | JGI IMG/M metagenome (GOLD analysis project Ga0114964, IMG submission 92638) | Freshwater microbial communities from Lake Croche, Canada to study carbon cycling - C_131016_MF_MetaG | ecosystem: Environmental > Aquatic > Freshwater > Lake | place: Lake Croche, Canada... | reverse complement strand
TTGGTGCGGATGGAGGGGGTCGAACCCACACGCCTCACGGCGCTAGATCCTAAGTCTAGTGCGTCTGCCAATTTCGCCACATCCGCTTAGGGGGTGCAAACTTAATTTATTTTTTATTATGAATCTTCAATTTTTGGAAGGGCTATGGAATCAAGGCCACAATTTTTTCTAAATAGACTTGATCAGTCGCATCAAATTGAGATAGCTCGCTACTATCCACATCTAATACCCCCAATACCTTACCTGCTTTAAAAACAGGCACTACAATTTCAGATTTGGACAAACTACTGCAGGCTATATGGCCCGGAAACTTTTCAACATCATCTACTAAAATGGTACTTGCTTTTTCCCAAGCAGTGCCACAAACACCTCTTCCTTTTTTTATACGAGTGCATGCCACAGGCCCCTGAAAAGGACCTAAAACTAACTCGTCTTCAATGACCCAATAAAATCCTACCCAAAACCAATTGAATTGTTCTTTTAATGCAGCAGCAATATTGGCTAAATTGGCTACTAAATTTGGCTCACCAGTAAGTAAAGCTTCAATTTGAGGAAGTAGTGATTCGTATTGTTCTTTTTTATCTCCTTTGGTGATGGTTAAATCTTCGGCCATAAAAACAAGTGGTTTATTTTATGAGTTATTAAGTTTGATCCTTAGTGATAGAGCTTAGTGCTGTTGTCTTACACTATTGCTTCTGTCTTTTTTTGTAATAGTGATTTTAATTCTTTCTTTTCTATTCTAGCTACAAATAAAATAAAAGCAAGTAATTCAAAACTTGCAATGCTAAGTCGAATGCTGTTATTTTTAGTGATCAATTCTACTAATAAATAAATACCATAAAGCAATAAGGTAATTACAAAATAAGCAATTAGTTTTTTAGTAGCATAAGGAATAGGATATACTTTTTGCCCCCATTTATAGCTTATATACATCATGGTACCATAGCAAATTAAAGTGGCCCATGCACTGGCCATATAACTAAAATAAGGGATAGCTATAAAATTAATAGCAATGGTAATGACTGCGCCAATAAGGGTTATCCAAGCGCCTGCCATGGTCTTATTACTTAGTTTATACCAAATGCTTAAATTATAATAAACGCCTAAAAATATATTGGCAATTAATAAAATGGGTACTACGCGCAGTCCCACGTACATGGCGGGATTGCGAATAAATTCTTTCCAAATAGCTAAGTATAAAACCACCATCAAAAACATAATGCATAAAGTAATGACAAAAAATTTCATCACCCTCGCGTAAGTCTTAGGCGCATTCTCTTCGGTAGATTGTTTAAAGAAAAAAGGTTCTGCACCCATTCTAAAAGCTTGCACTGAAATAGTAATTAATATAGATAATTTATAACAAGCACTATAAATACCAACGATAGCTTTATTGGCATCCACTGAACCACCTGGCGCCCACCAGCCTAACATAATTCTATCAAAGGTTTCATTCACCATGCCACCGAATCCAACTATAATTAAAGGAAGTGCATACAACATCATTTGTTTCCATAAATCAAAATCAAAACTAAAACGTAAGGCCCCAATTTCTTTTTTTAATAATAATAAAACAAAAACATTTTGAACAATGCCTGCTAATAATACATAGCCTACTGCCCAGTCGGGTTGATACCAACTGGTTAAAATACTACCAGGATGAGTAGCCATATAATTTGGAAGAATGCTTATAAAATAATAAGTAGCTAGTATATTTAAAACAATGCCACCAATTTTTATAAAAGCAAATTTTTTCGGTTTGCCTTGCATTCTTAATCTTGAAAAAGGAATGGTAGCAAGTGCATCTAATCCAACTACCCAAGCCATTAAGCTGATGTATTCGGGATGTGCAGTAATTTGTAAAAGTTGCGCAATGGGTGCACTGAATTTAATGAGTACCATCAATACTATTGCGGTTACCATGATCATAGAAAAACTACTGGTATGGTAAATTTTTTCTTCATTCTCTTTGCTACCAAATCTAAAATAAGCAGTCTCCATCCCATGGGTAACGATCACATTTAAAAAGGGAATAAAAGAGTAAACAATAGACATTTCTCCATAGGCCGACTCGGTAAACTTATAAGTAAGGTAGGGTACCAGCAAATAATTAATAAACCTAGCTGCAATAGAGCTAAGTCCGTACCATGCGGTTTGACTGGCTAATTTTTTTATACTACTCAAGGCATTGAAATTACAGCTAAATTAGTGAAAATAGTTTTGTTTATCTTCATGCTGAAATTGGCAATAATATGAAAGCGGTCATTCAAAGAGTAAAGGAGGCAAGTGTAACTATTGATGGCGAAGTAACAGGCGCTATTTCAATGGGCTTATTGGTGCTTTTGGGTATTGAAACTGCAGATACCGTGGAGGATGTTCAATGGCTTTCCAATAAAATAGTCAATATGCGCATTTTTGATGATGCCGATGAGGTCATGAATTTGAGTGTAAAAGAAATAGGGGGTACTATTTTATTAGTGAGTCAGTTCACCTTGCATGCTAGTACTAAAAAGGGAAATAGGCCTTCTTATATTGCTGCTGCAAAACATGACATTTCAATTCCTTTGTATGAAGGCATGATTCAACAATTAAATATAGAGATGGGTGGCCCCATTCAAACGGGAAAGTTTGGCGCAGACATGCAAGTGGCTTTAATTAACAATGGGCCGGTAACCATCATCATTGACTCTAAAAGCAAAGTGTAATAATAGAAATTTAAAAATAGTAAAACAATATGGCAAACGATTTAACCGTTCAACAAGCGCAAGAAAAAGTGGATCAGTGGATAAAAACTATAGGGGTGAAATATTTTAGTGAGCTCACTAATTTGGGTATTTTAATGGAAGAGGTAGGAGAAATGTCAAGAATATTGGTGCGTAAATATGGGGATCAATCTTTTAAAAATAAAGAAGAGGACATAATGTTAGCAGATGAAATGGCCGACGTATTGTTTGTGCTCATTTGCTTGGCCAATCAAACAGGCATTGATTTAGCCTCAGCTTTGGAGAAAAATATTCAAAAAAAATCCACTAGGGACGCAGCTAGACATCAAAATAATGAAAAATTACAGCGATAATGCAATCTCGCAGTATATTTGTAGCCTATGAGTAAGGTACAACCAGACAACACATTACAAGCCATTATTTCCCATGCGAAGGAATATGGTTTTGTTTTTCCAAGTAGTGAAATATATGATGGATTAAGTGCGGTATATGATTACGGCCCCTATGGTGCACAATTGAAAAAAAACATAAGAGATTATTGGTGGAACAGCATGACGCAATTAAATGAAAATATTGTGGGTATTGATGCCGCCATTTTTATGCATCCAACCACTTGGAAAGCAAGCGGTCATGTGGATAGTTTTAGTGATCCTTTAATTGATAATAAAGAAAGTAAAAAAAGATATCGTGTAGATCATTTAATTGAAGGCCATGCCGATGCATTAATTGCTAAAGGAAATAAGGCAGCAGCCGACAAATTAGTAGCAGATATGGATGCCTTATTGGCTAAAGAAGATTTTGAAGGCTTGAAAAAATTAATAGAAGAAAATAAAATTACTTGTAGCGTAAGTGGTACGAGTAACTGGACCGAAATAAGACAGTTTAATTTAATGTTCTCTACCGAAATAGGCGCTGTAGCCGAAGAAGCCAGTACTATTTATTTAAGACCCGAAACGGCTCAAGGTATTTTTGTGAACTTTTTAAATGTGCAAAAAACAGCTAGGATGAAAATTCCTTTTGGTATTGCACAAACTGGAAAAGCATTTAGAAATGAAATTGTGGCGCGTCAGTTTATATTTAGAATGCGTGAGTTTGAACAAATGGAAATGCAATTCTTTATTAAGCCAGGTACACAAAAAGAATGGTATGAGCATTGGAAAAACGAGCGTATGCAATGGCATTTAAGCTTAGGCATTGCTCCTGAAAAGTATCGTTTCCATGACCATGTTAAATTAGCTCATTATGCTGACGCTGCTTTAGATATTGAATATGAATTCCCCTTTGGATTTAAAGAAGTAGAAGGGATTCATTCAAGAACTGATTTTGACTTAACTCGTCATCAAGAGTTTAGTAAAAAGAAGATGCAATATTTTGATACAGAAATCAACCAGCATTATGTGCCTTATGTCATTGAAACTTCAATTGGTTTAGACAGAATGTTTTTGCTATTGTTAGCAAATGCCTATGAGGAAGAGACGATCAATAAGGAAGATGGTACTGCCGATTCAAGAGTAGTACTGCATTTGCCAGCCAAATTAGCGCCTAATAAATTGGCCATACTACCATTGACTAAAAAAGATGGCTTGCCAGAATTGGCGAAAGAATTAATGGATGATTGTAAAAAATCTTTCCATTGTTTTTATGAAGAAAAAGATGCCATTGGAAAAAGATACCGTCGTCAAGATGCAATAGGAACGCCATTCTGCGTCACCATCGATCATCAAACCAAAGAAGATGGTACAGTGACGATTCGTTACCGAGATAGCATGTTGCAAGAACGTATCGCTTTAGCTAAAGTAAAAGAATTGGTACTAGCACATATTGCTTAACCAAAGGATTCAAAGTGCACTTGCTTTTTATCCAACCCTAAGTCGGCCATATTTTTACGTGCATCATCAATCATGGCTTTCCAACCGCATAACCAAACATGGGCGGTTGCAGTGTTTTCTTTCAATAATTCTTGGTAAACGGGATGTACATATCCTTTGTGTGAACCTGTCGGTACTTCAGTTTCTCTAGAATAGCAAGGATGAAAATGAAAACCAGGCTCTTTGCTTTCTAATTCCTTTAATTCATCGATGTATAAACCGTCTTCAAATTTACGGCAACCAAAAATGAGGTGAATATTATTATGTGCAATTTTATGTTCGTGAATGTATCGTATCATAGACCTAAATGGCGCAATACCAGTTCCTGTACATACAAAATACACATCGTTTTCAAAGTTTTTAGGAAGAACAAATACGCCTTGGGGTCCTCTTAAGGTTACTTTTGTACCCTCTTTAGCTTCATTAAATAAATAGGTAGTACCTAGGCCAGTTTCCAATAACACAATCACTAATTCAAAAGTATTGGTGCCATTAGGTGCTGAAGCAATGGAGTAGCTTCTCCATCTTTTATTTTTTTGTTCATGAATGGGTAAATCAAGTGTGACAAATTGCCCAGGTATAAAATCAAATTTTTCAATGCTAGGAATTTCAAAATAAAATCTTTTCGTATTTGAAGTTTCGTCAATAATTTTTGTTAGTGTAGCTTCCATCCAATCAAGTGCCATGATAGTAATATTTAGTTATTAGTTATAAAAACCCTTTGAACATATACTTTTTTATTAGCGTACACTTTTACAAAGTATACACCCGTTGTTAAATTTCTTATAGTAATGCGTTGCGGTATTTGTTGGTTAATTAATTTTTCTGAATGATAAACAGTTTCGCCAGTCAAATTTACAATTTCTAGCGCAATATCTTGGGTTTGAACATTGCTAAATTGAACATAAAATGAATTGCCTTTAATGAGATTTTTTATATTGTCCTCGGAGCTTATAGTTAAATTGATCTCATTGGGTGCGCTTTCTTGAATTCCTGTAATCAAATTACCATTGATATCTCTTGTGAGTACAAGTATATTTTGAGAGGTGGTTTGGCAATCACCTGTGGAAACAGATACTTTGTATTGACCATTTTTGGTGGCTTTATAGGTTTGATTAGTGGCGCCTTCAATGCCTATATCATTTAAGAACCATTGATAGGAATTGCCAACACTTGAAATAAGTGTATCGGCCACTTTAGTAATACTAGGGATAGAAGTAGTTTGAATTGCAATAGTAGTAGCAGGGCTCACAAAATCATTTGTACTTACTTGGGTACTATAGAAGAAATAAAAATAATTTTGAAAATTACCTTGCGTTGTACCCACGCTGTTACCTGTATAGCTAACTATTTTATTGGGTCCAATGGGGTAGCCGGCACTAGTTAAGCTGTTATTTCTAAAAAGTGTAGCGCTATCACATTGAGTAATTAAAATATAATCCCCAGCTTTAGGGATACTTAAATTAAGCGAATAAATTTTACCACTATCCCCGCTAACATAAGGAGTGGCCGTATTTACTTTGTTGGCTGTATCGTAAGTGGGATACACTGGCTTAGGGCTACTTGCTTGTACATTTAAAGTGACCGTTTGTAAAGCATAATAACCTGAGACTGTTCCATCGGCAGCAAAAGTGGCAGGTTGCCCTAAAGTAAAGGTAATTTTTCCTGGATAGCCAGTATATAATTTCACCGTCTCTATATTCAAAGGAGTAGTTGCATTAAAAGACATATAGTTGCCTTTGAAATCATTATAGCCCCCAGTACTTCCCAAGCTGGTGTTATTGATAGGGGCTAAAATACTTTGGAAGCCTTGCGTTAAATAAATATTACTACTGGTGGAAGTACTAGTAACACTACTTCCAACGGCAATTGGTTTTGCAAGAATACTACTATCGTACCATACATAACTATTTGCACTATTAGGGTTAGTAACACTAAGACGCAAAACACCATTACAGTTATTTGCTTTTCCACTAGGTGCTGCAATAGGTGAGGCACTGCTAATGGTTGCATTTAAATTATTATTACCAGTTTGCTGATCAGCGCTCACATTTACTGAAGCGCTAAAAGAGTAAGTTTTATTATAATCTATCGAGACAGGCTTTTGAAAAGTATAATTCATACTTTCAAAACCATTTAAGGTACCTGTAAAAACTTCACTAATACTTAATAAGGTATTCGTACCATCAGTTACTAATAATTGTAAAGGGATATTTTTTTGAGGACTAGATCCAAGATTATTAATTTTAATAGTGACATATTGTGTATTTTTTTTGCTAATATTTCCTGCTGGATTGATTAATTCAGAAACAGACAAATCAATACTAGGTGCTGAAACTTTTAAGGTATAATCTTGTGTTTCACCAATTGAATAAGTACCGCAAGCTTTAACATTAGTGCTATTATCGGTTTCCATGGCCACTATCCTTAATTTAGTAAAACTTCCAGTGATTAAAGAAGAGGATAAGGTAATGCTAGTTCTATAGATGCCATTCACTAAAGCAGCACTTGTAATAACGGCTTCGGTATCTTCAAATACACCATTGTTATTGTAATCAATAAATACTTTTAAAAAGCGGGTGGCATTGCTTGCATCTACACTGCCTAATTTAACTGTTAAAGAAAGGCTTCCATTGGCAGAGCCATAAATGGTAGAATCACTATTGTCTATATATTGATTAGTGCTGGTGTTGGCATAACTAATATTGTTAATGCTTACACTATCCATTCTAGTGCCTGCTGCTGAACTGGCTGTAGAAGCGCAATAGTTATTTCCTCCTGCACCACTTATGATTAATGAATAATCCTGTTTGCCGTGTGATAAAGTTTTCTTATGATTTACGGTGATGGTATAAGTTTGTCCTACTCTAGTAGTGTCCAATTCTACTTTTTCAACATTGTCAATAGAATTGTTTGATTTTTTTGCTGCAACATCTGGTAAAGCTGGATTGAGTGTCCATGGTAAATAATCAGTGGTTGATTTGCTAATTTTTAAATCTAAATCATTTACTAATCTTAAAGTAGTATCGTTTAATGTGGACTCTACTGCTCCTTTAATATCGGTCCAAACCAAGGTAGCTTTAAGTGGTTTAAGACCTGAAGTTTTGATAGAGAAAGTGTCGGTCTGACTATTAGTTAATGTTTTTTCATATACTAAATCAACACTTGAACTACTATTTTTTGAACTTAGGGCATTGCTAAGTACACTTGCCGCTTCACTCATATTAAGTAAACCCCAGCCAAATTTATAATCTGGTCCAGGATAAATTCCTGCTTCATTTGCAGTATGAATGGCCAACGCTTTCACTGTGGCAGCACGAATAAATTTCTTTGGATAGAGTTGCTGACTTAATTCTTGTAAAAGTAGGAGTGAGCCTGCTGCATTTGGAGAAGACATTGAAGTTCCACTTAAATAAGCATAACTAGAATCATTGGCAGTATAAGTGGAATAAACAGATACTCCATCGGCTACTAGGTCTGGTTTTATTCTTCCATCGTCTGTAGGCCCCCAACTACTAAATGAAGTCATTACTACATCCTCTTTTTTAGCATAACCTGAGGGTAGGCCTGACACGGCTCCAATAGTTAAGATATTTTTTGCATTCGCGTCAGTTGGAATACTGCCATAAGAATCATTGCTACTTAGTTCAGCGGGCCTTACACCTGCGTCAAACCATTTTCCTTTTTCATCTCTTCTCCAATAATTTTGACCCACAGCTGGTCCTGTACTCGATCGGTTATTTCCAGCTGATTTTACAATTAAATAATTAGGCGCATTGTAAGCAATTGAGTCATAAGTTTGAGCGTCTTGATCATATTGTCCAAATTTATAATCTTCATTTTCGTTCCATTTACCATTAAATTCCCATCTTAAAGAATCCTGATTGTAATCCCATCCGCAAATGATACCATAAGAATGATTTGAAATGAGTAAGCCATTGGCAGCTGCAGAAGCCATTTCGGAAGCGTCATTGTTCCAATCGTAAGCATATACCCCTTTGATTCCATAAGCCATTCCTTTAGCCATTGGATTAATCCCTGTACTCATCATAATACCAATTGTATGTGTACTATGGTCAGCTACTTTAGAGGCATTGTCTTTTTGGGTTACTCTTCCTACTAATTCACGGTGCGTTATTCTTGGTTTTCCCTCATCCCAGATACCTAATTTATTAGTAACACTATCGCTACTTCCACTTAAGAGAAATCCTGCTGTTCCGCCAGGCCAAATTTTATTGGTATTAACAGTAACAGCTGTAGTGGGATCTGAAAACCCAACCAAATATCTTGGTTGTCCAAATGCATCCATACCAATTAAACTTGCTGTTGAATTATTTCTTGATTTATAAAAGAGAGGCCATCCTTTTTCTTTTGCCTTAATAAGCGCTGATGAATAAGTTGCTCTTGAAGCTAGCTCTAAAGATTTTGCTGTATTAATTAAAATAGTTCTTCTGGTTTCATTTTGCGCAAACAAAAAACTGCTTACAGAGAGTAAAAAAAAGCTAAATAAGACTGTTTTTTTCATGTAGAATAAATGTATTAGACGACCAGATGAAGGGTTGGTAAAATTACAATGAATTCTTCATAAATATTAAATAACAGCTATAAAAAGCCTCATTTTAAAGGCGATTAGCGTTTTAATCATGTAACTTTAAGGAAATAATAAGTTCCATGAATTGGCCTTTTAGAACGCTACTTTTTTTAAGTTTAACATTTAGCCTAATTATTAATGCACAACCTAGACGGTTTTCTAAAAAAATAACTACAAGTAGTATAGAGGGTCAGGTAGTAGAACAGGTAGGCAATAGGATGCCCATCAAAGGGAAGCTTCCCTATAAAGGTCGACCCTTGGCTACCAAAATATTTATCTATCAACCCTTACAAATTGGGCAACTAGAAAATCAAAACGGCGCCTATTGTAGTCATATTAATGGGGTACTTGTTAAGTCTGTATTATCTGATAGTACAGGTTATTACCACATTGATTTGAAACCCGGGAAGTATAGTATTGTAGTAGGGTATGACAATGGTTTTTTTATACCCTATTTTTCAGGAGCAGAGGGGGTGGCCTATTTGCTGCTTGAAATAGGGAAGCCTCAGATTTTAAACATCACTGTAAATCAAAAAGCAAGTTATTAAATACAGCTTGTATCTTTGTAGGGTTGATGTATGAATGAGCAATCTTTGTTTGAACGTTTTCATAATTCCCCCCTCCTAAATAATTTGGCGGATAGGATTGCTATGTCCAAATTAGAAAATAAGCCCTTTCAAGCTTTTTTACAAAATTTAAATGGGTCTGCTGCAGCTTTTGTTTTACAAACCATTTTCACCCACTCTAAAACAGATTATTTTAATCATATTATTGTTTTAAATGATGCAGAAGAAGCTGCTTATTTTTTTAATTCTATTGAAAGTGTAACAGAGGCAATGGATTTATTTTATTTTCCTTCGTCCTATAAAACACCCCAAAATTTTAGTTTGTTAAATCCTTCCCATGTGATGCTTCGTACCGAAGCCCTCACTAAAATTTCAATGGGAGGAAATAAAAAAATAATTGTTACCTATCCCGAAGCGTTATTTGAAAAAGTAATCATGCCCAATACTTTGCAGCAGAACATGATTCAAATCAAAACCAATGATACCCTTCATTTGAATGAATTAATGCAAAGCCTTATTGATTATGGTTTTCAGCGTACCGATTTTGTTTACGAGCCCGGTCAGTTTGCTTTGCGCGGAGGTATTTTTGATATTTATTCTTTTGGCAATGAACAGCCCTACCGTATTGAATTATTTGGAGAAGAAGTGGACAGCATTCGATTGTTTGATCCGGCCACACAATTAAGTGAAAGAAAATTATTACAAGTAAACATTATTCCCAATGTCACTACTCAGTTTGAGGATACACAAAAAATACCACTTTTGACATTTATGCCCAATGATACCTTGGTCTGGTTAAAAGATTGGAATATAATTGCACAAAGAGGAAACGACCAGTATGAGGCACTTGGCGATTTTATCGAACATCACGCTAATGCTAATAAAATTGACGAGCAGGATGCGCATAAGCGCCATAGTGTGCTTGAGGATTTTGTAAGGGTAGATGAAACTCAAAGGCAATTAGCAACAAAGTCAATTTTAGAATGGGGTTTTCAACAACAGCTTAGTCAAGAAAAAATTATTTTCAATACGCAAGTGCAACCCTCTTTTAATAGAAAGTTTGAGATGCTCATTGAGAATTTACAATCACTAGAAAAAAAAGGGTATCAGCTATTTATTTTTGCAGAACAGCCCAAACAGTTGGAACGCTTGCACGCAATATTTACCGACTTAAAAACTGAAATACAATTTACGCCCATTGTTAAAAATATTCATGAAGGATTTATTGATCATGATCATAAAATGGTATGCTATACCGATCATCAAATATTTCAACGATACCATAAGTATAAAGTTAAACAAGCCTATAGTAAAAGTAAGGCCATCACGCTAAGAACCCTTAGGGATCTGCTTCCTGGCGATTATGTAACGCATATTGATCACGGAGTGGGTGTATATAGTGGCTTACAAAAAATTGAAGTAAATGGACGTTGGCAAGAAGCGGTAAGAATAATATATAAAGACAGTGATATATTGTATGTGAATATTAATTCTTTGCATAAGATTTCAAAATATACTGGAAAGGAAGGCACACCGCCTAAGGTGAATAAATTGGGATCAGATGTTTGGATAAAACTGAAAGACAAAACTAAAGCAAAAGTCAAATCAATTGCTTTTGATTTAATCAAGTTGTATGCTCAACGAAAAGCGCAGATTGGATTTGCCTTTTCGCCAGATAATTATATGGTGCATGAGTTGGAAGCATCCTTTATTTATGAAGAAACATTGGATCAAGCAAAGGCCATTGCAGACGTGAAAAAAGATATGGAAGCTGCTGCTCCAATGGATAGATTAGTGTGCGGTGATGTGGGGTTTGGTAAAACTGAAGTGGCTGTGCGCGCGGCTTTTAAGGCTGCTATTGATGGCAAACAAGTAGCGGTATTAGTGCCTACTACTATTTTAGCTTTTCAGCATTTTAAAACTTTTACCGATCGCTTAAAAGATTTTCCAGTGACCATTGATTTTTTAAATCGATTTAAATCTTCGGCACAGAAAAAAGAAACCATTGAAAAAGTGAAGCAAGGCAAGATTGATATTTTAGTAGGCACGCATGGTATATTAGGAAAGGAAGTACAATTTAAAGACCTTGGGCTAATGGTGATTGATGAAGAACAAAAATTTGGCGTAGGCCATAAAGAGAAATTAAAAACTTTAAGAACCAATGTGGATTGTTTGACCTTAACGGCTACGCCTATACCTCGAACGCTTCATTTTAGTTTGATGGGCGCACGTGATTTAAGCATTATCAATACAGCGCCAGCCAATAGACAACCTATTCATACCGAAGTGCAAATTTTTAATGAGGATACGATAAGAGAAACGATTTATTTTGAAACCGAGCGAGGTGGGCAAGTATTTTTTATTCATAATAGAGTACAAGGCTTAGCAGAAATGTGTGCTACTATTCAGCGATTGTGTCCTGACATTAGTATTGGTTATGCGCATGGGCAATTAGAAGGGCATCAATTAGAAGAAAAAATATTAGACTTTATAGAAAGGCGATATGATGTTTTAGTATGCACCAATATTGTAGAAAGTGGGGTAGATATACCTAATGTAAATACCATCATTGTAAACAATGCGCATCAATTTGGATTAAGCGATTTGCATCAATTAAGAGGAAGGGTTGGTCGTAGTAATAAAAAAGCTTTTTGTTATTTATTGGCCCCGCCCATTAGTACCTTGCCTGATGATTCAAGAAAAAGATTACAAACCTTAGAGCAGTTTAGTGAGTTGGGTAGCGGGTTTCAGATTGCGATGCGCGATTTAGACATTCGCGGTGCAGGTAATTTATTGGGTGGAGAGCAAAGTGGATTCATGGCAGAAATTGGTTTTGAAATGTACCAGAAAATTTTAGCGGAAGCAGTCAGAGAATTGAAACGTTCTGACTTTAAAGAATTGTTTGAAGAAGAAATTAGCAAGCAGGATGATTTTGTACAAGATTGTACCATTGATACCGATTTGGAAATTATGATACCAGATAGCTATGTAGAAAGCATTGGGGAAAGACTTTCTTTATATACTAGAATGGATCAAACAGAGAATGATGAAGAGTTGGCCTTGATGGAAACAGAATTAATAGATCGTTTTGGTCCTATTCCCAATTCAGTAAATGATTTATTTATCACCCTACGTTGTAGGAGGATAGCCATTGCATTAGGCTTTGAAAAAATGACTTTAAAGGAGGATACCTTAAGATGCTTCTTTGTCAACAGGCCTGATTCGCCTTACTTTGAGAGTAATACTTTTAAGCAATTACTTGACTATGCACAAAAGAACATGAATAAAGCGCATTTCAAACAAGTGGGAAGAAGTTTTATTCTCATTATTAAGGAGGTGAAGTCGATGCAGCACTGCTATACAACCTTAGAAAAAATACATGCTGGTGTTTTTCCAGCACAGGTTTAAATTTATTCCAATTCTTTAGCCAACAAAAAAG
>Ga0114964_10002348_pt1 | contig 13204 bp, 11 predicted proteins | sample C_131016_MF_Meta_FD_92638 | JGI IMG/M metagenome (GOLD analysis project Ga0114964, IMG submission 92638) | Freshwater microbial communities from Lake Croche, Canada to study carbon cycling - C_131016_MF_MetaG | ecosystem: Environmental > Aquatic > Freshwater > Lake | place: Lake Croche, Canada... | reverse complement strand
TTTTTTCACTATAAAATACAATTATTCTAGTGATATTCACTTCATAAAATCAAATTTAGCGGATGTCATCTCCAAATTTTCGACTAATTTAAGGTAATCCATTGTCACAGCAGAGGTTTGCCATGTCCTCACAATCTCTTGTTCCTTTTCGTGCAGCCTATGCGGAAGACGATGCGGTGTTTGCAAGCCGCTGGCTGGCGGCTCCGCCGCGCAGTGCCACAAGCGAGACGGCGATCGACGAGCTGGGCAAACAGCTGATTGCCGCGATCCGTGATACGGGGCATGGCGTCGGCGGGGTCGAGGATTTGCTGCATGCCTATGCGCTGTCGACACCCGAAGGGCTGGCCCTGATGGTGCTGGCCGAAGCGCTGCTGCGTGTCCCCGACCATCTGACAGCCGAAAAGCTGATCGAGGACAAGTTGGGCCAGGGTGATTTTCTGCATCATGAAAGCCCCGCCGGGCCGTTGATGGTGCAGGCCTCGGCATGGGCTCTGGGCCTGTCGGCCCGGGTGATCAGGCCGGGTGAAACGGCCGATGGCCTGTTGTCGCAGCTGGGCAAGCGCATCGGCCTGCCAGCCTTGCGGATGGCGGTGCGCCAGGCCATGCGCCTGCTGGGACAGCATTTCGTGCTGGGCCAATCCATCGACGAGGCCCTGGGCCGCGCCGATAGCGCGGAGGGGCGGATGTTCCGCTATTCCTATGACATGCTGGGCGAAGGGGCGCGCAATCTGGAGGATGCCCGCCAGTATCGTGCCTCCTACCATGCCGCCATCGAGGCCATCGGCAAGGCCGCCGGCAATAAGCCTTTGCCGGATAGGCCCGGCATCTCGGTCAAATTGTCGGCCCTGCATCCGCGCTACGAGGCGACCGCCCATGCGCAGGTGATGGACGAGTTGTGCCCGATCGTGCTTGATCTGGCGCGGGCGGCCAAGGCCTATGACCTGAACTTTACGGTCGATGCGGAAGAAGCCGACCGGCTCGAATTGTCGCTGGATGTGATCGGAACCGTCTTTTCCGATCCGTCCCTTGCGGGCTGGAGCGGTTTCGGGCTTGCGATCCAGGCCTATCAGAAGCGGGCGATGGAGGTGATCGACTGGTGCGACACTTTGGCGCGCCGGCTTGACCGCACCATGATGGTGCGGCTGGTCAAAGGGGCCTATTGGGACACCGAGGTCAAACGCGCGCAGGAGCGCGGACTACATGATTTTCCGGTCTTTACCCGCAAGGCCATGACAGATTTGGCCTATGAGGCCTGTGCCCGCCGCCTGCTCGCGGCACGTCCGCGGCTCTATCCGCAATTTGCCACCCACAATGCGCTGACGGTTGCAACCGTTCGCGCCGATGCGGAGGGGTTTGACGGTTTTGAATTCCAGCGTCTGCACGGCATGGGCGATACGCTGTATCGCCGGCTGCTGACCCTCCATCCGCAACTGGCTTGCCGCACCTATGCGCCTGTGGGCGGCTATCGGGATTTGCTGGCCTATCTGGTGCGCCGCTTGCTCGAAAACGGAGCCAATTCCTCGTTCGTGTCGGTCTCGGCCGATGCCTCGGTGCCGGTCGAAACCCTGTTGCGCAGGCCGCAAGCCCTGATCGGCTCGCCCGAGCAGGCCCGCCACCGTTCTCTTGCGCGGCCCGCTGATCTTTACGGGGCGGGGCGGCGCAATTCCTCGGGGGTCGAATTCGGCCACAAGGCCAGCCTCAAGGCCTTGCTGGCCGAGGTCAAGGCCGGGGCCGCGATCGCCCCGCGCGAAGCCGCTTCACTGGTCAATGGCATCAAACAGGCCGGTCAGGGGCGGATGCTGGCCAGCCCGCAAGACCCGAGTGCCATCATCGGCGAGGTCAAAGAGGCCAGCGGGGAAATGGCGCGTCACGCCATGCAGGCCGCAGCCGAGGGTTTTGGGCGCTGGCAGCAGGTTTCTGTTGCCAAACGGGCGGCTGTGATGCGGCGTGCTGCGGATTTGCTGGAGAGCCGGCGCGGTCTGTTTCTGTCGCTGTTGCAGCGCGAGGCGGGCAAGACGCTTGATGATGCTTTGGCGGAACTGCGCGAGGCTGTCGATTTCTGCCGCTATTATGCCCAAGAGGGCGAGCGCAGTCTGGCTCATGAGCAGGTGATGCCCGGCCCGACCGGCGAGAGCAACCGGTTGCGTTTGCGCCCGCGTGGCGTGTTTGTGGCCATCAGCCCCTGGAATTTCCCGCTGGCGATCTTTTTGGGGCAGGTGGTGGCGGCTTTGGTGGCGGGCAATGCGGTTGTCGCCAAGCCTGCCGAACAGACCCCGCTGGTGGCCTTTGCTGCCACCAGCCTGTTGATCGAGGCCGGTGTCGAGCCTTCGGCGCTGCATCTGGTGGTCGGCGATGGCCGGATTGGCGCTGCGCTGGTCGAGCATCCCGCAGTGGCGGGTGTGGTGTTTACCGGCTCGACGCAAACGGCCCGCCTGATCAACCGCAGTCTTGCCGACAAAGCGGGCCCGATTGTGCCGCTGATTGCCGAAACAGGCGGCATCAATGCCATGCTGGTCGATGGCACGGCCCTGAACGAACAGGTCTGCGATGATGTGGTGGTCTCGGCTTTCCGCTCGGCGGGGCAACGCTGTTCGGCGCTGCGGCTGCTGTGCGTGCAGGAGGATGTTGCCGACAGCCTGCTGGCGATGATCAAGGGCGCGGTGGAGACCCTGCATCTGGGTGACCCCGAAACCCTGTCCACCCATATCGGTCCGGTGATCGATGCCGAGGCCAGGGCCAATATCATGGCGCAGATCGACGGGCTGAAACAGCATGGCCGTCTGGTCCATGCGGGGGAGGCGCCACGCCAGGGATCGTTCGTGGCCCCGCATCTGTTCGAGATCGACCGGATCGGGCAGGCGGGCGAGGAGATTTTCGGCCCCGTGCTGCAAATTGTCCGCTTCAAGGCCGATGCGCTGGATGCCGTGCTGGAGGATTTGGCGGGGCTTGGCTACGGCCTGACGCTGGGCATCCATTCACGTATCGACAGCGTGATCGAGAAGGTCACGAAAACCCTGCCGATCGGCAATTGCTACATCAACCGCAACATGATCGGCGCGGTGGTGGGCACGCAACCGTTCGGAGGCTGTGGCCTGTCGGGAACCGGTCCGAAAGCCGGTGGCCCGCATTATCTGATGCGCTTTGTGACCGAGCAGACCATCACCATCAACACGGCGGCCGCTGGCGGCAATGCCGATCTGATGGCCACGGTGGATTGATGCGCTCAGCGCAAGCCGTCGGCAAACGGATCGCGCGGATCGCGCAGCAGGGTCGCTTCGCCGACCACATAGGCACGGCCACGGATGGAGGGGATCACCTGATCCTGGTCCATCCGGTAGCGGGCGATGAAGCGGCTGCCGATAATGCTTTCCTGCACCCAATCCTGACCGGGTGGCAATTTGCCGTCTGCGGCCATACAGGCCACTTTGGCACTGGTGCCGGTGCCGCAGGGTGAACGGTCATAGGCCCCGCCCGAACACAGCACATAATTGCGGCTATGCCCTTCGGCCGAAACCGGCGGCCCGAAAAATTCGATGTGATCGACCGGTTCGCCCTGGGTGCCGGTAATGCCGTTTGCGGCAAGCGCATCCGACACCGCTTGCGCGGCTTGGGTCAGCGCGTTGATATTGCCCATCTCGAGGGCGAAGGGCGATTGCTGCACCAGAAAGAACCAGTTGCCGCCATAGGCGACATCGCCGGTGACAGGCCCGAGGCCGGGCACAACGACGGTGACATCTTTGTGCGTGCGATAGCTGGCGACGTTTTCGATCAGCACCTCGTTGCGGTCGATCAATTCGACCGAGACAATGCCCACCGGTGTTTCGAACCTGTGCGTGCCCGGACCGATCCGTCCCATATGCGCCAGCGTGACCGCCGTACCGATGGTGCCATGCCCGCACATGCCGAGATAGCCGCCATTGTTGAAGAAAATCACACCCGCCGCACAGGTTTTGTCATGGGGCTCGCACAACAGGGCACCGACCAGCGCGTCATAGCCGCGCGGTTCGTTGACAGCGAACGAGCGCATATGGTCATGGTCGCGCATCATAAGCTGCAGCCGTTCCGACAGCGGTCCGGACCCAAGGTCCGGTCCCCCGTCGATAATCAGGCGGGTCGGTTCACCCTCGGTATGGGAGTCAATCACTTTCATCGGTCTGGACTTTCAATCTCGCGGCTCAGGCCCTGTGGGCAGACCAGTTCTGATACCAGGTCTTGAACAGCGTCAGCTGGTCGCGGGCATAGGTCTGCTGGCTGGCGGTCAACTGGTCGGTGCTGTTGAAATGCAGGCTGTATTCGGGGTGGCCTTCCAGCACCATCAGATATTTGTAGAACAGCACCAGATCGACCCCTTCATCGAAGGAAGAGAGCATGGCCAGCGCCTGTTCCAGCTCCAAGGCCTGACGGCGGGCCGTGGCATCGCCGGTGGCGGCTTTTTCGCACAAGGCGACCAGATGCAAGACTTCTTTGGGCAGTACATTGCCGATGCCGGTAATGGCACCCACCGCGCCGCAATTCACATAGCCGTGGAACACCTGCGTATCGACCCCGACCATCAGCGTGACACTGTCATCATGGCCGGTGATGTGTTCTGCGGCATAGCGCAGCGAGGCCGCGCCGCCGAATTCCTTGAAACCGATCAGGTGCGGGTAACGCCGGCGCAGATCGAAGAACAGATCGGCCTTGGTTTCAAAACCGTAATAGGGGCTGTTGTAGATCACCGAAGGCAGATCGACTGCCGCTTCGAGCACGCCTTCGAAATGGGCACGCTGGGCGGCGACCGATGACCCGCGTGACAGTACGCGCGGAATGACCATCAAGCCGCTGGCTCCGACCTTTTTGGCATGGGCAGACAGTGCGCTGGCCCGATGCGGGTTCTGGGCACCGGTGCCGACAATGACCGGAACCCCGGCTTTGACCAGATGCTCGACCCCTTCCATCCGCTGCTCGTCGGTCAACAGGGGCCAGTCCCCCATCGAGCCGCAATAGACAACGCCATTCATGCCCTCAGCCATCATCTTTTTGCCCATTTTGACGAGGGCGACGAAGTCGGGTGTGCGGTCGGCCTTGCAAGGCGTCATCAAGGCAGGGACAACGCCCTTGAAAATGGAAGAAGTCATCAAACAGGTTCCTCGGGGCTTGGTATCAGGTGAAGCGGTTTCGTCAGACACCGCATGGTCTTGTGCGCCTAGAATGGGAGTAAATGCAAAGCTTGTCTATTGAAGATCTCTATCACGACACACAAAACAGGGCATGATTTGGTTGTTGCATTGCATCATTATTGATTGATGCCCGGATTGCACGGGTCATTGTGGTGATACACTTCGACATAAAAAAACCGTGGCCTTAGCCACGGTTCCTGTCTTGTCGATGTTGTCGCGGGGCTTTCGTGTCGTGTCAGGCCTTGAGCTTGGCAGCAATAGCGGCCACGTGCTTGCCCTGGAAACGTGCGCCGGCCAGTTCATTGTCGGAGGGCTGGCGCGAGCCGTCGCCATTGGCAATGGTGGTGGCGCCATAGGGACTGCCGCCCGTGACAGCCGAATTGTCCATCTGGCCCGCAAAGGAATAGGGCAGGCCGACAATCACCATGCCGTGATGGAGCAACACGGTATGGGTGGACAGGATGGTGCTTTCCTGACCGCCATGCTGGGTGGCACTGGAGGTGAACACGCTGCCGACTTTGCCGATCAGCTTGCCCTGGAACCACAAGCCGCCGGTCTGGTCGAGGAAGTTTTTCATCTGGGCCGGCATATTGCCGAAACGGGTCGGCACGCCGATGATGATGGCATCGTAATCGGGCAATTCATCGACAGTGGCAATCGGGGCGGCCTGGTCGAGCTTGAAATGGATGCTCTTGGCGACGTCTTCGGGCACCAGCTCCGGCACACGCTTGATAACGGCTTCGGCGCCGGCCTCGCGCACACCTTCAGCCACTGCAGAGGCCATGGTTTCGATATGGCCGTAGCTCGAATAATACAGGACGAGAACTTTTGTCATGGCAATTTCCTCTGGGAGTTTCAGACGGTTATAGGGGCAGGTCGAAAATCAGGCACTCGGACTTGTCTTCCCCGGAGATCAGGGAAAGGACAGCCTCGTTTTCCAAAGCAAGGGCATCTCCGGCGCGCAGATCCGTTCCGTTGACGTTCAGATGACCGCGCAGCATTTGCACCCAGACGGAGCGCCCCTGCGCGATGTCGTGGGACAGACTGTGCCCCTTGTGGATGATTGTCGCGTAAATCAAGGCATTTTGATGGATCTGGCCTGAACCGTCTCGGCCATCGGGCGAGGCGATCAGCCGTAACCGACCGGTTTTGTCGGCCGCGGTAAAATGTTTCTGGTCATAACGCGGGGCGTGGCCCTCGCGGTCAGGCATCAACCAGATTTGCAGGAAATAGGCGGGGTTGACCTGAGAGGGGTTGAATTCGCTGTGCCTGATCCCCGTACCGGCCGACATAATCTGGATGTCACCGGGACGGATGATCGAGCCGTTGCCGATGTCGTCCTTGTGTTCCAACTCGCCTTCCAACACATAGGAGATGATCTCCATGTCGCGGTGGCCATGGGTGCCGAACCCCATGCCGGGCTGGATTCGATCCTCGTTGATGACCCGCAACGGACCGAAATTCATGTGGTCGGGGTCATGATAACCGGCAAAGGAAAAGCTGTGATAGCTGTCGAGCCAGCCGTGATTGGCATGGCCGCGGGCTTGCGAGGGGCGAAGGGTGAGGGACATATCAGACCTTTCTGAGCAAAACAGCCAATCTCGGAGGGCGACCGGCGGGAGAAGACGGTATGCCCGCTCCCGCACCAAGGGTCGGATCAGAATTCGTAGCCGATCAGGTAGTCCAGCGAAAACCGTCCGCCGCCGCGAAGGGCATAGGATAAGGCCACAACCGCCCAGAGCAGGGGATATTCATAGCCGCCGCTGGTCCAGAAAAAGCCGTTGGGCAGATGCACAGACACCACAGCCACGGCCATGACACCGAACACCAGAACGGCCACGGCGCGGGTGGCAAAGCCGAGAGCCAGCATCAGGCCGCCGACACATTCGATCAGTCCGGCCAGAAGGGCGAAGGACGCCGGCAGGCCCAGCTTGCTGGCGAAAAACTGTCCGGTGGCCTCCAGACCATAGCCGCCAAACAGGCCGAACAGTTTTTGCGCGCCATGCGGAACCAGCAGCAGACCGGCCGTCACCCGTACCATTGGTTCGGCAAGCGGAGAGAACAGCGTGGCCAAGCCATGAAGGACCGGAATGATCGGCTTCGGGGTTGAGGGCATAGAGGCAGAAGCGGGGGCGGCATCGGCCAGATTGGCGTTGGTCATGGTTGAAATCCTTCACATGATTGACGGGGTAACAGGCTGCAGTCTTGCGCCTGTTACGGGAATAAAATTATGTTGTTTGATAAAAAGAAACAATATACTCATTAATCATCAATCTGTTGCTGAATTAGCAACAATAAGGAGGCAATGATGGACCGGATGTCGGCGCTCGAGGCCTTTGTCAAAGTCGCGGAAACCAAGTCCTTTACCGAGGCTGCCGACCGGTTGGGCCTGTCGAAATCGGCGGTGAGCCGGCATATCAGCGCGTTGGAGGCGGAATTGGGGGCGCGCTTGTTCCACCGCTCTACCCGCACTTTGGCGCTGACCGAAGCGGGGATGAGCTATTTTGAACGCACGGCGCGGATCCTGGCCGATTTCGAGGAGGCCAATCGGGCGGTGACCCGGTTGCAGGAATCACCCAGAGGCCGCTTGCGCGTCAATGCGCCGATGAGCTTCGGCTTTCTGCATCTGGCACAGGCCCTGCCGGATTTTCTCAACCGCTATCCCGATGTCTCGGTCGATCTGGTGATGAATGACCGTTTTGTCGATCTGGTCGATGAGGGCTTCGACGTCGCGGTGCGGATCGGCGGCATGGTGGATTCGTCGCTGATTGCCAAAAAGCTGGGGCCGATCCGGCGGGTGATCTGCGCCAGCCCGGCCTATCTGCAGCAATATGGCGTGCCCGAAACCCCCGCCGATCTCAAACAGCATCGGTGTCTGCTCAACAGCAATATGGCGATGGCCAATGAATGGCAGTTCCAGACCTTGCCCAGCCCCTCCGCTCCCGCCAAACCCTGGCCTGTCGAGGTGCGCGGACGCATCAGCGCCAATAATGGCGACGCCTTGCGGGTCGCGGCTTTGAAGGGCATGGGACTGACCAGCCTGCCGACATTCATCGTTGGAGCGGATCTGCAAAGCGGCACGCTGGTGACGGTTCTCGATGCCTATATGCTGCAAACCCTGTCGCTGAATGCGGTCTATCCGACTGCACGGCACCTGTCGCCAAAAGTGCGGGCCTTTGTGGATTTTCTGGCCGAACGGTTCGGCCCCCGTCAATATTGGGATCTGGTCGGCTGAAGGGGTTTTAGGGACCAAAGGCTGTGGCCTGATCGCCCGCCCCATGTCATAAGGGCGCGCAGAATGATTGAGGGTGTCTTTTCTCCATGGTTCGACTTGAGTATATTAGCAAACAGAATGGTCACCAGATCCTGTTTATAGAGGCTTCGGCGGCGCTTTTGAAGGGCGAGAAGGTCGGCCTTGTCGGCCCCAATGGCGCAGGCAAAACCACGTTGTTCAGGATGATGACCGGACAGGAATTGCCCGATGAAGGCCAGGTCGGCACCGATCGTGGCATTACCATCGGTTATTTTTCGCAGGATGTCGGTGAAATGTCTGGCCGCTCTGCGGTCGCCGAGGTGATGGATGGTGCGGGACCGGTGGCCGAAGTAGCCGCCGAGTTGAAGGCCCTCGAGGAGGCCATGGCCGATCCCGACCAGCTCGACAGGATGGACGAGATCATTGCACGCTATGGCGAGGTCCAGGGCCGTTTCGAGGAGTTGGGTGGCTATGCGCTTGACGGACGGGCGCGTGAGGTGCTGGCCGGCTTGAGCTTTTCGCAAGACATGATGGAGGGGGATGTCGGTGCCCTGTCGGGTGGCTGGAAAATGCGTGTCGCGCTGGCGCGCATCCTGTTGATGCGGCCCGATGCCATGCTGCTCGACGAGCCGAGCAACCATCTGGATCTGGAAAGCCTGATCTGGCTGGAGCAGTTCCTGAGGGGTTATGAGGGCGCCTTGATGCTGACCTCGCATGACCGCGAATTCATGAACCGTATTGTGACCAAAATCATCGAGATCGACGGGGGCGAACTGACCACCTATTCGGGTGATTACGAGTTTTACGAACAGCAGCGCGCCATGAACGAGAAGCAGCAGCAGGCGCAGTTCGAACGCCAGCAGGCGATGCTGGCCAAGGAAATCAAATTTATCGAACGGTTCAAGGCCCGCGCCTCGCATGCCGCGCAGGTGCAAAGCCGCGTCAAGAAACTCGAAAAGATCGACCGCGTCGAGCCGCCCAAACGCCGCCAGAGTGTCTCTTTCGAATTCCCGCCTGCCCCGCGTTCGGGCGAGGATGTGGTCAGTCTCAAAAATGTCCACAAACGCTATGGCCAGCGCAGCATCTATGACGGGCTGGATTTCCAGGTGCGCCGCAGGGAACGCTGGTGCGTGATGGGCGTCAATGGCGCGGGCAAATCGACCTTGCTGAAACTGGTGACCGGTTCGACCGAACCCGATGACGGGTCCGTGGCCTTGGGTGGCAGTGTGAAGCTGGGCTATTTCGCCCAGCACGCCATGGAAGTGCTCGATGGCGAACGCACGGTCTTTGAGACGCTGGAAGATTCTTTCCCGCAGGCCGGTCAGGGCTCGCTGCGCGCCTTGGCGGGTTGTTTCGGCTTTTCCGGCGATGATGTCGAAAAGAAATGCCGGGTGCTGTCGGGTGGCGAGAAGGCCCGTCTGGTGATGGCCAAAATGCTCTATGACCCGCCCAATTTTCTGGTGCTGGACGAACCGACCAACCATCTCGACATGGCCACCAAGGAAATGCTGATCGAAGCTTTGTCGCAATATGAGGGCACCATGCTGTTTGTGTCGCATGACAGGCATTTTCTGGCCGCTCTGTCCAATCGGGTGCTCGAACTGACCGCTGATGGCGTGCATCAATATGGCGGCGGCTATACCGAATATGTGGCCAGCACCGGACAGGAAGCCCCCGGGTTGCATAGCTGAACCAGGCACCGGCAAGGTTATGCTGACCCAATCGGAAATCCTGCCCCTGGGCGTCTTGATGATGGTGCCGGGCCAGGCACTCGAACGCCGGCAGATCATCGCCAATCTGGTGGGCGAGACCGATACGATTTCCGATGCCAGTCTGGAAGTGCGCATGACCCATCTGCGCCGCAAAATCAGTGAAATTGGAGGTGCGGCGCCGGCCATCATGGCCGTGCGCAACGCCGGCTACAAGCTGACCGTGCCGATGGTGATGGAGTAGACGATGCTCAAACCGCGTCCGGTGTCTGGCAGACATCCACCCACTGCGCGCCGACCAGTTCGGCCATCCGCAACGGTGATATTCTGACGGCCGAATGGGTCGAGCCGGCGGCCGGGACCACCTCGTCAAAGGCTTTCAGCGATATGTCACAATAGATTGGCAGGTCGTGGGGCAGACCGAACGGGCAGACGCCGCCGACGGGATGGCTGGTGATGTCCAGCACCTCTTCGGCCCCCAGCATGCTGACCTTGCCGCCGAATACGGTTTTGGCTTTCTTGTTGTCGAGCCTGCCGGTGCCGCAGGTGACAATCAGGATCCGCCGTTCGCCGACCCGCACCGACAGGGTCTTGGCGATCTGTGCCGGGGCGACACCATGGCCCTTGGCCGCCAGTTCGACGGTGGCCGTGCTGTCGGCCAGTTCGATGATGTGGATGTCGGGGGCTTTTTCGGCAAAGAATGTGCGGACAGACTCAAGACTCATGACGGTTTTCTATTCTCTAGATGGCAGGTTTGTGCCCGTAAGCATGGGCGATGATGCGGGCAAAGGCCAGATAAAGCTGTTCGAGACGGTCGAAACTGCCGTCATCCTGGGTGATCGGATCGGCGCTGTTGGCAATGGCAACCAGTTGCAGGGTGACATCGTCAACCGGTGTTTCGGGCCGCAATTCGCCCTTGGCCATGGCGGCCATGATGCCGTTGCGCACCAGTCGTTCGAGGTCTTCGCTGAAGCCCAGCGTGGCTTTGCGCGCCTCCTCGCCGATATGGTCGCGCTCGAGCCGCATGCGGGCAATCAGGCTCCACGGATGGGCGGTCTGTCCGGTCGGGTTCGATTGCAAATAGCGTTGGCGGTTGGATTCCATCATCCAGCGGATTTTATCCTCGAGGCTCTTGTCAGGATCGTTCCAGCCCTCGGCCATGCGCGCAATGGTGGCGGCCATATATTCGCACACCACTTCGTTGACGAGTTTTTCCTTGTTGCCGAAATAATAATGGATATTGGCGCGGGTCGATTGTAGCGGCGCGGCCACATCACGGAAACGGAAGCCCTGATAGCCGTTCTTGATCAGCAAACGGGTTGTCAGATCCTTGATCCTGCCGCGCATGCTGGCGGGGGGCGGAGACGGAGGTGCTGTCATCGTTTCTCCCTCACGCTTTCAATGCGGCATCATAGGCCGCCAGAATGGCCTGCTCGCTTTTGCCCGCTTGCCGTGCATCACCCAGCACTTCCACTGAAGGGTGTGCGCCCAGACGTGTATCATGATCTTTCCCGCGCCCTTCGCGCCAGTTGTAATAGAAAGCCTGCCTGATCCATTCGGAACTGGCCAGCCTCTTCAGCCAGCCTTGCTTGAGCGAGCCTGCCTGCAAGGCATATTCGATGAGCCAGCCCAGCCCGAACCGGTAACCTGCGCCCGTGGCGACCACCACATGGTCGAACGCCAGCAAAACAGAGGGTTTGGCCAAGGGATCGCATCCGGTTCGGATGGTCACGCCAGCGGCCAGCAAGGCGGTTTTCAGCCCTTCGATATGGTTCAACAGCGGTTCTGGACGGGCTTCGACGGTCTGGAACTTGGGAGCCAGACCCGCCCAGACAAAGCCGCCACCCAGCTGGTCGTTTTTCTCGAACAGGGTGACGCTGTTGGTCTTGGCCGCCAGCAGGGCATAATTCAGCCCCGCAGGCCCTCCGCCGATCACCGCAATCGACTGGCCGGAGCGGGCCGGATGGCGTTGCGCGAAATCGCGCTCTCGTCCTGTGACAGGATTGACGAGGCAATGCAGCTTTTTGCCGTCGCGCATGCCGTCGACGCAGGAATTACAGGCCAGACACAGCCGCACCTGTTCGTTGCGGCCGGCCTTGTTGACCCAATCGGCATCCGCCAGCAAGGGACGGCCAAGGGCAACAAAATCGGCAAAGCCGTTGTCGATCACTGCCATCGCGTCTTTGGGGTCGCCGTAGCGGCCGACAGTGATCACCGGCACACTGACACGTTGCTTGATGGCTTTGGCAAAGGCCAGAAACGGCGTCGGGCCGGTGGCCATCGGCGGGATCATGACCGCGGCGGTGGGAAGCGAGCGGTAATGCCCGCCTGTCACATGAATGGCATCGGCCCCTTGCCCGGCCGCCCAGACGGCAATCTCGACGGCGTCCTTGATGCCGATGCCGCCGGGGAAGAAATCATCGCCGTTCATGCGGAAGGTCACGGCCAGATCGGGCACGGCGGCTTTGGTCATCGCCATGATTTCAATGGCAAAGCGCGCGCGGTTTTCGAGCGGGCCGCCATAGCCGTCCTCACGGATATTCTCGCCCGGTGCCATGAATTGCGAAATCAGATAGCCATGGGCGGCGTGGATTTCCACCGCGTCGAAACCGGCTTTGCGGGCGCGCAAAGCGGCTTCGACAAAGCTGGTCTGGGTCTGTCTGATCCGCTCGAGCGTCATCGCTTGCGGCACAATGATCTCAGTGTGTCCCTCATGAACGCTGTGCGGCAGGGCTGAAGGCGCAATCGGCTCCTCGCCGCAAATATCGCTGCGGGTATGGCCGCCGCCATGGCCGATCTGGATCGAGGCCTTGGCACCTTCGGCATGGATGGCCGCGACCAGTTCGGTCAGACCGGGCAGAAAGCGGTCGTCATACAGGCCCAATTCATTGTTGCGGTGCTTGCCGACCTTTTCGGGTGCCGCCATTTCAACCGTGACCAGTCCCACGCCCCCGCGGGCACGGGCCTGGAAATAGGCAATGGTGTCCGCTGTGACAAACCCCTCGGCATCGGCATGGCGGGTGGTCATCGGTGCCATGATGATGCGGTTGCGCAATGCGACAGGCCCCAATCGGGCCGGTTGC
>Ga0114964_10002347_pt1 | contig 13207 bp, 11 predicted proteins | sample C_131016_MF_Meta_FD_92638 | JGI IMG/M metagenome (GOLD analysis project Ga0114964, IMG submission 92638) | Freshwater microbial communities from Lake Croche, Canada to study carbon cycling - C_131016_MF_MetaG | ecosystem: Environmental > Aquatic > Freshwater > Lake | place: Lake Croche, Canada... | reverse complement strand
GATTTTAATAAAAATAATTTTCTATTCTTATAATATAGAAATGGAAAACTTAAAAGAAGGATACTACAGCATAGAGACCCAAATAAAAAAAGAGTTAAACAAACTAGATAAAACCACATTATTAAAACTCGCAGGCGTTGATACTGACAAATATTATAATAAACACCAATTAATAAAACTAGCATATAAAAACATAATAACACGACCAATCCCGCCTCAAGTGTTAGATATTCAAGAAGAAGAATTAGAAGAATTTAAAAACATTCAAAAACTACCAATAATAAAAAGACCAACAGCACCCAAAATTTTAGACCTACCAGAAGAAATTGAATTACAAGAATTCAACGTAAAAAAACTTAAAAAACTAAAAAGACCAACAGCGCCGCAAGTGTTAGAACCAAAAATAAGATTTCAAGAAGAGATAAAAGAAGAAGAAAAAGAAACTATTGAAATATTAAATTATTTTAAATATACTTTAACGAAAAGATTTAAAAACAAGAATTTAAAAACATTAGAAGAATTTTTTAATTATGTTAATAAAAATAGAGACACAAAATATGATAATAAAACATTCAACGCTCAATTAGTAAGAATATATTTTAAACCATTAGAAAGCAATAAATATATAGCGCGTTTTATTCAATCAACAGATTTCGATGATATAAGAAATTTAAAACAGTTTTTTATTGATATAAACCACGACCCAGAAAAAGGAGGATCTGATGGAGTTGATACTGATATATATGAACCTATATTTTTTGTATTTGATATAATATATAATAGACTTCACGGATACGCAAAAGAAACAAAGATAATGAATTTTATAAAAGAAGAATTCACACCAAGCGCCAAAAACTGCGGACTACAAGTATTAAAACACATAGGAGATAAAATAACAGAAGAAGAATACCAAAAGAAAGAATTATTTATATTATCTAATATGATTAAACATATAAAAGAAACAGATATAAAAATAAATATTATTTCGTCATATATAAAATACGACGGAGGATTAAAAAGTAATGAAGATTTTGAAGATGTTGAAATAAATAAAAGATTTAATAAAATGTATCAAGTAAAAAATAATGAAATTATGTATAATGTTATATATGATTGTAATGAAAAACCATTATATAATATTATCTATAGTGCTGAAAATTTCCATTATTCATTATGTAAAAAAATAGAATTAGATAATATATATATAAATTCTAGATATGAATTCTATAAAAAAAAAATTCATATGACAAATGCAGAAATAGGACACACAGAATATATTTTGATGAATAATATAAAACAACATAACGAAAATTTAATTAAGAATGAATTAATTTCTAAACCAAAAATAGACACCGAATATATATTTTTTGATTATGAAACAGTAGCAGATTTTAATAATGAATCAATTAATAAACCTTATTCATTATCTTTATTTCATGCAAACATTGAGATATTAGAAAGATTAAATAAACTTGAAGAAAGACACACAGAAGAAGGAGCAACAGAAGAAATAAAAAAAGAATTAGAATTAATTAAAAATAATTATACGATGTTTTTTAATGGTTTTGATTGTTCTAAACAGTTTTTAAATTATATTAGAAAAACAGGATATAATAAAAAATTTTATTTAGTTGGTTTTAACAGTGCAAATTTTGATAACTTTATATTATATAGTGATTTATTGAAATTAGAAAAATTTGAAATAGACAATTTAGGAGACCCGATGATAGCAAACGGACAATTATTAAATTTTGTTTTAGATGGAAGACATGAATTATTAGATTTAAGAAAACATATCGGAGGTTCATTAATAAATAATTGTAAATCATATAATGTTAATTTATGCAGTAAAAAAACAGACTTAATTTCTCATTATGAAATGCAGAAGAAATTTAATAATAATGAACTATTAGATTTTATAAAAGATAATGAAGAATTAAAAGAATATAATATATTTGATTGTTTATCATTAGGTTTATTATTTTATAAATATAGAACAGCAATTAGTAATATAAAAGGATTTGAAGAATATAAAATAGAAGAATTTATGACATTAGGACAAATGGTATATAAAAACTTAGAAGAATATTTAACAAAAAATGAAATTAAGATGCCTAAATATACAGATAAAAAAAAGAAAACAAAAAAGAATAAAGAAGAAGTAGAAGGAAAAAATGAAAGATTATTAACATATTTTAAAGATATAGCAAAAAATAGAATAGCTGGTAGAGTTCAATTATTCAATAAAAGACAATTAATCACTGATAAAATGGCGTCGATTGATGTTTGTTCTTTATATCCTTATATTATGGCAGTAGCGCCTAATTATTACACAGCAGGAGAAATTGTTGAAGTAGATAATTACAAAAAGAAACCTAAAGATTTAATAGGTTATTTTTATTGTGATATAGACCAGACACCCTTAACAGTAAAAATAATGGCAGGAAAAACAAAAGAAGGGAATAATTGGGAAGAAAATAATTTTAATAATGTGTTTATATCTTCTATTATGATTGATTATTTAATAAAGTGTAAAGCAAAAGTAAATATAAAAAATGGTATATATTACACAGAAAAAATAAAAGGTTGTCATATGTTTAAACCAATATTAGAAGTTATGAAATTAAAAAATGCAGAAGATGAAAAGAAGGAGAATAAACAACCATATAATCCAGCATTAAGAGAAACTTATAAATTAATTATGAATATTATAAGTGGTAAAATAAACCAAAAAATGAATAGAGAAGAACGAAAAATTTTAAATAGTGTCGAATTTGCGGAACTATTAGAGAATAAAAAGATAACAGAAATAAACACTATTATAATGGTAGGAGAAAAGGCGCATGTTTCATATAAAAAATCAGAGGAAGACTGCATTAAAAACGTGAAACCGATAAGTAATGGCGCTTTAATATATGATTATGCAAAAATTTATATGCATGAAAAAGCATACACAAAAACAGAATATAAAAATTTAATATATACAGATACAGATTCTAATAAATTAAGATATAATGATTTTATTGAATGGTCGAAATATGCTGAAAATTCACCAGTTCCACATTGGGAGGAAGTAGAAGAATTCGACGAAAGATATAAAAACCACACATTATATAATGAAAAATCGAAAGTTTTTGGAAGTTTTGAAAATGAATATAAAAAGGATAATTACACATTATCATATTTCGAACAGAAGAAGGTTTATTTATGTATAGATAAAGAAAACCCGAAAAACGCATCATTTCATTTTAAGGGAGTTTCTAAAAATGATATGATATTACCAGAAGATTATAAAAAAACAAATAATAATGAATTATCAATATTATTTAATGAAGGAGAATATCCAAGAATTAAAGATAATTATATAAAATTCTTTGACACAATACACAACGAAAAGAAAATTAAATTATTATCTTTTTCTATTCAAAAAATAAGTAATAACACAAAAAAGAACGTTTTATATAATGAAGAAAATAGAACAAATAAAAAATGTTATAATGTTATAACATCTTATAGAATAAAGAATATAAATATAAATGATTAATAACTATTTATTATTTTTGTATTTCTCTACTATTTCCGGGTGTGTTTCAAGTAAAATTTTATTTATATCTTCTAATGTTAAATGGTCTTCAATTATTATAGTTTCACGACGACAGCACGAACTAACACAATTTATATTAGATTCTTGACAGAATTTCTTTATGCTTAATAGAGTATTTCCCATTTATAATATATATTTATATATTATATTATGTCTATTGTTTTTTTGTTTTTCTTGATTTTTTCATTTTGATTAATTGCCGCGACCATGCGGGGATTATACCATCATTATAAAATTTTATTAATTCTGCTTTATTATAACGTCTTAAATTTGAAACAGGATATGCGGTTTCTTTTTGAACTTTTGCTCTCCAATATGCGACGCCCATCGTTATTCTCCCATCCTTTCTTCGTCTAGGTGGTGCTCTAAATTCTTCACATTTTAGATTTCCTTTTTTGTCAGGTTTTGATAGCATATGTGAAAATTTAGCAATACCCATTGAAAACTGAGGCACTATTTGCTTTAATTGATTATAAGCATTAACCACGCATTTAGTCCATTTATTAGCACCAGTCCCGATAAATGACTCTTCACGAACTACAACACCAGAACCACGAGGGCGCCCAACTTTACGGGATTTTCTAGATTTAACTGATTTTTTGACAGATTTTCTTGATTTCATAGATTTTTTAACAGATTTTCTTGATTTCATAGATTTTTTAACTGATTTTCTAGGGCGTCCAACTTTACGAACCTTTCGAGATTTAACCGATTTTTTAACAGATTTTCTAGTTTTACGAGGTCTTCCTACTTTTCGTTTATTAACACCACCTAAAAAGTTTTCTTGTCTAAGCGCGACACCATTTCCTAAAAATTCGTCTTGTCTAAGAACGACACCATTTCCGAAGTAATCCTGCATAATATAATATATGAATATAAAATAATTTTAACAATAATTTATAAAAGATATATTTTTTTTCTTCATATATTCCAACGTTAATTTATTAATAACATCTAACAAATAATTATTAATTAATTCTATATATTTGATTATATCTTCTTTGTTTTTATTATATAAAGATTTTATTAAATGAATATATTTCTTATTCATTTTATAATTCCAAACAGTATATATTTTTTGTAATATACTATTAATAAATATATTGATATTCTCTCTAATAGGCGTTAAAGAATGAAATTTTAAAATGTCTTTTATAGTTGTTAAATCTGCCATTATTGAACCTAATAAATTTATATTAGAAATCATTAAAGGCGCTAATTTCTTTAATGTCTTTTCATCTCTATTTAATTTTGAAATAGAATATAAACGCTTTAATGCTTTTAAATAATTTTTATTAATAATATATCCTATCATATTCTGCCTAATCAATTTTATTAAATCATTTTTATTTATTGCTATATCATCTTTAAATATATTTGATACTTCAATATATTTATTATTAACGAATACATACACGTCATATTTAGTGATCGGAGAGTTAAAAATTGCATCTTCTAGGGTTAATTTTTCGCCATCAATTATTAAAAATCCTTTTATAATATCTTCGACAGTCCATCGAATGGTTAAATATTCATTTATAATATCAACAATTTCAAACCATTTTTTTAAATCTACTTTATCAGGTATATTGTAAAGTTTATATAAACCATATTTTAAACTAAATTCTCTTATTTTATTAGGTCTATAATTGATTATTTCACAGTTTTCAATTCGTCCTATATAATCATTTAATTTATAATATACTGGGTGCTGCCCCGCTTTTATATCTCCTATCAGATAATTTTTTAATTTGTATTTTTGCTCTATATCGTATAAATTATTAATAACTTGTTTTAAATAATAACTATGATATTTAATCGGGATTTTCTGGTTTAAATCAATATCTGCTGCATAAACTAAAGCTTTCGTAGCATTAGAACCAATAAATATAATTTCATAATCTTTTATTGTCATTATTTTTATTGCTTCAACTATTGCTTTTATATATTCTTCTGGATATTGTTTCTCATTATAGACGAATTTATTTATATTCATTATATATATTATAATCATATAAATAATTTATATTTAATAAGCATTTGTCGCAGTAATAAGCATTACAAAAAAAGAAATGAATATATTTATGATTACATTTAATAGATTTTTTAGATTCCATATATATATTATAATATAGAAAAAATTATTTTATAATATAATATTATAATATGTCCCGAGAAATCAGAGAATTAGAAGCAGAAGTCCCAGAAAATGAAAAAAAATATTTAGTTGAAATAAAGTTATTAATAAGAGAAAATGAAGAACTAAAAGAAAAAATAGAAAAACAACAAAAAGAATATAAACAATTTTTAACAATATTTTCTGATTTAATAAAAATTATAGAAACCAATAATATAGATAATAATGAATCAGAATCAGAATCAGAATCGGACTCTGAGGAAGTTTCGGAGATGTGAAATATGCAAAAAAGATATAACAGCGCAGAATCTATACACACATAATAAAACAGCAAAACATATAAATAATTTAAAATTAACAACATATAAAACGGGTTTATTAGATTTTAACGAAAAAGAAAGTAATAATAATAATATAAAAAAAAGTTTAGAAGAAATAAAAGAACTTATTATAAATTTAATTTCTAATTTATAATATATAGATGTCAAATATCGAACTATTATTCACGAAACAAGGAAGAAAAAAAAGAATGAATGGCGGTTGTGATTCATGCGGTGGTAGTTGTTGGATGAATGCGGAACCAATGCATATTTTACAATATCTATCAGAACACGGAAAACAAGGAAATATAAGCGGTGGTGAAATGGCCCGTTTTATTATTGAAAATTTACAAGATGACATGATGACAGGCGGCAGTTTTTGGTCTGATGTTGTGGGTGTTATAGGGGATGCTCTACCATTTATTGCTCCTATGTTAAACGTAATACCTATTGTCGGTCCTTTACTCTCAACAGGCGCCGCAGCACTAGGAAGCGCGGCACGAGTAGGCGCCGAAGCATGGAAACGCGCAGAAGACATAAAAAGCGGAGACCCTATAAAAGTTATAGGCGCTTTTTCTAAACCGTCAGTCGCAGGAATCGCAAAAGATGCAATACAACGAGCGGGAAGAGTTGGAGAAGCAGCACTAGATTATATAACAAGAGACGGAAAAATAGTCGCAATTCCAAGACAACCAATAAGTAGGCAATCAATACCAACACTAAAACCACCACAACCACCACTTAATAAATATAAACAACAGATTATGAAATATGCGCCTCCACTAGCAACAGGAAAAGGAAGCATGAAAGGGACTAAATATATGAGGGATAAAATGGCACATTTAAGAAGCATGAGAGGCGGCAACGTAAAAGAATTCTTAAAAAAACACAAAGGAAAAATAGCGGGAACTATTGGAGCAGTTGGAACTTTAGCAGGATTAGCAGGATTAGCAACTAGAGGAATAAATGCAAGAGACCCCGATTTAATGAGAAGAGCATATAACCCAAACGTATTTCGACCTTTTGATTTAAGAGGGAGTGGTAGTATGAAAGGGACTAAATATATGAAAGACAAAATGGCATATCTAAGAAGTTTAAAAAATGTCAAAGGGCGAGGAATGAAAGAATATCTACAAAAACACAAAACAACAATAAAAAGAGGTTTAAAAACAGCAGCAGCAGCAGCAGCAATTGCTCCGATGTTTTATCAAGGGTATCAAATGACAAAAGACAATAGGCGCCCAAGTCAAAAATATAATGTTAAATTTGAAGATGACGACGGTGAAATGTCAGTTTAAATATATAACAAATTATAATAATTTGATTTAAATTTATTAAAATTTTTTTTGTAATTACATATTATATATAATATAATCTAATATGTCCGGTTTTAGTTTTTCAAGTTGTGGTGGTTATAGATTATGTAAAATAGACGGTGGAAAATTTAATAACAAAGTTATATATTTATATGACAAAAAGTATTTATGCTGCCCTAATTGTAATAAAAAATGCGAGGGCAACTGTTGCGATAGTTGTTCTATATATACATATCATAAAAACCCGCCAGAAGTTGAAATTGATTATATAAAAATTGAAGATGACGGAGTTTTTCAACAAATGCCAAGCAATATAAAGAAACAAAGAAGCGCTTTTAATATTGTGGGCAAAGCAGGATCTGGGAAATCTGTTTATTTATCCAAAATATGCAAGGAGTATAAAAGACTTTATCCATTACAAAAAATATTTTTATTTTCAATGAAGAAAGAAGACGAAAATTTAGATCCTTATATATCTAAAAGAGTGAATCTCGATGAATACGTAGAAAAAGGGGGTTTAACTGAAGCAGATTTTGAAAATGACGTATTCTGTATTTTTGACGATATAGACCAATTAGAAAACACGAAACCCGATTTTTTACGAAATCGTATATTTTCTTTAATGAATCAGTTAATCCAAATTTCAAGAAGTAAAAATATAACAATCGCCCAAACATCCCACACATGCTTAGCAGGTTCAGAGACAAAACATATATTAAACGGTATGACGTCATTTACTTTTTTTACTCATGCTATTTCAGCACAAATAAGAAAAGCGCTCGAAATTTACGTAGGATTAACACGCCAGCAAGTAAAACACATATTAGAAATAAAAGACACAAGATATATAACAATATGCATGACGTCCCCGATGGTTGTTATGACCGAAAAAGAACTATTTATATTAAAATAATCTCATATAATTATATATGGATTATCCCTTAAACACAAGAGATATAAAAAAATATTTTGATAATAAAATAAAAGTTATATTATATAGTGATATCGCAAAATATGACACAATAGAAGAATTATTAAAACCATTTGGACGAGTTATATTTCTTTATTATTGGAAGACGAAACCGAGTATATATGGTCATTGGTGTTGTTGTTTTATAAACAAATCGGGCAATATAGAATATTTCAACTCTTTTGGTGGTTTTATTGATGACGCATTATATCAATTAAATAAAGAATTTAGAATAAAACACGACCAAGATTTTAAACACTTAACGAATTTATTAATAAATTGTAATCACGAAATAGAATATAATGATAAACAGATTCAAAAGAAAGAAGGAACCGCAACGTGTGGGCGTTGGTGTTGTTATAGAATGAAGAGAACAGATTTAAATATAGAAGAATTCCAGAAATTATTTAATAATATAAAAACTAATGATAAAAAAATAATTTCTTTAGTAAATATATAATAATATGATTAGACAAGGGGACAGATACCAAAATTTAGAATATTTAGCACAAACTGGGCAATTATCAAATAAAGATATAGTATATTATAATTTATCAATAAATGCTGGTTTAGGTTCTTTCGCTTATAATGTTCCAACATATAGACGACAAGACGCGACATTTAACGAAATCAACCAGAGCGAGGTTTTAAAGGGTTCATCTGAATTTTTTATTTCAATAATGAGAGCAACAATCCCAACTTTAACAATCCCTAGATTATTAGCACCAGTTATAATAGGACAAACCAATATTAATTTAATGTATAATGTCTTCACATTAGCATATAGAGATAATACCGGAGCGATTATATATGCGGAGTCTTTAAATTGTATTTTTCAAAGTGAAATTTTAAATCCGACCCCAGTTTCGACAGGTGTTTTTGCATATCCTAAAAAACCAGAAATAGAGCAAGATTTGACAGGTTATTATTACTATGTATATTATGTAGATACAATTTTAAAAATATTTAATACATGCTTAAAAAATCTATATGCGTCATTCGTTTCAAATATCGCAAATGCTCCTTATAGTATTTCACTTCCTCCAGATATTGAACCATTTATAACATATGATAATAATTCTCAATTATTTAGTTTAAATGCTGAAAGCATAAATTTTAATCAAAACACAAACCCACATATAGAAATATACGCCGACCATTTAACCGAAAATATGTTAAATTTAATTTGTAAATCGACAGCACAAAGAGAATATATTGCAAATCCAGCAGTAGCGGCAGCAATGGAAATTTTACTAGTTGTAGATAATGAATATTATAATACAAAGTCATATAACGCTAATAATTATTTGGTTATGACACCGGACCAATCATCACTTTCAACATGGGGGGCATTTGAAAAAATCGTTTTTGAAATATCATCAGGAATATCAGTTCAGAGTGAAATAGATTCTATACCTGTGGATTATCAACAATCAACAAGTCAAAGTTTTCAAAAGCCAAATTTAACCATGTTATGTGATTTTGAAGTTGATAAGGAGTCATGGTCTAAAAATAGTCAATTTATTCAATTTACCGCTGCTTCAATGTCTCAGGTTAGGTTAATATCTATAGAATCAAATAATCCGGTCCAAAATTTCGTCTTGTCTATCTATTGGGTTGATAATTTCGGCACTCGTAGATTATTAAATCTTCCATCGTTGAATCCTTTAACTGTGAAATTAGCATTCTTCAAGAAATCATTAATAAAAATGATTTAAATAATATATAGAAAATAAATTTTAATCTAGTTTTTACTGTCAGAATATAATTAATTATATAAAAAAAATTATATTCATGTATAATATATATAAACCATGTCGAATTGTGTTTTCCCTCTCGGTGTTGTAGTCGTTAAGGATCCTCTTTTAGATTTTGTTGAACCAGTATATACTTTAAAAGAACCTTCTTCTTTAAAATCTTTCGTATCTCAAGATATTTCAACATATAGCAATAATCAAATCAACGCTCAATTAAATTTAAATTCAACTAATTTCGTGATTGATACAAATATAATTTACGAACAACCGGTGGATGTGGTTATTAATGGGACAACTTCAACAGGTTCAAAAATTTTAGTCGATGGTTGCTGGGCGATGCGTTCGAATGTTTTAGGAAAGCTTATGCAAAGTCTAGAATTGAAATATTCTTCAACCAGCTACTCGTATTCTCCTTCTGACGTAATATCGCTTATGGAAAGATACGGGAATAACTCGGCAGATAAATACTCTAATAATTACGATTTATCATATCTCGACCAATCCCAAAGCTATAGTGATTTAGTAGGTTCAACAAGAAACCCTCTCGGAAATTATGGAAATTGTAATGATAACGTTTTACAACGTGGAAGTCATCCAGTAGTAATCGGAACGAATACAACAACACAAGCGACATTTTCAACAACTCTTCGAACTCTCCTTATGTCTCCTCCTCTTCGTGATAAACTCCTTCGAGGTGGTGCGGCTCAGGGTTTATCTCATTTATCAACTATTGGAATTAATATCTCCTTTGTTGGTAATATGGGAAATCGTCTCTTATCTTTTGCAGATGTGCGCCCGGGTGGTGATGTCCTAACTATTACAAATATTCAGGTTCAAGTTAATATGCCTAGATTTTCTTTCACTCAAATAAAAAGTCGCTCTGAAGAAATCCCCCGTCATTTAACCTTTGCTATGTCCTCGCAGGAAAGATACCCTTATAACGTGGTTCTCCCTTATGGTGTCCCTACTAATCTAAATATTAGTTCTTTCACTTTAACACGTGTCCCTCATTCTATCCTCTTCGGTGCTCGTCCTAGTAATAACGCATATTTTAGCAATATCGGCGCCTTTATCCCTGATACTTTCGCCAGTGTTTCGAATCTTGTTATCCAATATGACGGTCAAAATCTGATGTCCTCTTCTACACCAGCACAAATTTATAAAATGTGTCATGAAAACGGATTATCTGATAATTACCTTCAATGGTCCGGAGAATCAACACTGCGCAGCGTTGGAGCAGGAGCAACCCCACCAAGTTATATTAACGGTCCAGGGAGCGCAGTTAAACTTCAATTCGTTAAAGATGTCAGCGTTTATCCTAAATCTACAATTGGAGCAGAAAATAACACCTCTATAAGTATGAGTTTAACTCTCACAAATACAAATAAACTGACTAATGATTTCACCTTTTATCTATGCTTGCTATATGACGACGTAATCCAATTTTACGATAACAACCTCGCACAAATTAGCATGGTTCCAGTTTCTAAATCTGATTTAGAAAACGCCAAAGGTTCCGAGCGCGTCCATTATGACGTTATAAGAAGTTCAGATATTACAGGATCGGGTATTATGTCAGGTATAAGCAATTTATTAAAATCTGGTTCTTTTCTACCAATGATTAAAACTCTTAAATCTGCTTTAAGTTCTCCCGAATTACGTTCTAATTTTAAAAAATTTCTTAGAGAGCAAGGACACGAAAACGCCGCAGCATCTCTTGAAGCTTTGGGTTTTGGACGTAAAAAGAAACACTCTATGAAACACTCACGAAAAGGAGGCGCCCGAAGCGGTGGAAGTTATGAAGGAGGAGATTATGAAGGAGGAGATTATGAAGGAGGAGATTATGAAGGTGGAAAATATGCATCACGCCAACACATGAAACATAGTCTATTAGAATAAATTAATATTTATTAATTAATATTTTTCAATATAAATTTTTTTATTTTGTATGTCTATAATATATATATTATGGACTTAAACACTCTATTAATCGAACAATCAAACCCTGCGACGATTTATGTTAAAAAAGTATCAGTTGAAGAAGTTGAAGTTAATAATTCTAATGTTGAAAAGTTATACTCACTAGCAAAAACAGCACCAACAGACGGACAAATTATGACATTTCAAGGCGGAAACGGACAATGGGCAAATTATGCAGGTTCTCCCGCTTTTTTTGGACTGACAAAAAATCCAACTTATACATATACTTATAATTCAGGGCAAACAGCAGCGGTCCTTTTTTATCAACAAGGAGACCCAGTAGGAATAACTTTAAATTTTACTATCGACGGATACAGCGGCGCGACAGTGATAACAACCGGACGATATCTTTTTAATTGGAGTTGTTCGGTTTCTTCGAATGATAATCTTTCTTGTTCTTATCAAATTTATTTAACAGTAAATGGAATAACTCAGATTTCATCAGTTGCGCCTAATGTTCTAAATAATGCAGGGACTCAATTAAATCAGCCATTTTATATTTCAACGAGTGGCGTTTTATATCTTACAGCGGGACAAGTAGTCCAATTTATGATATCAAACACGGATCAATCCGCAATAACAATTCGAAATTTTACTGGTTTTTTTAGTAGAATTTAAAATTTAGGTTTGAATGGTTTTAAGTTCTTACTTCCTTTTATTATTTGTTTTCGTTTAATTTGTTTTTTTAAATCTTCTTTATCTATTTCATCAATAGTTAAAGGTGTTAATTTTTTATCAATTATCCACAACTATAGGCATATTATAATATAATATAATATAATATAATATCTATATGTATTATATAATATATGGACTTAAACCAATTATTTATAAATCAAAATAACCCCGTAAAGTTATATATTCAAGCTTTAAATGTAAATGGAACAGATATAACCGGTAATCCATCACCACAAGGAGCAACTGGAGCACCTGGAGCAACTGGAGAACCTGGAGCAACTGGAGCAACTGGAGCACAAGGAGCAACCGGAGCAACTGGAGCAACTGGAGCACAAGGAGCACAAGGAGAACCTGGAATAACTGGAGCAACTGGAGCACAAGGAGAACCTGGAATAACTGGAGCAACTGGAGCACAAGGAGAACCTGGAATAACTGGAGCAACTGG
>Ga0114964_10002346_pt1 | contig 13210 bp, 5 predicted proteins | sample C_131016_MF_Meta_FD_92638 | JGI IMG/M metagenome (GOLD analysis project Ga0114964, IMG submission 92638) | Freshwater microbial communities from Lake Croche, Canada to study carbon cycling - C_131016_MF_MetaG | ecosystem: Environmental > Aquatic > Freshwater > Lake | place: Lake Croche, Canada... | reverse complement strand
TCAGTAACTTCGTAATTTCAGGAACTTCATTTATTTATCATATCTCATAGATATTCTTTTATATTGTTTAAATCTATTAATAGGAACTACGGTTATGTTATTTGTGCCTCTAGTTTTTAAATAATTTTTTCTTTAAATGTATGCTTTCATATTTTATTAGGATCTTTGAGAACTTCGTTTATTTCTATTATTAAAACCGGATATTAATTCACCTATTTTTAGTTCTTTTATTTTTTTTTTAATTTAGAACTATCGCAGGCTGTATCATCAATTAAAATATTATTATTATCACATAATAATGGCTTTGTTATAGCTAGATTTTTTATTTGATTAGATAAAGCTAGTTTCCAATAACTAAATCATGAGTACAACTATCAGATACGCTTATATCTAATGGAACATTAAAGGAAACTTCGTTTATCTGTAATAATAGATATTTTAGTTGTTTTATGTTTTTTTAATTGACATGAGAATATTTTTAAAAATATGTTAAAGCATATTTTAAAAAATATTATCATATTGTACATGTTTAATATCATATGTTCGGACTACTGTTTAGTATTAACTTTATTGAAAAATAATAATAATAATAATAATAATTAATAAACAAAGTTAACGAAGTTTCCAATAAAATATAATAAACGAAGTTAACGAAGTTTCCAATATAAAATAATTATAATAGAATAAAATAAATAAAGCTTGCTTCCTTAAATGGAAACAAGTTTTATAATTATTTTATATTGGGATTTTTGTTAACTTTGTTTATTATTTTTTATTGGGAACTTTGTTAACGTTGTTTATTAAGTATTATTTTTCAATAAAGTTGATACTAAACACACCCATTGACTATTATTAGGAAACTTCGTTTATCATATTAATGCCTAACTCATTCAGTATTAATGGTGTATTTGTATACAGTCATAAAAAATTAAATTTTATTTAATTTTTTATGACTCTATAATAATTTTAATGATTTATCAAGTTTTGATAAATAATTATTTACAATATAATTATGAATAAATAAAGTTACCTTTAAATATATCATATTTTATAAGTTTCATATGATAATTATATATTGTACACATGAAAAAATAATTTGTTTAAAGTATATTTTTGGTTATAATTAAATGTTTTATTTAATTGTTCATCTGAATAAATATAATTAATAATAAGGTTGATAATTTTATTATGTTCCATAATAATTATAATAGAATAAAATAAATAAAGCTTGTTTCCTTAAAAGGAAACAAGTTTTATAATTATTTTATATTGGGAACTTCGTTAACTTCGTTTATTATTTTTTATTGGGAACTTTATTAACTTTTTTTATTAATTATTATTTTTTAATAAGGTTAATACTAAACAATAACCCGAATAGATTATACTAAATATACCCATTATTAAGTCGTATTTTATAAAAAAATATCTATAAAAATATTTGAAATAATTTAATTTTAAATATTTTTATAAATAATTTTTAATAAATTATTATGAAAAAATGTAATAATGTTTTGCTTCCTTCCCCTATAATAGATTATATTTTTTTAAATTAAAATAAACGTAATAAATGTGTTTTCAAATTATATCTATTATTATTTTTGAATATATTAATCTATTAAATAAATTATTAGAGATAATACTTTAAAAATTGAGAACTTCGTTAACTTCGTTTATTAATAAATTAAATAAGAATCTAAATTAAATATAAATGAATATATGGAACTTTGTTTAGTTCCATATAATTTTTCATGTCTTTATAATTTATTTTTTTATAATAGAACATTAATAATGAATAAGTATTGTTATGGTATCTAATAATAATTAAATCAATTTAAAAACATAAAACAACTAAAATATCTATTATTACAGATAAATGAAGTTTTCTTTAATGTTTCTTTAGATATAAGTGTATCTGATAAGTTGCACTTATAATTTAGTTATCAAAAAATATCTTTATCTAATTAAATAAAAAATTTAGCTACATCAATATTATTAGTATATGATAATAATAATATTTTAATTAGAGATATCACTTATGATAGTTCTAAATTAAAAACATAATTGAAGAACTAAAAATAGATGATTTAATATCAAGTTTTAATAATATAAATAAAGGAAGTTCTAAAAGATCTTAATAAAAAATGTAGTTCTTATTAATAGATTTAAACAATTTAAAAGTATATCATCAAATATGATAAATAAATGAAGTTCTATTAAACATTGTTGTTCTTTTATATATTTAGCTGCATTAATAATTGTTATAAAGAAAACTAATTTATGGGACTTTTATGTTTTGTTTAATGTATTCAATATTTGGATCTATTTTAGGAACGATAAGTTGCAGAAGTTCATCAAATTTTATTGGCGGTGATCTTAAGTTATATAGTTCTAATATTTCTTTAACTGAATAAATAGATAATATGCTATAATAATATGCAAAATTATAAATACAATTTGTTTGGTCCCAGCTAATAAACGGTTTAGGATCAATATTTTCAGCCTCTGTTAGATTAGCATATATTCTGCTTTGATTAAAAGTGAATTCATCGTGAGATAATCTGGCATATAAATGTAATATTACATCTATATTGTACTTTATATTTGTTATATCGTCATGTGAAACGGGTTTGTCATCTGTGTCTTTAAATGTGTTATGCATGTCTGTTAATAGGTTTTTTAGTTGATCTATTGATATTATAGTTTTATTATTACATATATTTTGTATATAATAAAACAATATATTTATTAATGGAATATTAAATATACTCTTATATAAAAATTTATATATTATATACGCTTTATATAGGGAAGGCACATATTCTTTTGATGGCAGTATATACTCATAACAATCTTTTATATCTGTATCAAAAAATATATAACATACATAAAATCCAATACAGAGATCCGTAGTTACATCATACCCAGTATATTCTATATATGTATCTGTATCTTCAAAATGTGTTTTTATTTGTTCAATCACTTTTTTGCCCTTTGAATTAGAAGCCCATAGTTTATTATAAATCTTTTCAATACCTTCTATATATCTCTCTTTATCTATAATTGATCCTGACTTGCGATCTTCACTGACGGTAACAGGCTTAACTGTTGTTAGTAGTTGAGAAACAGATACGTCTTGCGGTTTCTTCCCTATCGGTACTTCCTGGTCGGTATCTCTCTGATCATCGGAAACTTGTGAATTTTCAGAAGAGGAGGAGGAATTTTCTTCGTCGCTTTCTTCGTCATCAGATTCGGGTTTGGCTTGGTCGGGGGTGCCGGCGAGGGTAGCAATTGTGTCGCCTTCATCAGCGCCTTGATCCTCGTCTTCAAAGTCGGAATCATATACGGGCTCGGCGGCGGGGGCAGCAAGTGCGACGCCTTCGTCTGCGGCGGGGTCATCAGGTGCGTCGTCTTTTTTGGAGCTATCATTTTCGGAGGCAAGGGGGGGTTCATCTTGGTCGCCTTTTTGGAGCACGCCGGGTGTTCCGTCTTTGACGGCAAACTCTATCGTTTGTATGAATAATTTGACAGATTTGATGTAATTGATGCCCATTTTAATTTGTGCGATGATTTCGTTGTGGTAGTTATTGGCTTCTTTATCGGGGGTCTCCATTTTCAGTTCAACCTTAAATATTTCGCGGTCTTTGTATTCAGTGTAGTTATATTTGAATTTTTCAATTTCAGTTATGATTTCAGTTTTGATATAAACGAGTATTTTTATGAGTTCACTTACGGTATGTATGATTTCCTCGCGGGTCTTTACTAATAATGTCTCGTTTATGGGTTGGGGTATGTCTCCTTCCTGTATGTTCTTAATGACTTGATCGATAATATTGCCGGTAGTTTGGGCATCGTTGATGGCGGAAATAATCATCTCATTATTGACGTCTACGTAGTTACCGTAGATTTCAAAATTTCTATCCAGATTATTCATGTTTTCAATGATCTGGTTGATTCTTTCAATGACTGTTTTGCCGTTTTCGATTAATGCGTCGGGGTTGTGTTCCACGACTACTTCGTCGGAGTCAGAGTCATCAGGAATAACCTGATGTTCACCGTCGTCTTTTTGCGTATCTACTTTAGTATTGGGGGTAGCAGTGGAGACATGGATAGAATCTAAGATGGGTGCGATATTTTCGTTGTAGTATTTGATACCATTTATGATATCATTAAGTACCTTTTCATAGTCTTCATCTAAAGAATCCATGGACGGTTTATTAGCTAATGATGTTTTGTATTTGGGGTTATCACTGTATTGGTTCATGAATGTGTCAATATTAGTTCTGACATTTTGTCTGATGTCATTAATGTAATTTAAAAATTTAGAAATGGCTTCATTGGTCATTTTCACGACATTCGCAGCTACATCAAAGTGTTCCTGGAATGGGTTTGGGTTCATTGTTGGGAATTCATTTATTTTTTTTATTACTTCTTCGGCATCGGTGATGACACAATAGGCGTCATTAATGGCGGTATTGATTTCATCATACTTTTTTTCTACGTAGTTAACGATAAAATCGTATGTTATTGGGTTAGGAATTTTCATTTCTTCTAAGATGGTGTTGACTTTTTTGACGGCACTTTTGGATTGTTCTTCAATTCTTTCGGTGTTTAATTCTTTAGCAGCGGCGGTGGCGCCGTCGACATATTGTTGGGTTATGGCGTATTCGGCGATTATTTCATCGTAATCGGTGGTAACGAATAATAAATCGGTGGGGTCAGGTGCTGCATCTTCAACGACTTTTTTATAGCCCTTATCAGAATTAACGATGTAATAGGCGCCTTGGTAAATATCTTTGATGACTTCTTCGAGTTCTTCAAAGGTGAGGTTGTGGAGATTTCGGACTTTCATCCTCAGTTGCTTCTGTGGGGAGTCAAATCTGTTTGTATTGGCGTATCCTATAATTGCGGGGTTAACTGCATCATTGATTACAGTTCTTGTTCCAATGATGAATTTTATGAGGGCTTGTTTGGCATCTCTGAGGAAGATTAATTCCTTTATGGTTTCACCTTGTGTTTGTCTGTTTACGTATAATGATGGTAACTCTTTGTTTTTTTCAATTAATTCTTCGACTTGGTCGATTAAATTATTGACATCTTTGAAGGCTAAAATGATGGTTTTCTGGTTCTTCCATATGTAGTCGGAGATGTCATCTATATTATCCAAACCTGACGCGTCCGTAATGATTTGATCGATTCGTTTGACGACTTCTTTTGCGGCTTCTTTGATTTGGTCCATATTTAATTTTTCAGAAGATGCACCGGCTTCGTCTTGGGGGGATTCAGATTGTTGATCAAATTCTTTTTTGTCGGGGTGGCTTTCTTCGAATTCTTTAATTTTGTCTGTGAGCTTTTTGGCGACTATTAAGGCTTCTGCGGAGATTTTTCTGGCAGAGCCATAGTAATTCATGACTGTTTTTATAGATAAGTTTAGTTCATAATGGTGGACCACATCGTATTTGAGTGTATTATGAATTTTGCCCTCCAATGTTCTTAATATAGTTATATGGTTTTGTATTTTGTGTACGCTAGCTTCGACATTATTGGCGATCTGTACGGCTTCTTCTAATATAAAATTCTCTGTTAGTGTACTGTTCTTTAAAAAGTCGTCGGCTTTTTTTTTGGCAATAATAGTGTTAATCTTGTATTCTTTTATTTGGTCGGTTAAGTGGGTGGTTTTATTGATTAAGTCGGCAGGGGCAGTGGCGTCGTTATCTGGTCCTTCTTGTTTGGGGAGGCTTCCAAGGACCAAGACAATGGCTCTGTAGATGGCGGCATTATATGTGGCAGCTTTAAAGGTATCTATTTTGACGTCGCCGGCTCTGATTGACCGTCTGGCGGCAATGGTTAACACTCTTGCGGCATTATTAGCTACGGTGTCGGATTCTGTAGCGGCATCATTGAAGACTTTACCGACGTGCATTCTGAGATTGACGGCGGCATTCTTAGCTAGATCGACAAACGACTCGTACTGTGTAATGGCGTCATTGGCTTTCTTATTGAGAATTTGCAGATTTTCTAATATACCGATATCTTTATTTTCAGTTACTTTTTGTTTGATTATTTCTAGGACTCTATTTACTTTTTTGGTGGCTTCTGTAGCATTGTCGTAGGCACTTTTGGCTTCAACGGTAACTTCCCAGATAACGTAACGGTAATTTGATAAGTCAGATATTTGTTTTTTTTCAATGTCAGTTTTAATCTCGTTGACATTATTTGCGACTTCATAAGAGGTATTGGCGGCTGTTTCTAGTTCGGCGACTACAGTGTCGACTATTTCAGGTAAGGCGCTTACGTTAATGCCGTCAAGCGACAATAAGTCGGCGGTTCCCCCGGTAAATTCAGTGTCGGGTATTCTGACGGGGAAGTCTTGTAACAACTTTTTAAAGAAGGCTGCTTTAATTCTCAAATTTTTGGCTTTGACGATCAAGGTATCGTGGTTGTCTTCGCCTTCGTTGACTATCGCGACTTTTTCGTCGGCGTCGTCGGCTGTTTGTTTGTATAAGCTACTGACGTACAGCAAGAGATTTCTGACGGCAATATTGGCAGCATTGGCGTATATCAAATAATCCACTTTAGCTTTGATGGCGCTGGTCTTGAGATCTTCCAGATGTAATTTGGTTGTGAGGTCGGTATCTTTTATTATATTTGCGATTTCTGTTATGTATTTTTCTACGTCTTTTGTGGGTTTGATGGCTTCATCGATGGCAAGTTTAGCAACGCTTACGGCATTATTGATGATTATAGTTTGTGTTGATACCTCGTCTATGGGTTTATTATATAAATCACATAGCCTATCGCTGAAACTGTTACCGGCTTCAATAACGTTTGTTTTGGCTTTTTCTAATTTATCGACTACGGCAGTAACGTTGGTTGTAAGGGTGGCTATATCGCAGCCATCTGGCAATGGAAGTTCGTCTAATTCAGAAAATTTAATAGAACCGGTAGAATTAATACTTTCCTGTGGGATGGCTCTATGGGCTCTGTTGGTGGAGACTTCTTGGGCAACAGGGGGGTTAAGGTATTCTATCTCTTTGAAGGTGTCGGAGGATTCAGCATTTTGGAGGGCTTCCTGTTCCCAGAATTCTTGGTTGACAAATAATTTCGTAATGTTGATAGGTGTCCTGATTTCGTTGGTGCCATAGTTGGCGTATTCGGAGTCAATCAAGGCTCTCTTAATGGCATTGCAGACGTATTTGTAGATGCTGTTTAGTGCTTCTTTGTCGATTCTGTTTAGTGCTTCTGTGTCGTCGGATAATGGCAACGTTTTGTATATGTCGCTGATCTCTCTTGCGACTAATAAGGCCTCTTGGATGTTTTCATTAACAACATTAACGGTATCGTCGCCAATGGCGATAGTTTTAGAGATTAATTCTGTATGTTGTGATATGTATTTTTGGGAGACTTCCTGATCTAAACCGCTACGAATATTCTCGTAGATGCCGTAGACCTCATTGCCAGTATTACGGGCGATTTCGCCCGCTACTTGTAAGTCTTGGACTATGGAGACGGCTTTTTCGTATAATTCGTCGATTTGGGTGGCGTTGTCAGAGACAACTATACGGGGAATATTATAGAGGGCTTCTTTTTCTTCTTCAGTTCTGATACCGTATAAGCCACGATTGGTGAAGAGTGTGCGTACGTAGATGGTGGTAATATGTTCCTTGATGTGGTCTGTATGTGTTAAATCGCGACTGGTACAATCGAAAACTTGTGCGGCTGCTGTATAGGCGGCAACTATATTCTCTCTATCTAATAATTCTGGATTGGTTTTAAAGTAGTTGGCTGAATGATTGAAGGCTTCACAGATGGCATTTATGAGTTCTGTGACAACCTTATTAGCTTCGATGGAGGCAACCAAGGATTGATCGTATACATCTGATAGAATATCTTTCATTTGTTCAGAATAAAGACCCTTTTCACGTATATTATCTATATGTTCTGTTAGGTCGGTTATGGCATCGGCAGCTTTTTTAACATTATCAGTGGCGTTCTCGATGGCTTCAATTTTGTAGGCTACGAAGTTTACAAGGTCCCCATAAACGTGGCATGTACTATAAATGTGTTCGGCGATATTAGTGACTTTGTGGGCGGCTTCTTCGATGTCTTTAGTGCATTGTTCTAGGCGGGCGCGTAATTCGTGGGGGTCAAAAGTAGGGTCTTCTTCTATGTTGTCGCCTGCAGCGGCTCCGGCGTCTTCGGCGTCAGTTTTAACTTGTTGATGGACAACGGCGGGGGAGGCGAATAATGCGGTGACTTTTTCGAGGGCGCTATTATCACCGGATAATGTGGTGTGCTGACTCCCGCTGTATCCTCTATACATGGCGGTTGCTCCTGTTAGGAAGGTCTCGCTTCTAGTCTGGGCTATTAGTCTGTCTTCCTCGTTGTTTTCTTGTGCGTACTTTTGGGCTTCCTGTTGGGCGGTCTCGCCGGCCTTTATAAAGATACCGGCGACTCTCATTCTGAGACCTAAGACGGTCACATTGCATTGTTTGATGATATCTTTACATTTTTGGTTGACTATTTGTTCTATGTTCTTGATATACTCCATAAATGTAGGTCTATAACTACTGGTGGCTTGTAATTCCTTAATATGTTCAGATACTTCCCGGAATTTTATACAGTGCTGTTTGACAATTTCGGCGGTCCTTTCAACTTCACTGGCAGCAGTCCCTAATTCGAGAGCTTTCTTAGATACTTCTGTTATGTCTCTACTTTCCATTTCTTCATAAATTGTTTTGGCACGTTCCAAGGCTTGCTTAGCATATTTGGTAGCGTCTGTTATATTGATGGATGCAGTATTGATTATGTTGTCAATTTCTTCTTCGGTGGAATTTATAGGATCCACAACTGTCAGCGGAGGGTTGAATGAGGTAATAACGGGGTTTTTTCTGGTATTAGAAAGACCAGAATTTCGGTCAGGTATGCGTTTGGCTAAATCGGTTAAGGGGGAATCGTGGCTTCCAGTGTTGGCGGCATCTGGTCCATCTTGGTTAGAGGAGCTTTTAGAAACGATTTGATCAGCGACTCTTCTGTACTCAGTAGCTTTGGCGTTGTCATCATTTGTATCAGCGATTACGGCGGCATCGTTAAATAAGTTGCTGAAATATTGTATGAAGCCGTCAAACACACTTTTGGTTAATCTGATGGTTTCTAAACATTTCTGGATGGCTATATTGACTACTTTGACTTTTGCGTGGTTAGCTTCAGTTATGAGTCGTTTCATGAATGTTGTTGCTCTGTCAATAGTTTCAGTGGCAGCGTTGATGTTTGTTTTGGTATCATCGGCTAAACGTATGATTGTCTCAGCCTTTTTGAATACTTCGTCTATGTCTGTACCATAGTTAGATTGTGAACTCAATAATATTCCAGCGATTTCGTTAAGGTTCCTGGAGATTTTGTCTAATTCTTGAACTATGTCGTCGACGTTGTCGATCATTCTATTTAATTGGCTGTCCTCTAATGACTGTGATGGGGCATTAAAGGTTACAGATCTTATTGGTTTTGTATAAGAGCTGCTGGCAGCATTAGATATACCTTGTTGTGAGAGTCTTCTGCTGACTTCTAAGACTGGGGCGGCAGTGGGAAATTCTACTTGGTGCGGTTTCAGTTCTATATTGCCGACTCTTGATAATGAACGGGGGGAAAAGGGTGAAATATGAAGATATATGTTTTGTTTAGCATCGAGAGGTAGAAGTTTTGGTATATCTGCTATACTCATACATATATAATTACAAAAAAAATCTGAACTTTCATCAATTAAATTTAATATATATAATGTTATAACTATATTAATTAATTCTCTATATTCAATATTCATATGTGCATTTATATATGCTATAGATAATATGATAAATCTTATTATTATACTTTGTATAGAAAAAGTTATAGTAATCTGTTGTTTTTTACTATTATACAACTGTATAGTTTTAAAGCAATATATTATATTATCTATATAATTTTTATATTTTATATTATCTGACTTAATATCTGTTTTTGGTATGCGGTTTTGTATTTCTATTAATATTTTATACAATGTATTTAAAAAATTTGGGTCTGTTTTATCAAATTCAACATCACCCATATTAGTGCCGCCATATAATATTATTCTTTCTCTTACCCCTCCAGATTGGTGTGTTAGAAGTTTTTCTAACTCTTCAAATTCATTTGTAATGTCTGTTTTTAATAATATAAATATTTGTACAAATAAAGCAGATTGTTTATTTTGTATCCATTCATAATTATTTGGTTTTTGACTTCCTAAAATGCAATTTTCAAAATGCAGACCAGAAATGATAGTGATTAAGTTTTCAAGTTTATCATTATCCATATGCCGAAATAAAACTTTTAACGAGGTGTTAAGTAACCTATCGTTATATTTTGATGTACCGTATTTACTTACTAATACTTCATCAAGTTTAGTCCGGATAGTTTTCTTGTCTATGGAGGTGTCTATAGTAAATAATGCATGTATCTGTAACGTTATAAAATCATTTAAAGTCATATTAAGTAGGTTAATAATCCTAGGAACAGGACCCGGGACCGTCCTAGGACCAGGAACCGTGTACGGACTCCTCAACATACTCACCACCCGCGACCCCCGCATCCCTCCGGATTGTACTGTTTGTTCTTTTGGTATAAACTTATTATAATATTCTTTCCACTTGTTTAAAAAAATATATGTATCAAATCCTGGTGCTAAAATCTTAGCAATAATATTATTTATTTCATTTGGGATGTTTGGTGGTACTTTTATTTTTATATTATTTATATTCATTAATTGTTCATTAACTATTTCTGTTCTATCCATATAATATATATATATATATATAAATATATATTATATAATTTTATAATAATTATTATAAAATTATATATTAAACATGTTTATTATTGTCTGTTATAATTATTGTTTATTATAATCTTATTGAAAATTATAATAATAATTAATAAACAAAGTTCTAATAAAAAATAATATATTATAGAACTTGTTTATTATCATATGTTTAGATTACTGTATAGTATTAATCTTATTAAAAAATATTAATAATAATTAATAAACAAAGTTAACAAAGTTTCCAATAAAAAATAATAAACAAAGTTCTAATATAAAATAATTATAAAACTTGTTTCCGCTTAAGGAAGCAAGCTTTATTTATTTTATTCTATTATAATTATTATGAAGCATAATAAAATTATTAACAGTATTAATAATTATATTTGTTCTGATGAACAATTAAATAAAATATTTAATCATCTTTAAACAAATTATTATTACCATTAATAAAAATAACATATATAGAAATAAAAAACTATACACATATATATTAGTATACGCACGCTTTATGTGTGTCTATGAATAAAAAAAATAAATAAAATACTTAATTATAAGTGTATATGATAGTTGTACTCATGATTCAGTTATTGGAAGCTAGCTTTATCTAATCAAATAAAAAATCTGACTATAACAAAGCCATTATTATGTGATAATAATAATATTTTAATTGATAATGCTGCGTATTATAGTTCTAAATTAAAACAGAATTAAAAGAACTAAAAATAGGTGAATTAATATCCGTTTTAATAATAGAAATAAACAAAGTTTCCAAAGATCCTAATAAAATAAGAAAGCATACATTTAAAACATTTAAAAAAAATGATTTTAAAAATTATAAGACAAATAGAACATAAACGTATTTCCTATTTAATAAATTTAAACAATTTAAAAGAATATCTACAAAATATGATAAATAAACAAAGTTCCGTTAAACACTTTAATTTGTTCATATATTTAGCTACATTAATAAGTGTTATCAAATTTATATTAAGTGATTATTATTTATTAATATTATTAATTTTGAAATTGTGTGTTTTTATTATTATTATTAATATAATAATACGAGAGCTATTTGAGAAACTTTGTTTGTTTATTTTTTTCTAAGTGTGTTTAGAGAAAAATTAATTTCTAAATTAAGATTTTAAAATAACAAAAATAAACGAAGTTAACGAAGTTCCCATTTTTTTAATTTTTTAATTAAAGCAATACTAAACAACAACAAGAATAATAAGATAATAAATATATATATTTTTAAAATTATCTATTTATTCGTGTTTCCATAATTTTTGCATCATGAATAGACATAGAATATTTTTAAAAATATTCTTATCTTAATAAAAAATAATAATTATTTGGGCATAATTATTATTTTTTATGGATCCTTTATAAATATTTATATAATACTATACGTCGTTTTTATCTATGATAACACTTATTTTAATTTATTTAGAAACTTTATTTACATTGTATATTTTTATTCTATTATTGATCTTTAAATATCTAAGATCAAGTTTACAAGAAAAATTATGAAATGCTTTAAAATATTTATTTATTAAATATTTTGAAGCTATATTAGCAGAGTCTATAAAAAATTTTTTAAATAAAGCAATAATACACAACAAAAGAAAGATATAATAATAATTATGTTATTTATTAAACAATCATATAGAGTATAATTATTAACATAAAAAAATAGTTCCACAATAAATATATAATTTAAATATCAATAAAACTTACTTCCTATTAACAATTGTTATTTTTTCTTCATCAATAATAAATCACAAAAAGAAAAATTTATTATTAATTTTTTTAAATTGATGATTTAAAAAAATTAATAATATCTATAAGAAACTACAATTATATGTTATAAATAATATGATTGTTTAATTTTTTTATTTTCTTTGAAAATAACATAAATAAATTTAAAAAGATAATAATAAATAATTATTTATTTTTTATATTTCCGGTAATATCAGGATAATTCCAAGAAATATTTTTATTATTACCTGTAGGAATATGTTTAAATTTAAATGCTTTTTTATTTTGTAATTTTTGTTTTCCATCAATAAAAGATTTTCTAATTAAATCGATATGTTTTCCCAAACATTGAAATGTAAAATCTTGAAAAGGTGATTTATCTAAAACTGTAATTTGTTTTTTATTAAGAAAATCAATTTTTGAATGATAAAATTTTTGGATTAATTCTAAATATAAATCTGTAAAATATTTATTTTTATTTATATAATAATAATAATATCTAAATAATAAATGCATAAATACTAAGTTATTAGTTCCAAAAAATGTTTTTTTTTTTTCTTAATAATTATAAACAGTACATTTATCATATTTATCAATAATTATTAAAACTAAAATATT
>Ga0114964_10002345_pt1 | contig 13213 bp, 13 predicted proteins | sample C_131016_MF_Meta_FD_92638 | JGI IMG/M metagenome (GOLD analysis project Ga0114964, IMG submission 92638) | Freshwater microbial communities from Lake Croche, Canada to study carbon cycling - C_131016_MF_MetaG | ecosystem: Environmental > Aquatic > Freshwater > Lake | place: Lake Croche, Canada... | reverse complement strand
TATGGTTTTTTTCATGCTTTGGCTGCCACGGGAAGTTGCAATGCTTTGTATTCCAAGAATTCTTCTAAACCGTATTTGCCGTTTTCGCGGCCATTGCCCGATTGCTTGTAACCACCAAACGGCGCATTGCCGTTAAAAGGTGCGCCGTTGATATCGACTTGGCCGGTGCGAATTTGTCTGGCCACCGCTACCGCATGGTCAATATCGACGCTCCAAACCCCGCCACCCAAACCATAGATGGTGTCGTTGGCAATGCGAATTGCTTCCTCCTCATCTTCGTAAGTGAGGATGACCAATACGGGACCGAAGATTTCTTCTCGAGCCAAGGTGTCGTTGGCTTGGACCCGCAACACTGTGGGTTGCACAAAATAGCCTTGCGCGAAGTCGGGTTTGTCGGGCCCGCCCGCCACAAGTTCAGCGCCCTCCTCCAAACCTTGACGAATAAAACCCAGCACCCGATCGCGTTGTGCCGCACTGACCAAGGGGCCGAGTCGGGTGTTTTCATCTAGGCTGGCGCCCAAGGTGAATTTAGCGATGGCTGCTTGCGCCAAAGCTTTGACCTCGTTGTAGCGCTTGGCCGGCACCAGCATGCGTGTATGCGCGGAGCAAGTTTGACCGCTGTTGAGCAAGCAAGCGCCAATCGTGCCCTTGACCGCTGCGGCCAAATCGGCGTCGGGCAAGATGACGCTGGCAGATTTACCACCCAACTCCAGCGTCACCCGCTTGACCGATGCCGCCGCCAACTCGGCAACCCGCTTGCCTGCGCGGGTAGAACCGGTGAAGCTGACCATGTCCACCTCGGGGTGGGTGGCCAAAACCTCGCCCACCACCGGGCCTAAGCCATTAACCAGATTGAAAACGCCTGCTGGCAAACCGGCTACATGGATGATCTCGGTCAAGATCATGGCGTTGACAGGGGCGATTTCGCTGGGCTTTAACACAACCGTGCAACCTGCGGCCAAAGCCGGAGCCACTTTCAAAGTGATTTGATTCAGAGGGAAGTTCCATGGCGTGATGCAGCCCACCACACCAATGGGTTCGCGAACCACCAGCGAGTTACCTACCTTTTCCTCCCAATGGAAGGCACGTGCTACTTTGGCGGTGTTGCCCCAGTTGAATATCGGACCACCCACTTGAATCATCTTGGCCATCTTGATGGGCATGCCCACCTCGCGGGCAATGGCAGTGGCCATTTCGTCGGTTCGGGCTTTCAGGCCAGCGACGATTTTGTCTATGTATACACAACGTTCTTCCACGCTCAACGCCGACCATGCAGGAAAAGCGGCACGAGCCGCCAGCACCGCTTGAGCGGCTTCATCGGCAGTGCCTTGGGGGACAATCGCCATCACTTCTTCGGTAGTGGAGTCATGCACCTCAAGCACTGCGGGGTTTTGGGCTTTGTGCCAAGTGCCAGATATGTAATGGCTGTCGTAAACGGTCATGAAAACTCCAAGAAATCGGTAAAAAAATAGATTGTAGGCAGGCTAGTGTGAAGGGTGAGCCCACAGCAAAAAAGCCTCACGGCCTTCGCGCAGCAAAGTGACCGGCTTGCCCACAGGCAGGCACAGCTTGGTGGCTACATGGCCAAAAGGCAAACCTGTCAGCACCGGTGTTTTTACTTGTGCACGCAACCAGTCGACCATGGTTTGCAGCTTGAAGCCTTTGTCGTGAGGCGTGAGTTTGTAGTCGCTGAAACTGCCCAGCACAATGGCTTTTTGTTGAGCCAAAACGCCTGCGTTCAAGAGTTGCGTAAGCATTCTCTCGACGCGGTAAGGATGTTCAGCCACGTCTTCCACAAACAACACGCCGCCTTGCACATGTGGCAAATAGGGCGTGCCCACCAAACTGCACAGCACGCTTAAATTGCCACCCCACAACATGGCGTTTTCGGCCAGCAGGGCTTTTTTCGGAAGATGGGCCAAGTCAGCAGCCGGCAACTTGCAGCCCGCGCCCTCGCCTCGCCCTTGGGCCATGTCTTCAAAACAGGCCAAGGTGATGTCGTCTGTTTCTGTGCGGCCAAAATCGGCGCAGGCATGCGGCCCCGCCCAAGTGCTGGCACCGGTCTTGGCCAGCAAGCCCATTTGCAAAGCGGTGAAATCACTGTGCCCCACCCATTGCGTACCAGCCCGAATAGAGGCTGCGATGGCTTTGTAGGGCAAGCGTTTCAGCAAGCGCGTAAGCCCATAGCCACCACGCGTGAGCATGACGATGTCGGCACCACTGGCCGCTGCCCGCTCCACTGCAGACAAGCGAGCCTCATCGTCGCCAGCAAAACGCTGATCGCTGCTCAGAACTTCGGGGTCGAGTTCGACATCGTGGCCAAGTTGCTTTAAGCGCTTCACACCAAGGCGTAAAGCGGCTTTGTCGCGGACCGCGCCAGAAGGAGAAATCAGGTAGATGTGCATGGTTGTTTAATTCCAGAAGCAAAAGCTTTAAAGCCTCTTAGTCTAGAGGGTCTGAGATCTCAAAGCCGCAAGCGCGGCATGTGCAATCTGCTCGCCATGCTCTTGCACAAAATGCCCAGCCTCTGGCAAAACCAAAGGCTCGGGGCAATGGCTAATATGTCCACGCAACGCCTGCATCACTTCCACACCCAACACAGGGTCTTGCGCTCCAATGGCCATGAAGCTTTTGCCTTGCCATTCATGTTGCCAAAAATTGTGGGCTTGACGCGAGATTTCTGCGCCGTCGCTGTGCGCAAACTCGGGCACCATAGGCGGGAAAGCCCGCAAAGCGGCGCGATGACCCGCATCGGGAAACGGCGCGTTATAGGCTGCGCACTCGGCGGGGCTCATTTGCGGGTTACCCCGTCCAAACAAACGCCCCACATCGAAGTTGGGTTTGTCTGCGCACATTTGCCGCCAAGCCAAAAAACCTGGACTGAGCGGCTGTAAAGCGGTTGCCAAGGTGGTGTTCATCACCAGCAAACCTTGGTAACGCTGGCGCGCCGCCATCGGCAAGGTCAAACCCAAAATACCACCCCAGTCTTGCACCACCAGATGAATATGTTGCAAATCCAAGGCTTCTACAAACTCCAACAACACTTGGCGATGCCAAGTAAACGAGTGGGCACTGTCTTTTTTGGGCTTGTCACTTTTGCCAAAGCCAGGCATATCGGGCGCCACAACACGGTGGCCAGCATTTAGAAAAACGGGAATCATTTTGCGGTACAGATAGCTCCAAGCAGGGTTGCCGTGCAAACACAGCCACGTCACTTCTGTATCCTTAGGCCCTTCATCCACATAATGCATTTGTAAGCCCGCTAAGCTTGGCAAGTCGTTTATGTAATGAGGAAGCCAAGGGTAGTTGGGTATGTCTGCAAAGCAAGCCTCGGGCGTTCGCAAAGCGTCCTCGCGCAAGGCAGTGGGCGAATGTTGTTTGTGAAGCGCTCTTTGTGCTTTGAAAAAATCTTGCATCAATTGGCTGGCTTGCTTGGCCAATACGCCGCCGCTGTGTTGGGTGTGGTGATTCAGTTGTGTGTTGGCAAACAAATCGATAACTGAACCTGCTGCACCTGTTTTGGGCTCGGCTGCACCCCACACCACGCGCTTGAGCCGCGCATGCAAGATGGCACCTACGCACATGGCACAAGGCTCCAAGCTCACATACAGGGTGCAGTCATCTAATCGGTAATTGCCCAACGCAAGGGCTGCCAAACGCAGAGCCTGAATTTCCGCATGTGCGCTGGGGTCCTTGAGGCCGATGGGCGCATTGTGGGCTTGCGCCACCACCCTGCCCTCATGCACCACCACCGCGCCCACAGGAACTTCGCCATGGGCTTGGGCCAGTTGGGCTTGAGCCAGAGCCAGTTGCATGAAATGCTCGTCATTCATGCGCCACAATGTAACCCATGCATTTGGGTTTTTTATTTATGTTTTTAGCAATGGGGGGCTTGCTGGCTCTACCCCACTGGGCTTGGGCGGCCAACCCGCAACCTCAGTTGTTGTATGTAACCCAAGACAATTGCAAGCTGATTCGTGGCTATAGCCGCAACGATTTGGCAGGCGTGGCCAAAGAGTTTGGCGTGGCTGTAAACAAGGTCAGTTATGTCAAAGCTGAATGGGGGCGCGGCCCTGAAGGTAGGCCCCAATGCAATATGGTGTTCAACACACCCAAAGGCCGCACCTCATGCGAGGTGTTCACTATTTTGAAAACCAACTTCGTCTTTGGCCAAGCAGTCCCCGTCAAAGGCAATCATGCGATTTGCATGCCGCCTTCAAGCTTGAACAAGTCATGATCAGGACTTAATCCCGCTGGTAATTGAGCAAACTGCCCCGGTATGGCGTGAGGTCGTGCAAGGGCAACAAAATATCGCTCTGCGTTAAATCAAATTGATGGGCAGACATGCATTTGTTAAAGGCACTGCGTTGCCCCCGGTTGGGGTCGATGATCAGCACTTGGGCATGTATTGCGGCATGTCTGTGTATGAAGTCGGCCAGTTGCGCAGGGTGGTTTCGCTCGTACAGCACATCGCTGCCAATGATCAAATCAAATTCACCCAAGAGGGGGTTGTCGCGCTCCCAGTGTCCACTTTGGTAAGCCATGAACGGCAGACCATTCAAAAGTAAATTGGCACTCAAAAAACGTTGGGTGTAAGGGTGATAGTCAGATGCGGTGATGTTGCCTAAACGGCGGTGAATGACCAAACTGGCCAAAGCCAAGCCACAGCCAATTTCTAAAATACGTAAATTTTGCAGCGGCCAGGTTTGCATTAAATCGGCCATTTTTTGGGCCGAAGGCCAGACCAAGCCAAACAAGGGCCAAGTCGCGGATGACACGCCCAATGCCAAAGCAACACCTTGCGGGTCATGCCATTGTTGTTTGTCTAGTAAGGAGCGAATCTGCAGATCTGCACCACCTGCGACCGCGATCATTTCGCGCTTGACCAAATAGCCCAAACCGCTTGTGTCGGTTGGGCTGGCAGTCAAAACCGACGTTTTCTAGGACCGCTGGGTCCTTTGCCTTCGATGTGTCGAAAGGTGATGCGACCCTTGGTCATGTCGTATGGTGAAAGTTCCAATGTGACCTTGTCGCCCGCCAAAATGCGTATGTGGTGCATGCGCATTTTGCCGGCGGTGTAGGCCACGAGTTCGTGGCCGTTGTCCAAAGTGACACGGTAACGCGAGTCGGGGAGCACCTCGCGCACCATGCCGGACATTTCCAGCATTTCTTCTTTGGACATCTTCCTGCCTAAAGCGTCTGGCGCTTAATCGGCGGATTTGATGTTGGAAGCTTGCAAGCCTTTGGGGCCGGTCGTGACATCAAAGCTGACGCGTTGACCTTCTGCCAGGGTCTTGAAGCCCTGATTTTGGATTGCTGAAAAATGGGCAAATAAATCTTTGCCGCCGTCTTCGGGAGTAATGAAACCAAAACCTTTGGACTCGTTAAACCATTTCACTGTACCTGTTGCCATTTATTGCATTTCTTTAAAAAAAAGGGAAGCCCCCCTCGGGGTCGAAGGTCAAGAAGGCGATGAGACGAAGGGAGAAATACCGTGTAAGGGGCAGAACTAGAAACGCACTACAACGACAAAAACTTGATAATCGAAGCCATCACTATGCCTTATATTTAGAAATAAAGCAAATTTATTCGTTTTTTTAGGATAATATTACTCATATGAGCGACATACGAACCCTGCGTCAGGTCTTGCAAAACCACCGCACCATAGCCGTTGTAGGTCTTTCTGCTGACTGGTTTCGACCCTCTTATTTTGCTGCCAAGTATATGCAAGAGCATGGTTACCGCATCATTCCGGTCAACCCCAAATACCCTGAAATTTTGGGTGAAACCTGCTACCCCAGCTTAAAAGACATCCCCCACCCCGTCGATATCGTCGATGTATTTCGCAAGCCCGCAGACACCCCTGTCATTGCCCAAGAAGCCGTAAATATTGGCGCCAAGGTGTTTTGGTTGCAATTAGGCGTCATCAATGAAGACGCCCAAGCCATTGCACAACAAGCGGGTCTAACGGTAGTTGTTGACCGCTGCGTCAAGATCGAGCACGCCCGTCTTTTCGGCGGACTTGGCTGGTTTGGTGTCAACACAGGCGTCATCTCTGCACGCCGCCCCTTGGCTCCCCACTGACGCACCATGGCTGATCGCAAGTTTGGTTTCGACACTTTGAGTCTGCATGCGGGTCAAATTCCTGATGCAGCGACTGGCAGCCGCGCAGTGCCCATTTACCAAACCACCTCTTATGTGTTTGACAGCCCAGAGCACGCTGCCAGTTTGTTTAATTTACAAACCTTTGGCAATGTGTATTCACGCTTGTCCAACCCAACGGTTGCTGTACTGGAAGAGCGCATTGCCGCTTTGGAAGGTGGACGTGCAGCGGTTGCCACCAGCAGCGGCATGGCCGCTCAAATGATTGCCTTGCTCAATGTGTGTGAAGCCGGCGACCATATTGTTGCTGCACGCACGCTTTATGGCGGCACCCACACTCAACTGGGCGTGAATTTCAAGAAACTGGGTATTGACACCACCTTTGTTGACAGCGCCGATCCCGAAAACTTTGCCCGCGCCATCACGCCCCAAACCAAAGCCGTTTATGCCGAGACCATGGGCAACCCCTCGCTGAATGTGCTCGACATTGAGCCTGTGGCCAAGATCGCCAACCAAGCGGGTGTGCCGCTTTTTATAGACAACACATTTGCCAGCCCTTACCTTTGTCAACCCTTGTCTTGGGGGGCAGCCATCAGCTTGCATTCGGCGACCAAATTCATCGGTGGGCACGGCACCACCATGGGTGGCGTGATCGTCGAGTCGGGAAAGTTTCCTTGGGACAACGGCCGCTTTGCCACCATGACCGAGCCCTCCCCTGGCTATCACGGCGTGCGGTTTTTTGAAACCTTCGGCGACTTTGGTTTCACCATGAAGTGCCGTATGGAAGGTATGCGTACCTTTGGTCCCGCTCTATCACCCTTTAACGCTTTTTTATTGTTGCAAGGCGTGGAAACTTTGTCGCTGCGCATGGATCGCCATTGCAGCAATGCCTTGGCGGTGGCCAAGCATTTACAACAACACCCTAAAGTGGCATGGGTCAATTACCCGGGGTTGCCGGATCACCCCGACCACGCACTGGCTAAGAAGTACCTCTCCAAGGGTGCCGGCGCGGTGTTGAGCTTTGGTATCCAAGGAGGTGCGGCGGCTGGTCAAAGCTTCATCAACAACGTGGAGTTTTTGTCTCACTTGGCCAATATTGGTGACGCCAAAACTTTGGTTATTCACCCGGCTTCCACCACCCACAGGCAGCTGAATGAAGAGCAGCAAATTGCAGCCGGTGTGCCTCCCGATTTAATTCGTCTGAGTGTGGGTTTAGAAACTTTGGACGACATTTTGTGGGACATCGATCAGGCCCTTGAAGCCAGTTAATACGCAGGTCCCTCTTTGAAATAATAGGCAGTATCTATTGATAGTTCTCAAAAAAATTAATGTTGTTGGATTTTGAGTTTTGGTTTGACTAATGAGTTCCAATTAACTACAAAGAAGCTCATTTTCTATTCTCTTGAAGAATGTTTACCCTCTGATTGAAATTCTCTTATTGACAATGCTTATTACAGGCATAGAGTGAACTTACTCATGTCATAAAAGCTACTTCGGTAACTTCAAAGGCAGAGGTTCCTAACTATTCAATTAAATTAAGGAGACTTTATGACAGAGAAGCAACGCCCCTTTGGTGTGTCCATGACCGAGCGAGAGTTTGACGAATGCCTTCCTGCAGACGAGGCTGCATTTCGCTCCCCCATCCCTACACAGGTGGTCTCAAATGGTGAGTACAACCCCTTACCCCAAACAGACAGTCAGAAAAAGGTTGAATTTTTAATCAAAGAAATTGCCGACAGAGAATCAAAGCGACACAACACCAGTCGCCGAACCTTTTTGGCTTCAACGTCCGGCATGGCTGCTTCATTCACAGCAATGAATATGGTTTATGGTGATTTGTTTGATGTGTCTGCTGCCGAAGTAACCAGCAAAGACGCTGCGGGCGACAGGAAGATCAAGTACAAAGGTCAGTTTATTTTTGACGACCAAACCCATATGGTGCGGGATGACTTCGCACAAGATGGTTTGTTGGGACTGACCAAGTGGGCCGAGGGCGATAAAGTCAATCCCAATATCGGCAGTGTGCCAACCAATTTGTCCAGATACAAGATGGACAACTATCTGAAAGAAATCTTTTTGGACAGTGACACCACAGTGGCCTTGTTGTCTGGCGCGCCATTTGATGACCCCAACTGGAACTTCATCTCCAACGATGCGATTCAAACAGTCTGTCGCACCGTCAACAAAATGGCTGGCAGTGTGCGCATGTTGGGACACAGCATCATTTCTCCAAAGTACCCCAATTGGATGGACGAAGTTGACCGTTGCATCAGTGAACTCAAGCCCGTGTCTTGGAAAGCCTACACATTAGGCGATCCGTTTGGCCCCTCGAAGTTTGCTTGGCAACTCGATGATGAAAAACTGATGTATCCCTTCTATGAAAAAGCCATCAAGGCAGGCATCAACACTATTTGTATTCACAAAGGCTTGATGCCACGTGACTATGAAAAAGCATTTGCTGGAACTTGGGAAAATGCCACAGTCAATGATGTGGGCAAAGCAGCCAAAGACTGGCCAGGAATGAATTTTGTGATTTACCACGGTGCCTTGCGTCCATGGTTGTCTGATCGCCCTGACATGGAGCGAGCATCATTCGAGAAAAACGGCTATATCCAATGGTCGACAGATTTAGCACGAATCCCTGAAAAATTCGGTGTTAAAAATGTCTATGCAGAAATCGGTTCTTCATTTGCCAGTACAGCGGTAACTGATCCAGAATTCTGTGCAGCCTTCCTTGGACAGTTAGTCAATTTGATGGGGCCTGATCGTGTTGTTTGGGGAACTGATTCTGTCTTTTATGGTTCACCCCAGTGGCAGATTGAAGCCTTGCGTCGCTTGGAAATCCCTGAAGCCATGATGAAAAAACAAGGCTGGAAAATCAAGCTTGGTGATGGTCGCGGTGCGGTTAAAAATAAAATCTTCGGTGAAAATTCTGCAAAACTCTACAAAATGGATGCGCAGAAAATTGCCGGTGATGCCAAACCTTTCGACAGCGACATGATTGCCCAAATGCGAGCAGAGTATCTTGCCGCAGGTGGCGAGAGAAGCAATGCAGCTTATGGCTATATTGCCAAAGAAGGTCGGGAATTTGATATCAAATCCTGATTGAGAAGTTGAAAAAAGGGCGCTTTATAGCGCCCTTTTTTTATTTATAGCTCAAAAAATAATGAAGGTGAAAAGTTAATTATTGTCTGCTGCAATTTGATATTGCTTAATTAGCTTGCCCCAGTAAATGAGTTGTTCATTCACATAGCTGGCAAAGTCCTGCGGATTTTGTGATGGCCAAACAATCAACCCATGCTTGGCAAGTTTTTCCTGTACTTCCTTGTCGTTGAGAGCCAGCAAAAAAGCTTTGTTCAAAGTATCAACTACAGACGGAGGCATCTTGGCTGGGCCAAAAATTCCATTCCACGAAACCAACTTGAAATCGGGCAAGGTGCTGCTCATTGAGGGTATGGTCAAAAGAGGCGGATACAACCTGCTGCTGGTCAAAGCAAGTGGACGTATTTTCCCAGCTTGAATCATGGACATGACCGAACCAGTATCAGCTACATAGACCTGAATTTGATTTCCAACCAAATCGGTGATGGCTTGCGGACTGGATTTGTAAGCGACTTGTGTCATGCCGATATTGGCATGATGCAAAAGACTGGCCGTAGTGACCAAGGAAGTGCTATTGGGCGTCCCATAAAAAAGCTTTTGAGGATTGGCTCTGGCATAGCTAATCAATTCATTCAGATTTTTTACAGGCAATTCATTATTGACACAAAGGACAAAAAGTAATTCACCAACCCGTGTGATGGGGGTGAAATCTTTCAATGGATCGTAGGCTAGCTTGGTAAATAACCAAGGGTTGGCAGAATGTGACGTGTTGGTAGTCATCAGCAGGGTGTAGCCATCAGGTTTGGCTGATGCGACAAACTGGGTACCAATTTGAGCACTGGCGCCAGGCCGGTTGTCAACCAGCACGGCCTGTCCCAAAAGTTGCCCAACTTTTTGAGCAACCACCCTGGCCACAGCATCTGTTCCGCTACCTGCTGCAAATGGCACAACCAAAGTGATCTTGGATTGGGGGTAGTTGTCGGCAAAGCAAATATTGCTTAGGAGGGCAAAACCAGCTACACATGATTTCAACAGTTTTGACATGGCATAAATGATCTCGAGTACAGCCTGATAGTGCTTCAAATTGCCTTGTCAGGCAAGCAATGCTTACCCGTAATAGTCCATAGAAAATTAAAAATAAACCCGTCTGTAAAGAGCTATCGGGAGTATCATGGATTTGAGTAAGGTCTAAAGCAGTTTAGGCTGGCCTCAAACTCTCTCCTAGCTGAATGCGTCCAAGTAAAGGAACATCAAGTGAGACGGCTCAAGAAGCAATTTACTTTAAGTCTGTTTGTATTTTTTGTCTCGCTTGCTTCGGCACAAACACCCGAGGTGAAAGCCAAGCTTAAATCCCTTAAGCCTGTTGACTACCCTAATCGAACTATTGAATTGAGTGTGGGTTTTGCAGCAGGCGGGGCAATGGACATCGTAGCGCGGATGCTTGCGCAAAAATTTCAAGATTACACCGGCGAAAACATGGTGGTTCAAAACCGCACTGGCGCCGGTGGTTTTGTTTTCCATCGTTGGATGCTGACCCAAGCGCCTGCAGATGGTTATGCCATGGGTCTAGGCAGCAATATGATCATTGGCGACTCACTTCTGAGAGCAGATAACAAATGGTCATACCACGACGCTGACCATCTGGCCTTCATCAGTTATGAGCCCATTGTTTGGTTCACTTCATCCAGTGGACGTCTAAAGAATATGCCCTTGACTGATATCGTTAAGGTTGCAAAAAAGGACAAAGTCGATGTACGTGTCGGCACTATTGCAGCTACTCTGATGGAGGTTTTGACCGAGCAAGTCGAACAAAAAGCTGGCGTTAGCTTTAATCAAATTCCTTTTAATGGCGGCAAGCCTTCGATTGCAGCTCTTATGGGCGATCACATCGATATCTCTTTTGGTTTCCTTGGTGAAGTTAGAGGTATGGGTGACAAAGTTCGTCCTATCGCAGTGGCCAGTCAGAAACCTATTGCGTCCCTGCCCTCGGTACCAACATTCAATGAAGTTTTCAACTCGGATGATATGAATTGGGTGATTTGGCGATACATCATTGCGCCTAAAGGCATAGCACCGGCCAGGCGTGCGTGGTTGATTGCAGTTTTTAACGAAATGATGAAGGATGAACGATTCAACAGTGAATTAGAAAAAAACGGTGGAATCCAAGACAGGTCAATTGATACGCCGGCTAAGGTTGGCGCTGAACTTGATCGAATGGCCGTCGCTGAGCGCAAGTTCTATATTCAGACAGGCCGTTTGAAATGAAATTTCAAGTAAGCACTGAACAATCTTGACCAGAGAAGGACAGGAAATGATTCTGATTGGCAAAACAAAAACTCAGCAGAAAAACCGCAAGTACTACACACGTGATAACGGTATGGTTTATTGGCGTGGCGATTTTTTTGATACACCAGAACAAGGAAATTGGACACCACAAGCCTACTTTGTTGAACAACCGCCTCAAATTGTCAACCCAACGCACTTTCATGTTCAAAACCAATTTCAATTGTTTACTGAAGGGGAAGGCTTATTTGGCAGAAAGCAAATAAGTCCTTACATGATTCATTACGCAGGTGCCTACACGGGTTATGGTCCTATTGTGAGCGGCAATACCAGTCTTAACTACATCACCTTCAGGGCGCTGAAAGATCCTGGGGCGCAGTTCCTGCCCGAGAAAAAATCCAACTTTAAAGCTGGTCCTAAAGACCATTTCGATGCGCCTTTGCCACTGCTTTCAAAAGATGCGTTAACCAGCCTGAAAGAAAGCGAATGCCATTGGGTCAAACCACCAACAGCCCAAGGCATGGCAGTTGCCCTCTACCGTATACCTAAGGGGACACAGATGCTTGTCACTCTCCCCCCTGCTTCGATCGGTTTTTTTGCAGTGGTTTTACAAGGGGAGATTATTTACGAGGGTGAAAAACTGGGACGACATGAAAATATTTTCATTTCCTCACAAAATACAGACTTCTTATTGCGCTCCTCAGAGAGTTCCGCAGAAATTTTGACGCTACATTTTCCACCCACCGACAGCAGCTATTTGGAAGCTTGACGGCTTAAGGCGCGGTCCTTGATTTCTTTCAACCCTTCAGGATGTGGATGTAGATCTAGACGACGCCCCGCCTTGACGAGTTGACTTGGTACCTCTCGACCAATGAGCGCAGGCAGTCGTCGCGCAGCCCTCATAAGAACATCAAGGTCTACATGGGTGTCGTACCCCATCAGTTCGAGCGCATGTACAACTTCTTCAGTGCAAACATTGCCACTGGCGCCAGGTGCGTAAGGACAACCACCCATACCGCCTAAAGATGCGTCAAAACGAAATGCACCCGCATCTATTGCTGCCAATATATTTGCTAACCCCATGCCACGTGTATTGTGAAAATGCAAGGTCAATACAGACGCAGACCAAGATGCCAAAAAAGACTTTACCCATTGATGTACTTGACTCGGATGCGCCATACCGGTGGTGTCGCACAAGCTGATCCCCGTCACCCCTGGTGTATCCATGAAACGATGGCACCATTGCATCACTGTGCCCAGTTCAACCTCACCGTCCATAGGACAACCAAAGCAGCATGAAAGTGACACGTTAAGAGCCACGCCTGCATCCTTGGTCAAGGCAGCCACGCTGACAAGCGAACTGAAGGACTGCTCCTGTGTCATACGCAGATTGCTAAGGTTATGAGTCTCAGTTGCAGACATCACCATATTCAACTCATCAGTTCTTGCAGCAATTGCACGTTGGGCACCCATAAGATTGGGAACAAGTGCGCTGTAAATGACACCAGGTTGACGTTTGATTTCATTCATAACGATCTCTGCATCTTTTAGCGCAGGAATAGCTAGCGCTGAAACAAATGCCGTGACCTCAATGCGAGAAACGCCGGTCTCGGACAAGACATTCACAAGCGCAATTTTTTCTGCACTTGGCACAAATGCTGATTCAGATTGCAGGCCGTCACGTGTACCGACTTCCTGCATATAAATTCGACGCTTTCGACCCTCC
>Ga0114964_10002344_pt1 | contig 13213 bp, 7 predicted proteins | sample C_131016_MF_Meta_FD_92638 | JGI IMG/M metagenome (GOLD analysis project Ga0114964, IMG submission 92638) | Freshwater microbial communities from Lake Croche, Canada to study carbon cycling - C_131016_MF_MetaG | ecosystem: Environmental > Aquatic > Freshwater > Lake | place: Lake Croche, Canada... | reverse complement strand
GAGAGATCGATCTCGTGGAGGAGATCGCGAGAATCGAAGGCTACGGCCACGTGCCCGAGAACGCCGTGATCGCGGCGCGACCGGTTGAACTCTCGGCCCGCGAGCGGACCGTGCGCCGGGCCTCCGAGGTGCTCGTCGCCGCCGGGCTGTGTGAGGCGATGACGCGCAGCGTGGTCGCCGAAGAGATGGCCTCGATGCCGAGTCCGTGGGGCGAGACGGCGCCGCTGGTGATCGCGCCGCCGCTGGTGCGAGGTGCCGACCACCTGCGGCGAAGCCTCCTGCCGAGCCTGCTCGAAGCCCGCGCCGGGAACGCCGCCGTCGGCGTGGACGACGCCGACCTGTTCGAGATCGCCCGCGCCTACCTCGCCCGTCGGGATGGTGACGATCCCCGGCGAGGCCCGGTTGAGGAGCCGCTGCTGGCTGGCATCGTGGTAGGCGGAGATTTTTCCCGGGTGAAGGGCCTGTGCGACGTCGTGCTTGCCGGACTGGGCCTCACCGGCGACGGAGTCCGTCTCGGCTATCGCCCCATCGATCTTGCTCCCTTCGCCCGCGGCCGTGCGGCCGAGGTGGTGCTCGAGCGATCCGGCCACGCCGTGGAGCGGGTGGCGGTCGTGGGCGAGGTGGCCGCGGACGTTGCCGGACGCCTCGGCCTGCCGGGCCCGGTATCGGCCGCCGAGGTGCGACTCGACCGGCTCACCTTCGCGGCGTCGATCGAGCGGCCGCTCGTGAAGCCGAGCGATTTTCCCGCCGTGCAGCGGGACGTGAATCTCGTGGTGGATGAGGGCGTGCCGTGGGGCGAGGTCGAGGCGGCCATTCGCGCGGCGGCGGGCAATGTCTTGGAGGGCTGCCGGCTCGTGCAGGTCTGGCGCGACGCCGACCGTCTCGGCGCCGGCCGTAAGAGCTTTGTCGTCGCGATGGCGCTCCGTAGTGCCGCCGGCACACTCTCTGGCGACGAGGCTGGCCGGATCGTCGACGGCGTGGTCGCTGAGTGCGGCCGCCGCGTAAACGCCGTGCTCAGGTCGTAGGAACACCGGTCGGGCTCGACCGGCTCACCCGTCGGGAGCGGTTGTTCATGCCCGAGCCGCGACAGATCACCGCCGCCGCGCACGGCCACGTGCTCACGAACTCCGGCGTCTGGTCGCCCGATTCGCGGTGGATCGTCTACGACACCCGCTCCGCGGCCGACGGCTCGACCTTCGACGGCACGCGGATCGAGCGGGTCGATGTGGAGACCGGGCGAGTCGAGGTGCTCTATGAGTCGCGAAACGGCGCGCATTGCGGCGTGGTGACATCGAGCCCGGTGGATGACCGGGTCGTATTCATCCTCGGGCCGGAGTCGCAGACGCCCGACTGGTCGTACGGTGCTGCCCGCCGCCAGGGTGTCGTGGTGCGGGCGTCGCGGCCCGGCGTGACCGAGAATCTCGATGCCCGGAATCTCACACCCCCATTCACGGCCGGCGCCCTCCGCGGCGGCAGCCACGTGCATGTGTTCTCGCCCGACAGCGCGGCGGTGAGTTTCACGTACGAGGACGCTGTGCTCGAGGCGGCGGCTGCCGGTCATGTGGCCACTGAGCAGAACCTTCGCGGCGTGGGGGTGAGCGTCTGCGGGAGGCCGATCCTGGTTCCAAAGACGCACCCGCGCAACCACGACGGCTCCGCGTTCACGGTTCTCGCCTCCCGACTCAGTGATGCCCCGCGTCCCGGCAGCGACGAGATCTCGAAAGCCTTTGAGGAAGCCTGGATCGGCACGAACGGCTACGTGCGTGCCGACGGCTCGCGGCAGCGGCGGGCGATCGCCTTCCAGGGCAACGTCGTGACCGCCACGGGAGCGACGATCAGCGAGGTGTTCATCCTCGATCTGCCCGGCGATCTCGCCGCTCTCTGCGTTGCGGGCGACCGGCCGATTGCGGGCACGGCCGTCACGCGGCCCGCGCCGCCGCACGGCGTCACGCAGCGGCGGCTGACATTCACAGCCAACCGCCGGCATCCGGGCATCCAGGGGCCGCGGCACTGGCTGCGATCGAGTCCGGATGGGTCGCGAATCGCGTTCCTGATGCGGGACGACGCCAGCGTCGTCCAGATCTTCACCGTGCATCCCGCCTGCGGTGAGTCGCGGCAGCTGACGCATGATGCCCGTGGCGTTGCCAGTGCGTTTTCCTGGAGCCCCGACGGTCGGCACCTCGCGTGCGTGATCGACGGCAGCGTGTGTCTCGTTGCTGCCGACAGCGGCGCGGTGACCAGGCTCACGCCGCCGGTTCGCGACGGCTCCGCACCGCGGCCCGAGGCCTGCGTGATTTCGCCCGATGGGAGGCGGATTGCCTACGTGCGTCAGATCGCCGGCAGCGATGGCCGGGAGTGGAATCAGGTCTTCACCGTCGAGACACAATAGGGAGCTCTGGGCTCCCCCCGTAGCACAGGTTGTCAACCTGTGTGTCTTTCCGTTTCGCGTTGTGCTCAGGGTTGCCCATGCCCCGTCGCCGGACGTTCACTGCGGGCATCCTGCCAATCCTGTTCGGCACGGCAGATGCAGGACGGGTCGACCCGCATCTGGCCTGGCTCGGGGCTCCCCCGTAGCACAGGTTGTCAACCTGTGTGTCGGTCCGTTTCGCGTTGCGCTCAGGGTTGCCCATGCCCCGTCGCCGGACGTTCACTGCGGGCATCCTGCCCTCCGCTCACTCGATGCCGGCTGCGCTCTCGGCATCCTGCCTTCGCTTGCCGCCAACGCCGGCTCTCGGAGCATGGGCAACCCCTCGCATGTCCCGCGTTGTGCCTGCAGAAAGCCCGGAGCGGCAGCGAGGGGATGAAGTGCCGCTAGGGCCACAGGCTTCGTCAGCGGTCGGCATACACCCGCGTGATCTCTTCCTTCGTGATCGGTGCAGGCTGGTCGGCGCTCGTGAGCTGCACCTGGATCCGCTGATCGCCGGCGCGGCGACCCTTGGCACGGATACGAAACACCGCTTCCTCGGCCGGAGCGAGCTTCGCAAGCGGCTCGAACGTGATGGTCAGGTTGTCGACGCGGTGGCCGCCTGGGCCCTGGGCCTCGACCGGCTCGAGGTCACCGAGCAGCGTGGCCGCCAGCCGCACGCCCGTGGCGGGCTTGGTGCCCTGGTTGCCGACGCGGACGACGTATTCGGTCACGCCGTCGATTTCGATCGGATCCTCGCTATCCACGACATCGAACGAGAGTGCGGCGAGGCCCTCGACGTCGCAGGTGTGTGAGACCTGATCGGCGAGGCCGTCGGCGCTGCGGGCGGCGGCCACGATCTTCTGCGGGCCGAGTTCGACCGGCATGACCACCATCTGGACCGTGCCCGTCTCGCCAGGAGGCAGTTCCTCGAGATTCCAGAGCACGCGGTGCGTGCGGTCGTCGTGCCAGCCGGCGTTGTCGGCCTTCACGAACTTCATGCCCGGCGGGATCTGTGCCGCCAGTTCAACGGCCCGCGCCGGGGCGGTGCCGGCGTTGGTCATCGCGACCGTGCACGTCGCCGGCCGTTGGAGGAACCGTCGCAGCGGCATGTCGATCGCGAGTTCGAGCGTGGGTGCCGTTACCTCGATCGGCAACTGGTGGATCACCTCCACGCCGCCGTCGGCGCGGGCCGCGAGCCGCGCCGCATGGACGCCCGGGCCGCGGGTGCCGAGCACGAGGTCGATCGTGCGGGATTCGCCTGGCCTCAACTGGCCGACGTCGAACTCGAGTTCGCGGCCTGAGCGGTGCGAGACGTTTTCGGGCAGGAATCCCTCGAGCACCACGCCGGTTGCCACACCCGTGCCGGGGTTGGTGACGGTGACCGTGACCTGCACGTCACGGCCGATGAGGACGGGCTCTGGTGGCGTGCACTCGATTCGCAGGTCGGGCTTCGTGGCCCGTGACCGGACCGAGGCGTCGGTCCGGAAGCTGACGCTGGCTACGCTGCCAACGTCACCTTCGACCTGAGGCATCACCTCCATGGTGACGGCCGCCTGACCGCCGGGAGGGAGCGTGCCGAGCGACCAGATGAGCGATCCGTCGGCGTCGCCGGAGGCCGGAGTGACAGGGCTCGCGGGAGGTGTGGTGGCGACGAGTGCCGTACCGTGCGGGATCGCGTCGCGAAGGACAACCTCGTGGGCGGTAGCGCTGCCGACGTTGCGGACCACGATTTCGTAGCGAGCCGGCTTGCCCACGGAAATCTCGCGCGGGCCACGCTTTTCGACCGAGACCTGCGGCGTCTGCACGCCCTCGAGCTGCATCGGGCCGGGGCGTCCCTGGCCGGTCGGCCGCGGTTGTCCGGGCGTTTCGGTCGCCGACGGAGGCTGCTCGGGGTTCGCAGCGGCGAGGTCGTCAGGCATCACAGCTGGGGCGGCAGCGAATGGCGACCCGGACGCGGCGGTGGTGGCGACGGGAGGCGGCATCGGGGGCATCACGGCCGCAGGCTGGGCGGCCGGAGGCGGCATGAACGCCCGCGCGGGCGGCTGCGGGGGCATCGGTAAAGGCGGCGCGGGACCGGAGAACGGCGGCGGTGCGGCACCGAAGGCGGCGGCCATCGCTGGGTGTGTTGGCGCGGGAGCGATTGGTGCCGTCGCCACGGGCGAAGAGGAAGCAGGCTCGACGGCGGCGAGGTCTCCCGCGTCTTCGGGGAGGTTTTCCGGCGAAGGAGCGTTCTGCCCCGTCGTGCTCACCTCCGGGGTCGCGGGCATCGCCGAGGACGGTGCGGGCGGAAGGTCGGTGGAGTGTGACTGGGTCGGTGCCGCGAGATCGGCCGGATGGTTTCCTGGCTGCGGATCGGCAGGAATGTCGGCGGCCACCGGCATCACCGTGTCAGGCACCGGCTCGAGATTGGCTGCTCCGAACCGTGGGAGCGGCTGGGGTGTGGCGGCGTGGCCAGGTGCCGGGAGCACGGCATCCGGCATGTCGAGCGATGTCGGCCGCACGCCATATCGCTCGTCGGCGGAGGAGGTCGAAGGTGTCTCGTGGCCCGCGGGACGGCCGTTCCACCGGCCCTCTCCTGCGGAGGGCTGCGCCGGGACCGCCTCATCGACGAGCGGCAGCATGTCGGGTTCCTGCGGTCGGACCGCGGCACTCGCATCGTCTGGCGGGCGGGATGATTCGTGCGAGTCGTTCGCCCGTGCCATGGTCGGTGCGTCCGGCGGCGAGTCGCTCGACGCCTGTGGCCCGCGGCCGATGCCGAGTCCCCAGACGAGGCCGAAGCCGGCCACCGCGCAGAGGCAGACGCCGATTACGGCCGAGAGGTTCGACTGCCGCGGAGGCACCACCAGGTCCTGACGCGATAGACGAGGACCTGGCGTCGTCGCCGGTAGGGCTTTGGGCGCGGTCTCGGGAGTTGCTTCGGGTGCAGTTTCGGGCATGGATTCAGACATGCGAGAACCCTCGTGGTCTCGTGGCGACGGCGGGGCGCACCCCGACGACTGCGGGAAGTAGCACAGCCCGCCGCCACGGAGAAGGTCAGTCGGTCGCGGCGGCTAACCGGGTGGGGGGCGGCGATCAGGTCGACGTGAGAACCTGGCGAAGATGGAAGTGAAATTTCCCCAAGGCGCCCCCATAGTTGCCCGCCGAGATCGCCGGCACGTCGTCCCCGCTGGCAGCCCGGATGCCGGCGGCCATCGCAGTCGCCACGGCCTGCTCGGTCGATCCGTCGATCACGATCTCCAGGCAGGCGGTCGCGTCGGCGTGGAGGCTGGTGGGGTCACGGCCCACGAGGCTCGGGCAGAAGGCCTCGTTCGTGGAGGCCCGCAGCGATTCGTAGATCGACCCGACCTTGCTTCCCGACCTGACAACGCCTCCCGGAAACGGCGTGATGGTGGCCGGCACCGGTTCGATGGCAGCCACGGCCCGGCGGGCGGCGTCGAGCGCGGCCTCGAGCGACCGGCCCTGCACGATGATGTTGCCGCCCCCAATCCCCTTGGCGACGCCCGCAGTCTCCTCGACGAGGAACTCGCCGTCCATGACAGGGATTCGCCAGTAGCGGCGGCCTTCGATCACCTTCGTTTTCTCGCGGCCGTCGCCGAAAAACCGCACGTGGCTGCCGAGCGGTACCCGCTCCAATTCTGACGGCAGGCCGTCATAGACCGCCGTGGTCGGGCAGGTGAGGAGGCACTGGCTCGTCCGGTTGGCGACCGCCTTGGCGAGTGCTTCGGTGGAAAAGGCAAACAGCAGGATCGCGGCTCCAGGACGGCCGTCCGGCGTGTCATTCGCGGCGATTCGCCGCTCGACGCCGACCTCGGCATCGCAGCCGATCACGCTCGTGCCGTAACCGCATGCCGCCCGGGTCGCCGCGTCGAGCCAATGGTCGTCGTGGGCGGTGACGAGCAGGCGGGTGAATCGGAGGCGGAATGCCTCGGCGAAGGTATCGACGACGAGCGTGGTGCCGATGTGCATGCGGGGTTCTCCTTGCGGGGCGGAAAGTGTCCGGTCGTGGGGCGCCGAGTCGAAACAGGTGTTCCCACCGTTGAGGGATCGCGTATCTTAGAGTTTCCTGCCGCGCGCCTGGGTTGCGGCTGGCTGAAGGACCCGACGGGAAGGATGCCGCCGATGATGTCGCTAGTGCTCTGGGTGATACCCCGCCGGGCGTGGTCGGGAGCGGCGGTCCGCCGAGTTTCGCTCGCCTGCCTCGCGGCGATGACGGCGTCGGCCACGGCCGTGGCCGACGAGCCCGCCACCTCGCGCCTCGGGAGTCTTGGGGTGGCGATGGTCCCTCAGGACGCCGCCTTCGTCTCGTCGTCGCTGCGGATCAGGGAGCAGTACGACGCGATCGTAAACAGCAACGCCTTCAAGTCGATCATGCAACTCCCTGCAGTCAGGCGGGCTCTCGACTCGCTCGACGAGCAGCGCATGACACCTGGGAGTCCGTTCTCTACGTTCGACACGTTCATGCAGCTTCCGGAGAACGAGGATGCCGTCGAACTCCTCGCCGACATGGCGGCGACCGACACGTTCGTCTACGGCGAGCCATCGTGCGTGTCGTTCTGGCGTCTCCTTCGCAAACTCGGCGAAGCCCAGCAACAGGCCGGCGTCGGCGAGGTGACCGACGGTGAGGCCGACATCGTCGTCGAGTCGATCGAGGAGGATGGCGACGGAGATCTCGAGGTGCGCGGCGCGGTGGCCGAGTCGCTCGATGCCGCCCGCCAGGCCCGCGCCGTGGTTTCGGCGTTGGCGGGCAATCTCGACCTGCTCGTGGTGCCCGACGTCGTCTGGGGCTTCAGGACTGCGAAGCGAGACGTCGCCACCGACCAGATCAAGCGGCTCGAGATCCTCGCCACCCTCATGCTCCAGGGCGACCCGGATCTGGCCCGCGCGGTGGCGCGAAGGAAGCTTGCCGGCAGCGAGATCCTCACGTTCACGCTGGATGGGGAGCAGGCGCCCTGGGAAGAACTCGAACGGTCGACCATCGAACTGACCGACGATGCCGAGGGCGTGGCGAAGGTCTTTGGACGCCTGAAGACACTCGACGTCGTGCTCGCGATCGGGCTCGTGGGCGACTGGGTGATCGTGTCGCTCGGTGACTCGGCCGACCACCTCGAAAAACTGGTCCTGCCGAACGGCGGACGGAAGGGCATCCTCACGCTGCCGGCGTTTGCGCCGCTTGCGGAGCACGGTGACAAGCGGCTCACCGGCATCTCTTACATGAGCGAGTCGCTCTGCGAGGCGGTGAACTCATCGCGGTCCGACATGGAATCGCTCCTCGGGGTCGTCGACCAACTCGATGAATCGTCGGGAGTGACGGTCGAAGCCAAGAAAGACTTTCGCGGGCTCGCGGAGAAGGTCGTCGACGAGTGGGGGAAGCGACTGCCGGAGCCTGGGCCGTGGATGGCATTCTCGTTTCTCGCTGAGCGAGGGTACGAGGGCTATTCCTGGAACTGGGCGCGGAACCAGCCGTTTGACGGGTCCAAGCGACTCGATCTGCTCGAACATGCGGGCGGCGCGCCCCTGGGCGTGATGGTTTCCAGGATGAAGGGCGACCCGGAGGGGATCAATACGGTGGTCGAACTCGTTCGCGGGGCATGGTCGCTCGTCCAGAAGCATGGCCGCGGCGAGATGGGGATCGACGAGCGCGAAAAGCTCGACGCCTTTTCCGAGCACGTCGCGCCGTTGGGCGTGAAGTTCGCGGCGATCCTCCGCGACAAGATCGCGAAATCGATGGCCGACGGCCAGGTTGGCCTGGTGCTCGACTCCAAGGGGCGGACGAAACGGGTCCAGGGGGACCTGCCGCCGTCGGCCGAACCGCTTCCGCTCGTCGAGCCGGCAGTGGTGGTGTCGCTCGACGATCCGAAGCTGTTTCGTGAGGGTCTCAGCGACCTGTTCGCGCTCGGCGACGAACTCACCGAGGCCCTGCGACAGATGGACCCCGACACAGTTCCCGAGGGCTACCAGATTCCCGAGCCCGAGAAGGCCAAGGTGGACGACGGCTCGGTGTGGTCGTGGAAGCTCGTGAATAGCCGTCTGGATGAGCAGATTCGCCCGGCAATCGGCGTGGGCGACCAGGTGGCAGTCTTTTCGATGGTTCCCAAGCAGGCCGGGCGAATGCTCGTCGAGAGCCGGCTCGAAACGGGTTCGCAGCTCGCCAAGTTCGACGAGCCGCTCGCATCCGCGGCGGCCTTCGATGTCGCGGGGGTGATCGACGCCCTCGAGCCGTGGGTCACCTACCTCACCCGCTACGGCTGCGTGCAGGAACGGGATGGTGTCGTCGATCCCGACGTCGAACTGACTGCGGCCGATGAGAACGAGCAGGCCAAGGAGGTGCTGGAGCACGTGCGGGTGGTGCTCGCCGCGGCGAAGTCACTCCGGGCGGCTGCCGCCGAGACGTCGTTCCAAGGAGACGCCCTGGTCACCCATTGGCAGAACGTGATTCGCGACACGCCGGCGAAGTGATCCTCGGCGCACCAATCGTGCCGCGGATCAGCACGTCGCCACCGGGGAACGACACGTCTTCGACCGCGAGCCGGGGCACGTCCGGAAGGGATGGCGGGCCGCCGGCCGAGCCGCCTCCGAGGATCAACGGCGCGACGAAGACCAAGACTTCGTCGATCTGATCGGCCGCGAACATCCCAGCGAGAAGGGTCGGCCCACCCTCGACGAGCAGGTTGGTCAGCCGCCGCCGGCCGAGCTCGACGAGGAGCGTTGCTGTTCGGGTGGCAGTGTCGGCCGCATCGCCCCGCCAAACCTCGCAGCCGGACGCCTCGAGTGCCGCCACCTTGTCAGGTGGCGCCTGCGGTCCGACGGCAACGAGCACCGGCAGCTGTCTCGCCGTCTGCACGAGCTTGCTCGCGAGTGGCAGCCTGGCCTGGCCGTCGAGCACGATCCGCAGTGGCTGCCGGGGGCCTGCCGTGGATCCCGCCACGGGCCTGGCCGTCAGCAGCGGGTCGTCGGCCACCGCCGTCGCGATCCCGACGGCGATCGCATCGACACGGCTCCGCAGGTCGTGGACGAGTCCGCGCGACTCAACCGAGGAGATCCAGCGGTTCTGGCCCGGCGCTGCAGCCAGTCGGCCGTCGAGGCTCATGGCCCACTTGGCGATCACCCAGGGACGGCCTCGCGTGACGAGCGTGCGAAACGGCGCCGTGAGCCGCTCGGCCTCGGCGGCGAGCAGGCCTGTCTCGACCTCGATGCCGGCCGCGCGAAGCATCTCGATGCCGCGGCCGGCGACCTCGGGAAACAGGTCACCGGTGGCGACGACCACGCGGGCGATCCCCGCAGCACGGATGGCGCTGGTGCAGGGGGGCGTCTTGCCGTGGTGGCAGCACGGCTCGAGCGTGACGAAGAGGGTTGCGCCGCGGGCCTTGGGGCCGGCGGCGCCGAGCGCCATGACCTCCGCATGCGGTCCGCCGAATCGCTCGTGCCAGCCCTCACCAACGATGTCGCCGTCCCTGACAACGACAGCGCCCACCTGCGGATTTGGCTCCACGAAGCCGCGGCCGCGGGTCGCGAGTTCGAGCGCCCGCCGCATCGTCGCCTCGTCGAAGGGGCTCCACGCCATGGGCCGTCAGTTCGGCGTCCAGAGGACTTTCTTCTCACCCCCGGCCGATGCCGACGACTCGCCTCCCGGCGTCCAGAGCTTGCCCGCCTCGGCAGCCGACGCGGCCGCGGGAATCGCGGCACCGGCCGCGGGGCCGCCTCCGCCGCCCGGCATGGAGCGTCCGGCTAGAGCCGAAAGGTCGACGCCCGCCTCCATCAGCACCTCGGCGAACGCCTGGATCACCTGCTGGTCGCGGCCGTGCTCGCGGCGAACGTGTTCGAGCAGTCGGACCGCATCGGCCTCGTCACCCCGCTGCATCCGCACGCGGAGTTCGGCCACGTCGAGCATGCCGTCGTTGGCCTTGAGCGTCTTGGCGATGTCGCGAAGCTCGGCGATGATCTCGAGCTTGCGGACGCTCGATGCGGCCCGCTCCTCGAGCACCCCGAGGGCCTCCCAGCGATCGGCCGGTGTGGCGTCGGACCGTGCGGCGAGCGCCTCGGCCGCCAGCCCGGCGGCCTTTTCGAAGCCCGCATCGAGAGATGTCACCAGGACTCCGCGGAGTTCGTCGATCGAGAGTTTCGTCATGTCGAGCCGGTGCCATCGCAGGGGCGGCACAGCGTCGTCGAAGGGATGCGTCGATTCGATGGTCGCCGGCGGCACGATGCCGAGCCGGTCCCGGAGGGCGGTCCATGCCGCAGAGGCGTCGGGCCGCCGCGATGTCGCTTCGCCCTCGCTCACCAGCGACTCGACCCGTCGCCCGGCCTGGGGATCGCGGAGGGCCTCGCGGGGTGTCTTGCCGAGCAGTTCGGGCAACGGCGTGTCGGGCCAGACGGCGAGGAACCGGTCCCAGGTTGCCTGTCGTTGCTCGTCGAGAATCGAGTCGAAGACGGATGGCTGCCCGGCCGGTGCAGGGGCGGGCGCAGACGTGGGCGGCTTCATCCGGAACTGGGAACCCATCAGCCAGTTCGTGGGTGTGACCGCGGGCATCGCGTCGGTTGTCATTTCCTCGCCGAACGTGCAACCGACTGCCGCCTCGACCGCAGGCCGCGCCTGTTCGATGTCGGCGGCGAAGCCCTGGAGCACGGCCTCCGGATCCCGATCGGTCTGCCGGCCGAAGATCAGCAGTGTCGCCAGCAACCGGGCCGGCGACCCGTCGTCGTAGACCCGCCAGGCAGACCGCGGCGGCGCGGCACCACGCGAAACCCACTGGGCACGGTCGAAGGCCGCCTGGTCGAACCGACCGGCGTGGCGGATTCGGTCTTCCAGAAGGTCGATGGTGGCACTGCCCTCCTCGCCCGCCGGAACCGCGAGCGGGGCGATGCGGCTGGCGAATCTCACGAGGGGTGAACGGTCGGGATCGGCCTCGTTCTCCAGCGCGATCGCCCGGCCGGTCATCTCGATCGCGTCATCCGGAGGCGTGCCCTTCATCTTCGCCACCGTCAGCCAGGCCTCCGCGGCCTCGAAGGGTTGGGCAAGCATTTCGCAGATCACGGCGATATTTGTGAAGAGCTGCCGGCACTCGCCCGCCACGGCTTTGAGGCTCCGGAACGTGGTCAAGGCCTTCGCCAGTCGCCAATGCCGGGCGTGGTCAAGGGCGGCGTTAAACTCGACACGCCACGGTGAGTCGCCCTCGAGAGGCTCCAGCCGCATCCGGGTTCGCAGCGCCGCGGGCACGCCCGATGAGCCTACGATCGCCGCCAGCAGACGCCTCTCCTCGTCGGTGCCGAGCCCCGATTCGCCGAGCCAGTCGACGATTCCCTGGGCGAAGCCGATGTGGCCGAGTTGGGCTGCCGCCTGCACGAGCGTGGCGGCGATTCGCACGAGTTCGGCCGACGCCTCCTTCCCCTCGGCTGCGGCCGAGGCGCGGGCCTTGTCGAACGACGCGGCGGCCTCCTGCATTCGTCCCGCGAGCGCGTCGGTGATCGCTGCGTGACCGAGCGCCAGCGGGTTGTCGGGAAAGGCATCGAGGAAGGCCATGCTGCTGGCGGCCGACTCCTCATACCGCTTCGACGCGAGTTCCAACTTCGTCCGCGTGGCCATCAGGCAGGCGCGGCCGGGGTGCTTCTCCTCCAGCCGCTTCACCTGGTCGAGGGCAGCAGAGATCTGGTCGCCCTCCACGAGCGTGTCGAGTTGTTCGAGGTCGCCGACGAGATCGGCGCAGCAGAACTTGATCTTCTTGCCGGTGCCGCCGGGACAGGGGGCGTAGGTGTCGATCGCCATGCGCGGAAGGGCTCCAAAGGCGGCGAAAACGCTGAGTCAAACCTCGATGAAATGTACCAGAGCTCCTGGTGGGCGAAAGCGGCGGCGGCGGTTGCCCCGCGCGACAAGCGGTTGCATACTTGTCGCGGCAGGCGGACGGTTGGCGGCCACAGGCGCCCCAAGGCTTCGGTTTCGTGCAGCAGCCCCGCATCATCATCATCGATTCTGCCGGCGCCACTGCCCTGCCCTACTCGCGGCTCGTGGCGAGGCTTCAACCGCTCGAGGTGCGGGTGGAGACCTCGCTCGATGGGGCGCTCGCCACGCTGTCTCGTGACTCCTGGGATCTCGGCGTGGTCACGGCTCGGTCGGGGCCGACAGCCGATGTGCTCTATGCGGCCCTTCGCAAGGCCGATCCGCAGTTGCCGATGGTGGTGATCGATCCCCGGCCGAGTGTCGACACAGCCCGCGCCTGCCTGAACGCCGGCGCGGGCGACTACCTCGATATCGCCCATATCGAGACCGACCTCGAAGACGCAATCGAGAAGCTCCTGCTGACGTCGCGACGGCGGGCCCAGGAGGAGGTGCTCCGCCGGGCGGTCGAGCGGCCCTACTCGTTTGCCGAGTTTCTCGGCGAAAGCGGGGCGATGCAGCAGGTTTATTCGATCATCGATCGCGTGGCGACGAGTTCCGTCGACGTGCTCGTCACCGGCGAGACGGGGACCGGCAAGGAACTTGTCGCCCGGGCAATCCACTCCCGCAGCCGGCGGGCCGAGGGTCCGTTTGTGCCGGTGGACTGTGGGGCGATTCCCGACGCCCTGATCGAGAGCGAACTCTTCGGCCACGAGCGTGGGGCCTTCACGGGCGCCGACGCCAGGCGAATGGGGCTCGTCGAGTTCGCCGACGGCGGCACGCTGTTCCTCGACGAGGTGGGCGAACTGCCCCTTCCTTTGCAGGCGAAGCTGCTCCGCGTGCTCCAGGAGCGCCGGGTCCGCCGCGTGGGGGCCCGTCAGGAGAATCCGGTCGACGTCCGCGTGGTGGCCGCCACGTCTCGCGAGAACGACCAGATG
>Ga0114964_10002341_pt1 | contig 13224 bp, 13 predicted proteins | sample C_131016_MF_Meta_FD_92638 | JGI IMG/M metagenome (GOLD analysis project Ga0114964, IMG submission 92638) | Freshwater microbial communities from Lake Croche, Canada to study carbon cycling - C_131016_MF_MetaG | ecosystem: Environmental > Aquatic > Freshwater > Lake | place: Lake Croche, Canada... | reverse complement strand
TTCCTAGAGGCAGCACAATCACTATCGAGATTGTGTAATGGAACGCGCCGCAACCAAAAATCACCAAGGTCAAGCCACGCTTCTACTTGTGTTTGCAACTGGAATCTGGGGCTTCACCTTTGTTACTAATCAAAGCTTGCTCAAGTCAATAAGTGCAATCGACATCATGACGTGGCGATTTGGAATTGCCGCCCTCATACTCGTAGCTCTGCGTCCTTCTGCGTTAAAGTCCCTCAATCGCTCAGAATGGATTCACGGCGTCGTGTTGGGGAGTCTTCTGGCGCTCGGCTATCTAGCCCAGTTGGTCGGTTTGAAGAGCACGACTGCCACTGCCTCCGGGTTTATTACTGGTCTCTTTGTGATTTTCACACCGATAATCTCTAGCCTCATTTTTAGACAACGCATCTCCAGACTGGCTTGGTTCGCAACAATTCTCACAACCGTTGGTCTGGGTCTATTGGCGCTCAAGGGCTGGACAGTCGGCCACGGCGATGTACTGACGCTGGCTTGTGCGTTCTTTTTTGCGTGCCACATCATTGGTCTAGGCCACTGGTCTAAGGCACACCTGGTTTACGCACTCACTACCGTGCAAATTGGTGTTGTCTTTCTCCTAAGTCTCGGAGTTTCTGTGTTACAAGGCGGCCCCTCAGGGCACAACACTGCGGCGAACTGGCGCGACCTGATATTTCTTGCTGTATTCGCTACGTGTCTGTGCTTCTTTTCCCAAACTTGGGCACAGAGCAAACTTTCCACAACTCGCACCGGCATCATTCTGACATTAGAACCAGTGTTTTCTGGGATAGCGGGCGTCACAATTGCCCATGACCAACTGACTGTACGCATGGTCCTTGGCGCGGGTCTCATTCTCTCCGCTATGTACCTCGTGGAACTCGATCCGACAGCACGAAAGGCGTCAGCGACCATACATCTTGAGCCGTAGTTAGTGCCTATTGTTTAATGGTTGCGGCTAGCCAACATGTCTGCGACTCGAAACGCAAGATCAAGGCTCTGAACCCGATTCAATCTAGGGTCGCATGCGGTCTCGTAGCGGAATGGAAGATCATCCTCACTGATTCCACTCACACCACCAATACATTCAGTGACGTCATCGCCAGTGAGCTCAATGTGGATACCACCAGGATGAGTGCCCATGAGTTTATGCGCCTCGAAGAAGCCACTCACTTCGTCCAAAACATCGTCAAAGAGGCGAGTCTTGTGCCCAGAAGCAGCTTCCCGTGTGTTGCCATGCATAGGGTCGCACACCCAAAGAACCGGATGGCCTGAATTCTGCACCGTTTCGATAATTCCTGGCAGTACAGAACGGATGTTGCCTGCACCCATGCGAGTGATAATCATCAGACGTCCTGGAACTCGATCTGGATTCAACCGTTCGAGGAGATCCAACACATCCTGAGGGGTTGATTTAGGACCAACCTTGACGCCGATGGGATTGGAAATCTTTGAAGCGAAATCTACGTGCGCACCATCAATTTCACGAGTGCGCTCCCCGATCCAGACAAAGTGACCAGACACGTCGTACAACTTGCCGGTGCGGGAATCTACGCGGGTCAATGCCTTCTCGTAATCGAGCAAGAGGGCCTCATGGCTCGCGTAAAAGTCTGCTCGTCTGAACTCTTCAGGATCCGTACCACAGGCAGTCATAAACGCGAGCGCACGATCAATTTCAGCCGCCATCTCTTCGTAACGCTTGCCAGGGGTTGAAGCACTCACAAAATCCTGATTCCAGGCATGCACTTGTCGCAGGTCCGCGTAACCACCCTGGGTGAAAGCGCGCACTAAATTCAAGGTCGCTGAACTTGCGTGGTACATCTGCACGAGACGCATAGGATCGGGTGTTCTTGCTTCAGGCGTGAACTCTAGACCATTGACTGCATCGCCGCGGTATGAAGGCAGTGTCACTCCGTCAATGGTTTCTAGCCCAGCACTGCGCGGCTTGCCATACTGCCCCGCAATTCGACCAATTTTCACCACAGGAAGCGAGGCACCGTAAGTCAAGACGACAGCCATCTGCAAAACGGTCTTCAGGCGAGCACGAATCGAGTCTGCTGTATTGGCAACGAAGGTTTCCGCACAATCGCCACCCATCAGGACAAACGCCTTGCCTTCTGAAGCTTCACCTAACTTGCGAGTCAGATCATCGCACTCACCGGCGAATACCAGAGGTGGTAACGACCTGAGAGTCTCCTGAGCAAGCTGCAACCGAGCAGCGTCGGGCCATTCTGGTTGTTGAGCAGCGGTTAGTTCCGGCCAAGTAATGTCAGACACTCTTCTAGATTAGTCGCACACGACTTACATCCATAAATTGCGAGGGACTCTCTGATTTCACCGCTTAATCTTGCTGGCACTAGATTGGTCGTCATGACAATTCGCAAAGTTGCCCTTTTGACCGCTGGCGGTCTTGCCCCTTGCCTATCTTCCGCAGTCGGTGCCCTCATTGAGGAATACACCGCTGTTGCACCTGATGTTGAAATCATCGCGTATCGCAATGGCTATCACGGCCTGTTGCGTGGTGACTCATTCCCAGTAACCCCTGAGGTTCGAGAGAAGGCTCATCTCCTGCAAGAATTCGGCGGTAGCCCTATTGGAAACAGCCGAGTCAAGCTCACCAACGTAGCGGACTGTGTCAAGCGCGGCTTAGTACAAGAGGGTCAGGATCCTCAACAGGTGGCAGCTGATCAACTTGTCAAAGATGGCGTCGACGTTCTACACACCATCGGTGGCGACGACACGAACACAGCAGCAGCGGACCTTGCCGCTTTCCTTGCTGGCAATAACTACGGCCTTGGAGTCGTGGGTCTCCCAAAGACAATTGACAATGACGTTTACCCAATCGCACAGTCGCTTGGTGCCTGGACCGCTGCTGACGAGGGTGCACATTACTTCAGCAATGTTGTGTCGGAGCACACCTCAAATCCTCGCATGTTGATCGTGCATGAAGTGATGGGTCGCCATTGCGGCTGGCTCACCGCAGCAACTGCCCTGAGTTACCGCAACTTGCTCGACGAGCAAGAATGGCTGGAATCATTCGGTTTGATTCGCGCACGACGCGATGTCCATGCCGTCTATGTTCCTGAACTCGAAGTAGACCTAGAAGCTGAAGCAACACGCCTGAGCGGCATCATGGATTCTCTCGGAAATGTGAACATCTTCCTGTCGGAAGGCGCTGGCGTAGATTCCATCGTGGCTGAAATGCAAAGTCGTGGCGAAGAAGTCCCTGTAGATCCATTCGGTCACGTGAAGATCGACAAAATCAATCCAGGTGCTTGGTTTGCAAACCAATTCGCTCCGATGATCGGCGCCGAAAAGGTGCTCGTCCAGAAGAGCGGCTACTACGCTCGCTCAGCACCAGCGAATCAACGCGACCGTGATCTCATTCGTGCTTGCGCAGTCGTCGCTGTAAAGGCCGCTCTTGATGGCGTAAGTGGTCTTGTTGGCATGGACGAAAATCAAGGCAATGAAATCCGGGCCTGTGAATTCGATCGCGTGGCTGGCGCAAAGCCGTTCGACGTCAATCAAGAATGGTTCAGTGATCTTCTCAATAGCATCGAGCAGCCAAAGGGTGCAGTCATCACGCACTAACTTGCAACACATGAAAATGGGTCCCTCACATTTGAGGGACCCATTTCTAATTTCGGTTTATCCGAGGCGCGTATTTGTCCACATATTCTTGTTCAGACAATTCCATAATCTTGTAAGTAATCTCATCGGTGAGTGAGCGCAAAACAAAGCGATCTTCCTCCATGCCGTAGTAGCGCGAGAAGTTCAACGGCTTACCGATCCTCAGTCCCACGTTTACACCAAAGTTGGGACGCACTCGTCCAATCGGCTGCACCTTCTCTGTGTTGAACATGGCAATGGGTATGACTGGCACCCGCGCCTCTAAAGCCATTCTCGCTACACCAGTTTTACCTCGGTACAGCCGACCGTCAGGCGAGCGTGTGCCTTCTGGATAGATTCCTACGAGGTGACCATCGCGCAGCAAATCCACCGCGGTGTTTATAGCGGACATTCCAGCACTGCCGCCGGACCGAGTAACAGGTACCTGTCCAGCGCTCTTAAAGAAGGCTGCCGTCAACTTTCCGCGAATACCGGGACCGTTGAAATACTCGGCTTTAGCGAGGAATGTGATCTTCTGTGGGACTGCAACAGCTAAGAATATCGAATCAGAAAACGATAGATGGTTGCTTGCAAGAATAGCCGCGCCCTCTGTAGGGATATTTTCAAGCCCCTCTACCCAGGGATGAAAACCAAGTTCAATCGCTGGTCCAATGGCTACGGTTTTTAGGAACCGGTAGAAACCCTCATTGTCAGACACATTTCCTACGCTAGCCAAAAAATTCGACATTACAAACTTCACGTGAACAACCGTGAACGGCAACACTGTCACAGATTTCATTCTGGACACGAAGTTGCTCAATCTGGCGACGGCATCCGCTAATCTCAGTTGCATGGAAGCCACGCCTCAAGGTAATCAGTCCTTTGCTGCCACACCGAGCTTGATAGCAGAACTCCACACTGGCAATCTCACAGATCATGTTGAGTACAACGCCCAGCACTTCCCGTCAGCGCCGGTACTTTCCATACCTCAAGAAGGAAACTGGAGCGACCTTACGGCTTTTGAATTTGCCCAACGCGTTCGTGCTGTAGCAAAGGGACTCATCGCGCACGGAATTTCAGTTGGTGAGCGCGTAGCAATTTTCTCCCGAACTCGCGCGGAATGGACTATTGCCGACTACGCAATCTGGTACGCCGGCTGTATCTGCGTCCCAATCTATGAAACATCGTCAGCTCAGCAAGTCGAGTGGATGATGTCCGACGCCAATGTGGTTGCGACCTTCTTTGAAGCGAAGCGCACACTGTATCCCTTCAATGAAGTGGCACATAATCTGCCTGACATGCGCAAGCAGTACATCTTCTCTGAAGGCGCACTCGACGAGTTAGCACAGGCTGGAGCCGAGATTTCTGACGAAGAACTCGACGCGAGAAGGATCCTTGCAACTCCATCGTCCACCGCCACAATCATTTACACATCTGGCACTACGGGTCAGCCAAAAGGTTGCATGCTGACCCATGGAAACTTGATGTTTGAGTCGGACACTCTCATTGCTGGCATTCCAGAAATCTTCGACGTGCCAGGTTCATCGACCTTGCTTTTCTTGCCGCTGGCACATGTCTTTGGTCGCATGATTCAAGTAGCCATGATTAGAGCACGTGTAACCATCGGCCACTGCCCTAACCCCGCGGCTTTGCTTGCCCAGATGCATTCACTCTCGCCCACGTTCCTGCTCGCTGTACCAAGGGTGTTCGAAAAAGTTTTCAATACAGCGCAGAGCAAGGCACACAAAGCCGGCAAGCTCAATGGCTTGATTTTCGATAGAGCCACCACCGTGGCCATTGCCTACAGCGAGGCATTGGACTCACACCGGGTCAATCCCCTACTTCGACTGCAGCACAAACTTTATGACCGCATGGTCTACAGCAAACTTCGTGAAGCCATGGGCAATCGAGTCACGCATGCAATCTCGGGCGGAGCGTCTCTAGGCGCCAGACTAGGGCACTACTACCGAGGGCTAGGTCTCATGGTCCTCGAGGGCTACGGTCTGACTGAAACGACTGCGGGAAGCACACTCAACGTACCTAGCGCCATCAAGATCGGATCAGTTGGTAAGCCTGTTTTTGGTACCCAGGTTCGCATCGCATCCGATGGCGAGATCCAACTTCATGGCCCACACATCTTTGCTGGCTACTGGAATAATGCAGCGGCAACAAATCAAGTGCTACTCGAAGACCAGTGGTTCGCAAGTGGTGACATTGGCCACCTCGACAGCGAAGGCTTCCTTTTCATCACAGGTCGTAAGAAGGAAATCATTGTCACTGCAGGTGGCAAGAATGTCTCCCCGGCGGTCTTAGAAGATCGATTACGCGCAAATCCGCTCATCAGTCAATGCGTGGTAGTTGGTGACAACCGACCATACATCGGAGCACTCATCACACTAGATTTAGACGCTGCCCCCGCAGTACTGCAGGCAAATGGCGTACCTCAAGAAGAGTTAGAGCATCCGCAAGACTCACAAGCGATAACTGCTCTACTTCAGCAAGCTGTGAACACTGCCAATGAAGCCGTATCAAATTCCGAAGCCATTAGAAAGTTTGTTATTCTTCCAGGAGACTTCACAATTGAGAACGGGTACTTGACACCAAAGCTAAGCATTAAACGCCATCTCGTTACTCAAGACTTCACTTCAGAAATTGACAGCCTCTATCACTAGGACACACGTGCAAAACGCAAAGCAATCGAAGTTTGTCCGAGTTGAAGTTGCCAATCAAAAAAATGAGTGGCTGTTAGTTCTCCTCGGTTGGGTAATTACCCGCATAGGAATATTGATAGCAGCGTTTCAGACTTGGCACACGGTTAGCGGCTGGCTTGCAGACGTAGGTTGGTACAACTTCTGGGCTGGCAACATGATCAACGGCCAGTTCCCTGCACATGACCCAATGTGGCAATACCCTCCGTTAGCCGCCGTCATCTTCTTGCTTGGATACAGCATCTCGCATGCCTCAGTCGGTTTCGTATCGCTCGCCCTGGTAGCCGATGCTGGCATCATGGCACTTCTAGGACTCGCACAGAAGCGCATGACTACAACCGAGAACTCGGGCCTATGGATTTGGGTAGCCGCACCGATCATTCTTGGCCCCATCATGCTGGGGCGGTTTGATGTTTTTCCTACCTTGGCAGTGATTGCGGCCCTCGTCTTTGCGGGCAGTGCCGAAGCTTTTGGCGCCTTAGTTGCCATTGGCACATTGCTCAAAGTATGGCCAGTGCTGGCTCTAATTGGCACACCACGCAAGGAAGGTCTTCGATCAGTTGTCGTTTTCGTTGTCACCTTTATCGCTGGCAGCGCCATCATGGTTTCGTGGTGGCCTGACAGTTTCAGTTTTATCAGTGGTCAACGAGCACGCGGACTTCAGATCGAATCTGTAGGCGCACTGCCATACATGTGGTGGAACGCAATGGGACATCACATCAACGTCGCCTTGCAGTATGGTGCGGTTGAGGTCGTGGCTCAGGGAACGCGCACTGTCTGCCTGATCGTCACTGTCGCATGCGTGGGACTTTTGGGTTTACTTGCCCTACTTCGCTTTCTCGGCAAAATTGAACAGGCATCGCCCGCACACATTGCGCTGACTGCGGTGCTCGTGTCTATGTGTACAAGTCGAGTTTTGTCTCCACAGTATTCGGTATGGATGGTCGGCCTCTTGGCCCTCACACTGCTTGATCCGCCAAAGCATTTCAAGTGGATAACAACACTCATTTGCATAAGTGCATTTGCTGGGAATTTGTTGTATCCGGGTTACTACATTGCCTTCGAAGTTGGCGGACATCTTGCGGTCTTAATCCAGACCGTGCGCATCGCTACCTTGATTGCAGCTACCTATTTGAGTTTTGTTTCGCTTTTAGAACCAAAGGTCAGGACGAGCCAAGCACAGCTCGCCAAGTCTGCTCGAATTAAGCGTCAGGATCGAATCCAGAAAGCATCGCGCTAAGTCGGTTGAAACTGTGGTCCCAGGTCCACGCTTGCTCAACCCATTGACGACCAGCCTGACCCATAGTCGCGGCCCTTTCAGGATCTAACAGAAGGTCACTCAAGGTATCGGCTATCTCGGTGACATTGTCGCCGTCAACCACGACACCAGTCTTGCCGTCCAACACTGCGTCCGGTGCACCGCCAGAATTTCCAGCGACTACAGCTAGCCCAGTTGCCGATGCTTCTAGAAAGACGATCCCTAGACCTTCAACATCCCATCCTGCGTTGCGGGTCCTGCATGGCATAGCGAAGACATCTCCAGCTGCGTACCACATGGGAAGTTCCTCTTGCGGCACCTTTCCAGTGAAATGAACATCAGCTTGTACGCCACAACTCACTGCGAGCTTCCTTAACTTTGCCTCATAGGAGCCCGATCCAACAATGAGCAGCGCGGCATGCGGCACACGTTTCTGGATTAGTTTCAGCGACTCAATGAGACTGTCTTGTCCCTTACGCGGCATGAGTCGTGCGACACAAACAATGACCGCTCTATGTGAAAAGCCAATAGATTCCCTGACGGCTTGGGCCTGTCGGACCCGTTCTGGATTAAATAGCTCCGTGTCCACACCGGGAGTCAATCGCCTAAATTTATTGACGTCACTGTTGGATGCGGCTCGGCGAATGCCATTCAAAGTGTAGGAACCGAGATAAGTGAACCAGTCCGTGTGTCGCACGATTGCTTTAATGGCAAGATTTGTCCCCGGCGTTGATGCCCAACCAACTTCATGACCATGTGAAATCGCAACTATCTTGTCGACACCACATTTTCGAGCTGTACGTGCCATAAGCCCGAGGGGGGCTGCTGCACCGAAAACCACGCGAGTGGCACCAGTTTCAGCAATCAGCTCTTTGACAAGATTTCTGTTCTTCCAATTTAAGAAGAGAGTCTTGCGCTTACTGCGCACCACGCGCCAAGCATGAGACGCATCAAAATGCTCCGCATCGTCGTACTGGGATGTCAGCACGGTGACTTGATCAGCCGGAAACCGCTTGACCAGTTCATAAACAAAAGTTTGAATGCCGCCAGGACGAGGCGGGTAGTCATTGGTGATGACCAATGTGTGGTGATGGGCGTTCAAACTCACTAGCCCATCTTGCCCTATGACTTACAGAGCTATCGCCTGAGAGTCCTCAGAGTGTTCTGGGCATTCTCCCTGCACCAGCCGTAAAGGTGGGGTTAATCCTGCCTGAGCAAGCAGGTCGAATGTCTCGCGATGTTCGGAAAGCTCACCATTGATTGGCCCCAACAGGACCGTCACCACACAGTCGTCACACGCGATATCACGCATCACACATCCGTTGCAGTCGATCAACATTTTTCAACTCGTTTCTGCTTTAAGTACCAGTCGCACACGGTACCTACCGTGATGGAATACACACTAAAGACGAGCTCCGACAAAAATGACCTTCTCGCAAACTGTCGGATGCGTGGTCTACGGTTTACTCATGGAAATATCGCCCCCTGCAGACGCTCCCCCTGCAGACGCTCCCCCTGCAGACGCTCCCCCTGCAGACGCTCCCCCTGCAGAGACGGCACTTGACGCCACACAACTGTCAACACAGAAGCCACTGTCGACAGACACGCTCCCTCATTCTGGCTTTGCCCCGATGACACGCAAAACGGTTACGGCCCCAGCGCGAGCTGACATGGCCGGCCTACCGCTGCACGAAGTGACATTCGTCATTGTCGACCTCGAGACCACTGGTGCTACACCTACGAACTCTGCCATCACTGAAATTGGAGCGGTTAAAGTCCGCGGCGGTGAGAAACTTTCAGATTTCCGCACATTTTGTAATCCAGGAATGCCCATTCCAGACTTCATCAGTGAAATGACCGGCATCACGGAGGAACATGTTCGCTTCGCGCCCGAGGTTCCGACTGCTGTGCGGGAATTCCTGACCTGGGCGAATCTGAGCACAACTCACGAAGTCATTTTGGTCGCGCATAATGCGCCATTTGACCTTGGCTTCTTAGAACATGCTTGTGTGAGTCACGAGATAGCGTGGCCAGATCCACCGGTCCTTGACACATTGACACTGGCCCGAAGACTCCTCGATCGTGATGAGGTCCCGAACAAAAAGCTGTCGACCTTAGCTAGTCACTTCAACGCGCCGACGAGTCCAACGCACCGAGCACTTGATGATGCCATGGCCACAGTCACAGTTCTGCACGCCCTCATTGAACGTGTAGCCGGTTTTGGCGTGAGCGACTCGGCACATCTACTTTCATATGAATGGTCTTCCAAATAGCGACGTGTCTATTGCGAGGCTAAGTCTGCGCTTACTTCGACCCATCGCGTCAGAACCGCCCAAGCCGCGCCGCCATCGATGGCATCAAAGGCAACGGGTAGCGCCTGCGAAATACGCTCCAACACAGTTGTGTCATGCGAACCAAATCGGTGCTCAGAGATTGCATCGTAGGCAACCAACGCCGCCGCCGCATTCAAAGCAACCACTTGTCGCACAATCGCCAATCTGCCGTCCCGACTACCTTGCAACAAGTCACGCACAACCTGAGCATTTTCTTGCGCATCTCCGCCACGAAGATCCTCTGGTGTCGAAGCAGTCAGACCTAACTCGACCGGATCAAGAACTTCGTGCCTTATCCCGGTTGACGTCACATCCCACACCTGTGAAGTCGATGAGGTAGATAGCTCATCAAGACCTTCATCGCTTCGTACAATTAGTGACTTCAAACCTCGGTTTAACTGCACCTCGGCCAACACAGGCGCGAATCGGGCATCAGCACATCCCAGAAGCGCAGCGGCTGGTTGGCCGGGATTGGCTAGCGGCCCAAGAACGTTGAACACTGTAGGAATTGCCAGTTCCTTCCGAACTTGTGCTGCGTAGCGCATAGCAGGATGGTGATTCGGTGCGAAACAAAATGCAATTCCCGCATCTGCCAGACACGTAGCTACACGATCCGCTGGCATTGAGACACGAACGCCAAGTTCTTCAAGAACATCAGCGGTGCCACACTTCGAGGACACTGCTCGATTGCCATGCTTCAGAACAGGAACACCCGTGCCAGCAACAACAATTGCTGACATGGTAGACACATTGACGGTGTGGGCGCCGTCACCACCTGTTCCCACCACATCAACAGCAGATCGCTCAAGTGGGACACGAACAGCATGCTCCAACATGGCTGAGACGAGGCCACCGACTTCTTGAGCAGTTTCACCTTTCACCTTGAGACCCATCACGAATGAGGCGATCTGGGCATCGGTGGCGGTACCTGACATCAAAGCGTTCATTGCCCACTCGGTGTGGTCAGCACTCAAATCTGCTCGCGCGGCAAGCAGGGTCAGGATTTCTTTCCACGAGTACTCGGCCATTGACGTGAGTTTTCTAGGAAGCAGAAGTCGAACGGCTCAGCAAATCCACAACACTATTCACCATGGCGCGAGGATCTATCGGATGCGCAACTACTGCATCAGCACGCGACCATGTCGCGAGCCAACGATCATCGGCCCGACCAACGAGCACAACAATAGGCGGGCAATTGAAGATTTCATCCTTGAGTTGACGGCAAATACCCATGCCACCAGCAGGCGCTGCTTCGCCATCCAAAATGATGAGGTCGAACGGTTTTTTATCAACAGCTGCGATAACGGCTGGCTCAGTGGCACATTCGAAAATGTCGACATCGCTCACATCGGCCGATGGCCGACGTCCTAGGGAGGTCCTTACAGTCTGACGCACGGTCAGATCGTCGCTGTACACCAAAACTTTGAGAACTCGAGATGAATCAGTCACCCTCAAAGGTTATCCGAGGTCAGTTCTACTCGAGACATCGACTTGCCAATTGATGCACGGACAAGATGTGACAAGAAACACCACGACCCAGAAGTCGAACGCGTTAGGTTTTTCAGTAAACTCTTCACGTGACTACTTCGAGTGCAGTGCGAGTTCCTAGCCAAGCCGAGCGACCCAACATGGTTTCCGTCGGCACCATTGTGTGGCTGTCCAGCGAGTTGATGTTCTTTGCGGCCCTGTTTGCCATGTACTTCACTCTGCGTTCAGTTAACCCAGGAGTCTGGGCTGACTCGGTAGAGAAGCTCAACATTCCATTCGCCTTTGTCAACACGCTGATTTTGGTGCTCTCAAGTTGGACCTGTCAGCTAGGTGTGTTCGCTGCAGAGCGTGGTGACCTCAAAGGTTTACGCAAATGGTTCACCATCACATTCTTGATGGGCGCTACCTTCGTGTCAGGTCAGCTCTTTGAGTATCACAACCTGGTGCGCGAGGGTCTCACCTTGTCATCTTCGGCGTATGGTTCTGCCTTCTATCTGACAACCGGATTCCACGGGCTCCATGTCACGGGCGGACTTATTGCCTTTTTGTTCGTACTCGGTCGAACTTTTGCCAGCAAGCATTTCACACACCAGCAAGCCACATCAGCCATCGTGGTTTCTTACTACTGGCACTTCGTCGACGTGGTGTGGGTCGGCCTGTTCGCCACGATTTACCTCATCAAGTAGTACATACTCCCGAGTTATTCAAGCCAACACGATAAAGGAAACATAGTGGCCATCAGTCGTAGACATCCTGCTGCATTGCTTGCAGTTCTGATCGCAGCGCTCGGCACCACAGGAGTGGCATACGCCACAGTTGCTAGCAGCAGCGCACCTAAAGCCGTCGCACCATCTCAGACACAAGTCAATGAAGGTAAAGAAGAGTTTCTTGAAGGATGTGCTTCATGCCACGGGTTGGCAGCACAAGGGTCATCCGATGGTCCAGCCCTAATCGGCGTTGGCGCCGCAGCAGTGGATTTTCAAGTTGGAACGGGTCGTATGCCAATGGCTGGACCTGGAATTCAAGCACCATCTAAGAAAGTTAGCTACAGTGCCGATGAAATCGCTGCACTCGCAGCCTATGTAGCGAGCCTCGGTGCAGGACCTGCGATTCCGACGCAAGAGCAGGTGTCAACTTCTGGCGCCGACCTAGCGCTTGGTGGTGAACTCTTCCGCACCAACTGTGCACAGTGTCATAGCGTGTCCGGTCGCGGTGGTGCACTGTCATGGGGCGCATACGCTCCAAGCATGCTGAAGACGTCGCCCAAGCACATTTATGAAGCCATGCTCACTGGTCCGCAATCAATGCCAGTGTTCGGTGACAAAACAATGACACCAGCCAACAAGAGAGACATCATTCGATACATCGAAGAACTGCAGAAGCGGGAAAACCCCGGTGGAGCTGATCTAGGTCGTCTAGGCCCGGTTACTGAAGGTGTCTTCCAGTGGGTCGCTGGCCTCGGTGCACTCATAGCTGTTTCTGTTTGGATTGGAGCGCGAGCACGATGAACGAAATTGAAACAACTTCAAACGAGCCTTACGGCAGTTCAGACGGCAAGGACCTTGTCTCGGGTCGCCCGGTTTTCCCACTAGAGCATCACGAGCCAAGACGAGCAGACATTGACCCTAAGGCGGCCAAGCGCGCCGAGCGTCAAGTGAGCTTTATGTTCGCTGCCTCATCCGCATTGTTGATGGCTTTTGTGGTTGCTTACGTCAAGGTGCCTTCCGATTCCTTAGTACGAATCCCTGGCCTGGGCACAGTCGGCACCAGCCAAGTGCTACTGGGCTTCTGTTTTGGGTTAGGGCTTCTCTTGATTGGC
>Ga0114964_10002340_pt1 | contig 13227 bp, 18 predicted proteins | sample C_131016_MF_Meta_FD_92638 | JGI IMG/M metagenome (GOLD analysis project Ga0114964, IMG submission 92638) | Freshwater microbial communities from Lake Croche, Canada to study carbon cycling - C_131016_MF_MetaG | ecosystem: Environmental > Aquatic > Freshwater > Lake | place: Lake Croche, Canada... | reverse complement strand
GTGCCATTCTTCTCAATGTTGATAATGTCCACTTGGACGCTTGAGCCATGCACATACATGATGGCAAAGGCTTGCTGCCAATTAGCCGTTCCCTTGGTGTATGAGGCTTGTCTGAAGTCCATGAGATTACCTACCTCAACTCCATGCAAAACACGCCCTAAACGCCCGCCAGAGGCTTCTGTGAAGGCGCTACGACCTGCTCTGTGAGTATGTCCTGAGATAACGTTCTTGCCATGCCTACGAGCCGCTTCTAGGGCTGACAAACCGCCTAATTGCTTGATAGGCGTATGGTCTCCATGTACTGCAATCCAATTAGGTGCAATCGCCATAGGAGTCTTGTGGAAGGTAATGCCAAGCTCGTCGAACTTCATGAACTTCTCAAAGCGTAATTCTGGCAAAGATAGAAAACTCGGTATCTTCTTCATGATGATGTTGTAGAGCCGGTCTGTGTGATTAGATCGTATGCAATCTGTAACGCCTAAGTCCCAAAGCAAGTCCACGCACCTGTCTCTGTCATCGCCTAGAGTCTGCTCATAGGCTTGTGGTGTACCTTCAGACCATTTACTTATAGTCTGGAAGTCAATCTCGTCACCAATGGTAACTGTTTGGTCTGGCTTAAAAGTGCCTAAGAACTTGGCAATGTTACGGACTACATGCACGTCCTCAAAAGGAACTTGCAAGTCCGAAAGTATTACGATCTTCTTAATCGTCATCCTCGTCATCATAGGGAATGTTGTCTATGCGATTAGGAATAGCAGGAAGAATCCAGTCAGGATAAGCATCCTTTTCCATAATCAAAGAAAGAGCTGTAGAACCTGAGAAACCAGCACGAATCAACGCTCTATACATTTCATGCAGGGATATAGCCCACGCATCTAAAGCATTGTAAGTGTCTAGGTCTATGACCTTTTTCTTAGCCATAGGATTAGTGTCACTTACCTAACAAGTCAATGATTGTATCGACACGCGCTTCTAATCGATTAACCTGATCCTTTATAGACGAGCCGCCGTTAGGCTTCAGTTCGCTGAGGTAATGCTTAATCATGAACTGTGTATATGTAGCCATACCACCCAGAACAGCGATAACAGCCACAATCCACGCAGCCAAATCACTAGCACTCATTAGATTACAGTCGTAAAGACGTAGAGGGTTGCTGTGCCGCTATTGGTTACAGCCCATACTTCATTGCCTTCTGGAATGATTGTTTGATATTTGTCATTGCTATCAAGGCGAAAGCCATTAGATGAACTGACTGTGTTATCGCCACCGAAATAGATGGTGCCACCGGCGTGAACCCACAGGCTTAGGCTGGATTCAAGAACGCGTCCCACAAGCTGAGGCGTTGTGGTGATTGTCATTTGTTTAGCAGCTGACATGGTTACTTTTTAGGCGTCGCGTAGCCAAAGACTCCAGCTACAAGTGATCCAAGAATTGCTCGGTAATCCAAAGCAAAGTTTGAGGTTGTACCCCATACTGCTAAGAACGCTCCAACTGACATTACATAAGGGTTTTTCATGTTCATGCTGCTCCACCTATCATCGGTATGTTAAAGAACGAATTATCGATATCGCCAGCCTTGGTAAATGAGACATGGCAATGATGATTGTGCTTATTAATCCCATCGTAAGGACGCCAAGCCCAAGACTTCTTAGCCGATGCGATTCTGCCATCGAATATGACGTAACTAATTCTCTTATCTCCAGCTCGCGCTGCGAGTCGAATCTGATCTGCAAGGTCGGGCATGAGGTCAGGCTTGGCTTTACCAGATAAATCCCTGTCAATATCAATGGCTCGGACGATACCTGCTGCATCAGGATTGTGGTCAGAAGGACGGAGTGAATGGCGGTAGTCGCCAAGCCAGCCGTCGCTGGTCTTATCTCTTGAGACGTAACTATCATCGACTTGGAGTCTTAACTGTTGTCCGGCTCTGCATAATATTGGTTTCATTGCAATGCTGGTGGTGGTGGCGAGTAAGGACGTAAAGTTGTTGCAGTCAAATTAGCAGATTGAGCATCTTCTACAATAGCAATTACCTTGTCTTCAACTTCAAAAGGATTTGTATATCTGACAGTTTCAACTGCATTGGGTTGTGGTTTTCCTGTCGCTTGATTGACTGAAATTATAGGCAAACCCAACTCAACAATTATTGCTTCATGCCAAGTATTAAAAGATGCTAAGGAATCCCATTCATACCAATTTGTCATTAGAGAGCCCACTTTGTTTTAAGGTAATCACGAATAAGAATACGATTTGCATCAGTAGCGTTTGCTCCAGTAGCAATAACTAATTCAGCCACGTAGCCTGTAATACCTTGATTTCCTTGGTCTGTTGCGCCAATAGCCAAAGGATAAGAAGGGTTGCTAGTGCTGGCTGTGCTTGAATATATATTAGTTTGAATCGCTGCTGATGTTCCAAAATATGAGTAAATACGATTAAGTGCTGTTGCGTTTGTTGGATCATTCATTTCCGTATATACAACAGGAGAATCTTGAGCCCATACGCTAGCTGCCGAGTCTTGTATATAAACATAACCCGTTCCCATATAGGAATAAACTCTCACTTTGCCAGTTCCGGCTCCGCGTGATTCAGCTTGTAGATTTCGACCAAGGACTCCTTCTGCTCTGCGAATATTTCCAAAAGTCTGAATATCGTTTTCTGGGTCTGAAACTGTAGAAACTTTAATTACATAACCCATAATATATTGTGTGCCGTCTGACAAGAATTTCCAATTATTACCGGCAGTACTTGTAAGCACATCGTTACCATCAAATGCAATGACGTTCTTACTGTTAAGTGTTGTGGTTCCAGAAGCAGGACGATTGGTGGCTGTGGATTGAGATACGTTGTACCCTAAAGAACCTTTGTCATTCCATTGGGTAACTGCTGAGCCGCTTAATGAAATTGTGCTGGTGTCGGCAGCATCAAGCCAAATAGCGGCAATATTGCCCGGAAAAGCTTTTGCTGTAATTCCGTCATTCAAGCCTGCCGTGATTGCACCAATCATTATGCAAGTCCACCTGCGACATACCAAGTATCTGTGGCAGTTTTAATGCAAACTGCTGTCTTATATTGAGCCAAAGTAGGCGCAGCTGCGACTGTACCTGCTGAAAGAACTGTAGTTGTGCCGCTTGTTGTGGCAGAAATAGTGCAAGTTCCTGCACCTTTATTAAGAACTGTGATTGCTGTTCCTACTGGGAACGCTACAGAAGCGTTAGTAGGAATCTTGAAGGCTATTGCTGTTGCCTTGTTCATAGGGACTAGGACTTGGTATTGATCTGTAAGGACGGCTGTGTAATCTGCTGTCTGGTCAGAACCTACTGTAAAGGTAATAAGTCCGTTGACTGTGGCGGCGGTAAGGATATCGCCTGTCGCTGCTGGTAGTCCTGATGCCATTATATCTCCTAGTATCCCAATGTATTAGTGCCGATTATACCGTAATATGAGCTTCCAACCACGAAACCATCGGCTATAGGTTCGAGAGTTGTAATAGTAGCCATCATTTTCTGTGCGTTTATATCCCATTTAATACCCTGATATTGAAGGTTTTTGACAATTGTTGATCCATCAGGCTGAACGTTGGTTATCAGCACGTTATCAAAGAAATCCAGACCAATCATTGTGTCGGTTGGAACTGCTGGATCTAGTAAATCCACAACCATCTCGTCAATACGAATAGTAGTTGCCGCTCTAGTAGCTACATATTCTCTAGCAATATCGGTAACTATAGTGTCTGTTTCGGCTATAAGGTCAGTCTGGGTAACCGTGTGCGGGAAATATTTATCTACTGAGGCTTGATTAGTGACTGTGATTGTAGAACCGCCTACACGAGCAAAATTGGCTTGGTTGATGATGAGTTTGTCATCGAATGCAAAGACAAGGTTGCGGTAAGGAATGCCACCAGATTGATTGAATGCCACAGGAGTCTTGGCTAGTGAATTCATAACGTCCGTGCGATTTTTGAATATGGCAGTTCCAGCGCCATTCATATAATAAGCGCCGGTCTCAGACATTTCAGCATTCTTAATAGCTTCAAGACTGGTTCTGTTAACACCGGTGTCGGCAATACAGGTGTTCAAACCAGTTGAGATTGTGCGCATAGAACTAGGAAATGACACTTGGTTAAGGATTGCTGATACGCGATCTGAGGTAGTTTGCCCTGCCGGAGAAGAAGTTACAGTTGAGATGTTAGCCAACTGGAGTAGCCGGAAAGCATCTGTGCATGAAATATCGACAAAACCCGTGTCTTGATTGACCGGATAGGTATATGTGTAATCTGTGACGTATCCAGAAAATAAGTACTTCTGAGTTGTTGCTGTGGTTGCTGAGACACGCAACTTACGCAATGGAGCAAGATATCCATAATAAGGAGAAGCTGTGTTTTGTGGGTTAAAATAAGAAAGCGGATCTAATACTCGAACTGTGCAAGTGCCAGCCTCGTAAGTATCGCGCTGCAGGTTACGACCACGATTAATAGTAATTTGATAAACGTTTGGTGTTAAGTCAATAACGGGTTCTATAAGAGTAGAATCTCCAAGGGTGCTTGTACCAAGAATTCCATATTTAGAATCGCCAATTACAAAACCTACAAAACCAAAAGTAGCGCCGTTTGAATAATCAAAAGAAACGGCTATCTGTGCCTGTAATGCCATCAGCCTGTGAACATTCCATTAATGCGACTTACTTTGCTAGGAATACCAGATAGTGACTGGGACTGGTTAGCGGTAGCAATAGTCTTTCCATCAATCTGAACCACAACTGCGCCGTTCTGACCATACTGACCCGGAGCGTATCCACCATAATTGCTTGAACTTGCAGCCATGTCTGGGATAACTGATGCGCTGCTGTATGGGGTAAATCCACCAGAACTGAATGGTGGAACATTTGTTGCTGGTGGTGCGTAAGTGCCAGTGCCAGGAGTAAATCCACCATTACCAGGATTTGTTGGCGGAATAATTGCAACTGGTGGTGTTATGACAACTCCGGGTGCTGTTGGAAATTGCAAAGCATTAAGTTTAGTCTGGAAATCTGCAATCCATTTGTCTAAATAACCAAAAGGATTTTTCGCGTCTGGAGTCTGCATGAAATATCTGTATAGATTGCCTGTGGAATCTTGAGCCATAAGAATTTGTTTAGTCAGTCTGTCGGCTTCTGTAACGTTTTCGTTAAGTAAAGCTAATTGTAATTCTGCTCTTCTACGATCGTCTTCAGATAACTTACCTTTAAGCGCTGCAATTAATTCAATCTGCTGCATGTCAAAAATACTGCTATCTTTTTTAAGAGCCGCTTGTTTTTTCAATTCTGCGGTTTGTTTGTTTTGTGCAGCAATCAGCTCTCTTTGACGTTTAGCAGCAGCGTCAGCAGCCGCTTTTTCCTGTGCCGTTTGTGCTGGAGTTTTAATACCAGCCCATACTGCTTTGTTAGAACGACGTAGTTTTTTGTCGTTAAAATCTTTCCATGCTTTTGAAATATCGTCTTGGACTTTTTTAGGGTCTGGACTACCAAACATAAATCCTAAAATACCATGTGGGGCTAAGGCTTTGACTAATTGGACACTAAGAGCAAATCTATCTATAAAACCAACTAAAGCATCGGTAGCCCCAGTAATATGTCCAACTAAATCTTCTGTAGTAACGGAATTAGTTAAAGTCATAAAAGCATCAACTAACGCTCCACCAATGGCTTCTTTGGCTTCATTGGCAGCTGTTGTAATTGCGTCTAATCTTCCTGCATAAGTCTGAAGGTATGCCTCATTAGCGCCTTTATATAAGTCGTTAAGTTTCTTTTGAATATCGACAAATTTGGCAGTTTTAAGTTCTGCTGTAGTAAGACCAAGATTGTATTTAGTAAGAGCTTTAGTCTTGCCTACATAAGCATTAGATAAATCTTGGGCAACTGTAATAAGATCCACACCAGAACCGGCAGAAATATCAATGGCTTGGCTAAGCAGTTTTTGGCTACCTACTAAATCACCAGTAGTAGTTAATAAAGACTGAAACGCTGGACGAAGCTGAGAATCGCTAACTCCAGATGCTAAGGTTAATTTATCAATGTAACTAGCAATACCAGGGTTGGACAATTCAAGACCAAGGTTTTTTACTGCATTGGCTAAACGGTCTGCTTGTTTCTGATCTTCAATAAATGCTTTTGCAGCGTTCTTACCAAAATTGGCAATTGCCGCAGCGCCAAAAGTTAAGGCTAAAGTTCTACCTAATTTGGCTACAGATCTATCAAGAGTGTTTGTTGCTTTGCTGGCATTTGCAAAGGCTTTTTTACCTGTAAATTCCGATGCTATATCAATTCTTAAATCAGCCATCAGACACTCACTTTTCTCTCATTAAACTTTCTTCCAGCCTTTTCTAAAGCCTTAATAACGTGAGCTTTTGCTTGACCATTATCGTCAGAATATGCACGATACATTGCTCGACCAGTCATAGACCTTTTTGCGCCTTTAAGTTCTCCACCTAATTTGGGAGTAAAGTTTCCTTTTACACCAGCAGTACGACCAGCCCATTCGTAAATGATGCCGCCGATATTTGTATTAAGAATAGAAGCGAGAGCTGTAAAACCTCTGTTATTTGAACGAGAAGGAGTTGTTTTGTATTTAATACCACGCCGTGCAGCGTTTTGGCTATAAAAACGAGTAGCCCACCGACCTTGAGCCGTTGGACGATATAACCATCCTGAAGGAACGTCAGCGTCACTAGGCATAAAACCTCTGGCATTTCTTACAACAGGTTTAAGGAATGCAGCAAGTTCTTTTGTAGTTTCTCTAGCAAGGTCGGGTTCAAAATTTCTAAGTGCTTTTCTAAGCGCGAGAACGCCTTTGATTTCTGTTGGCATCTTCTCTCGCTTTCGCTATATCTTTGAGTACCTGAATATGGTACTGAAACGCCATTGGAGAAAGTTCTACAATGGATTGGAACGGAACTCCGTACTCATAACTAAGCCGCGAAGCTAGATATGTTACGGAGTTCCGATCTATACCAAAGGGTCAGATTCTAAAACCTCAACTGACTTGAGAGTTTCTAGAAAACCATCCCCGAAAGGTTTAGGAGAACCGCCGGCTCTCCTTGTTGCTTCCCAACATAACCAATAGATATCAGATTGCTTCTGATCCTCTATCAAGGCTTTGTGAAAGCCTTTTTTGGCGTATTGCTCAAACGCGTACTCAATTATTGGAGTAATCTCGTAATCAGTTACCTGATTGTCTGACGTTGTAACCCTTAGCTTTGCCATGTTAGCCCCTTTGTTAGATTATGCTTCTGTTACTGCTACTATGCTTGTTGCGTTAAATGTGAGGCTCTGCATTGATACGTCGCCTGTTGCGCCATTTATCGCTGTAAGGTTATTAACCAAAAGTGTAACAGTATAAAGCGGGTTGGTTGCTGATGTAGCAGATGAAGTCTGCTTAAATGTCCATACTACGCTCTTGCCATAGCAAGACTGCAATGTCTTGGTAACATTTACTGTTGATGTGAAATCGTTGAGAATATCAAGAGTTACTGAAGATGCTTCAAGTCCCTTGATAAACTTATGAGCTGAATCGCCCATTGCTGTGACTTCGAGTTCATCGAATGATTGATTGATGGTGATAGATGTAACGTGGTCTGAAAGGTTAACTGAGCCCGTTCCCGGATCGACAGTAACCTGCACACCATTGTTTAGAAATACTGCCATTTAGGTTATTCCTCGTCTTTCTTGGTTGCTGGCTTGGTTTGTTTTGGTTCTACCTGACCGATTTTGATCAAGAAGGCTTCGTTTTCTGCTGTCCATTCTTTGATGTCCATTATTACTCCCAACTAGTTACGAGCGAAATTGACATTTCGCATGACAATAAGTCTCCGCTAGCCACGGAGAGAACTTGAGGTTGGGACACACTTCCCACGTTGTATGAAATATTATTGGACGCATATAAAGCATTAAACATAGTTACCACGGCTGATTCAATACCTTGTAGGTTGCCTTGGTTATCAAATAACGGAACTGTGATAAGTAACTTAAAATTAGCAGTTGGTCCAACTGTCGCCCATGAATCATTGTTGGGTTCTAAATATGGATCATCAGGAATGATGACAACTGAATTAGCCTGAATGGTTTGTGGTGGGTAAGCAAAGACTTGGTACGTTGTATTGGCTGTTAGTGCAGTCGCAAGCGTCTGACGAAGGGTTGAAACTGCTGGAGTTGCCATCAGCCAACCATTGACCTTGGGCTTGTATATGGCGCGATAAGACCACGAACTTTTGCAAGCATTGTATTGCCTAGACGATAAGGGCTTGGAGTAATGCCATCTACTGACACTCCGCCGCTAGAAGGTGCTTGGCGGGCTTGCCACACGTCCACAGCAAGCATAAGAGCTGCTTGGCGAATTGCTGGGGTTGTGCCGTAAGAAGTTGTCTTTGTATCGACGCCTGAGGCTTTGCCGTATGGAACTACGTTATGATAATTCTGTGAAGAAGGTGATCCTGTTACGTCTGTGTATTGAATTAAAGAATATGACTTAGGGAATGTGCTGTAAATATATGGAAAGTTATAGCCGATGTAAGGGAACGTTAAAGACCCAGTTGAGTATGGGTAAGTTCCTGTAATGACGTGAGAGCCATTAAAAATTGTGCCGCTGTTAGCGATGGTCACAGTTTGACCAGTTGTAAATGTTCCTGCTGATGAGAGGACTAAAGTCGCTACTCCACCTTGATAAATGCTGCCGATGACTGGGACTGAATCGAACCAAAGATATTGGTTAAGTGTGTCCTCTGCTGTTTGGCAAGCTAGTTCTAAATCAGAATCAGGGTACAGCGTACCGACACCAAGGACTGTGCGAAGTTCGCTTGTTGTTACATACGTTGCTGCCATGATTTCCTTTCTAAAGACCGGACTGGGGTAGAAGGGCTCTGCTACCCCAGCCGGCGTACTTAGTTACCTCGGGCTTATGTGAGGTTGAAGCGACGAACACCTGCTGGGATAAGAACCTTACCCGCTGCGTATCCGTAGATTGCTGTCTGAACAGACATGCTGTTGACAACGTTAACTGAGAAGAACGCTTCTGGTGATTCCATCCAAAGAACTGTCTCAGGTGCGATGATAAATGCTGACTCATCAATGAGACCAGCTGTTACGTTCTTATCAACATAGAGATCAAGTCCAAGGACTGTTCCCTTGATTGAACCTGGCTTTGATTCACCAGCGTTGTTCATGTAGTTGTAAGCGTTATAAATTGGGCGTCCTGTTGTATCTGTGTATCCAAGGAGTGCGCTCCACCAGTCAGTATTTGCAACAAGGTTCTGTGCAAAGTATGAAGAACCCTTGTATGCAGCTGGTGACTCAGTTGAAACGTAGGAGATGAGTCCTGCGCTTGATGCTGCTGCTGTTGCAGCTTGTGTTCCCTGTGCTGTAAGGATTGCGATGAGTGCTGCGTCAGTTGCCTGAAGGTAAGCACGTTCCAACTGAATTGCTAGTTGGTCGAAAAAGATTGGATCTGAACGTTCCATCAATTCAAGTGAGATTGTCTGTTGTCCAGCGTACTTGTTAACTGTAACTGAAGTGTATGCAGAAACCATACCTGTATCTGATGGTGCTGCTGACTCTGCTGTTGATGCAACAGTTGGTGCTGTACCTGAACCGCCACCTGCTGAGGTAACGAGTGTAGGAATGTTGATTGTCATGCCTGATGCTGGAAGTGCTGCCTTTGATACTGCATCAATCGCTGGGCGACCGAAGTTTGTGTTAGATACAAAGTTAGACATGTACTGAATTGGTGAGAACGCTGGGTTTGTTGAGAATGAATCTGCTGCTGCTGTTAGACGATCTTCAGAAGCTGCAACCCATTGCTTTGACTGCTCGTCTCCGAGTGCAGCCTTAACCTTGTGCTCTGTGTAGCGACCCATAGATGTAATTCCATGACGAACGCGTGTTGTTCCATCGCCGTATGCGGCTGATGCCTTGATTGTTGGACGTGAGGCTTCTGCTGCGGGTGCTGCTGCTGCCTCAGTTGTTGCGGGAGTTGTATCTTCTGACACAGCTGCCTCACTTTCTGTTTGGGTTTCATCTGCAACCTCGATAGGTGCAGAAACTTCTTCTTCAGTCTCTTGTGCTACAACCTCAAGCACACGGGCTTCTGAGAATGCTGGTGATTCGACAAGGCTGACTTCCTTGAGTAAAGCAGCAGTAACAATGACTGTGCCGTCTTTGCGTTCGCGTGATGCAAGAACTTCAACGCCTACTGAAAGTCCGTCGATAAGTCCTTCTGATGCCATGACTAAGTAATCCTGAGCCTTGGATGCAGCTGACAACTTAAATACGCCATCAATGCCTGTAGTGGTCTCGCGGAATGATTGTGCGCGACCAATCGGATCATTGGTGTTGTGCTGTGCAAGCAACTTAATCTTGGAAGGTGCAGGAATCTGGATTGAACCAGCTTCGAATATAACCTTGCCGATTGAAGTAAGCCCGATTGAGCCAAATGGCACAATCTGACCTGAGACAATACGACGTTCTCCGTCTGCTGCCTCGATTGGTGAGTTAAAGTTCAGTAGCATCTGGTACTGACTCCGTTTCTGCTCCGCTAGGGGCATTTGTCATAGAAGATTCGCTACCGTCTGGTGCTAGTCCTTCCATTTCTTTGGCTTGGTCTAAAGATATGAGTTGTAGTGATAGGAGCTTCTCTGTCACAGCAAGGCGGTCTTGAGGGTTGGCTCGTAGGAAGGTTTCATCTACGGCGAATCGCACAACCTGACCGCGAGGAGTTAGATCATCAAGTGACAGTCTGTCCTCAATGGCTGAAATGTATGGAGCAAGTGTGTAAGCAAAGAATTCTTTGCGGGCATCTAATACGTTCTGGTAAGTAGATGAGCGATTATGTTCTGCGTTGATCATGTGAGCCGGAACATTCATGGCACGACTGATTTGGGCTGACATTTCTTCAATACTATCGTTGTAAGTCATTTCCATTGGTGAATATGATGTTGGAACGTACTCAAGAGTAGAAGTTAAATATGCTGTTGAGCGATTCTTACGCGCTGTTTTCCAAGTGTTAAGAAGTCCTTGAATCTGTCCATCAGGAAGGTCTGCTCCAGAGTTCTTGAGGTATCCAGTTGGCTGTGGTGATGAGATACCGACGTTAGCCGCTTCTTCAGCTTGAATTGCAGAGTTAAGAAGGCGCTGAGAACGTACAAGTAATCCTTGGTCAAATGCTTGGAATGTAATGAGTGATCCGACGCCTGAATCTGGAACTCGCTCATTGTTGACCATGTAATACTCAACGTCTTGTGAGAACTTATCCATCTTGCTAGTTACGCGGCTGTTCTGTACCCATTCAAAGCGAGCAGGACGTAAATCGTCTGCATAAACTTCAGTTACTCGCCAGTATGAAATTCCGTACATGATTAAAGAATCTACAGTCCATGAAATCGTAACTGAACGTGGCGCACGAAGGTCAGGTTGACGAACCCAAACTGGAATAGCCAATTCTTCACCAGTATTTAGTGAATACATTTCCAAAGGAATTGTGGCAATGACGCCCTTGATAAGATTGAGACATTGGTTGACGGATGGAACGCTAACCGCTGCTTGGCGATCTAATGCTGAGGCGTAGTTGTTCCAACCGCCAAAGTTTCCAGCAAAGTAAGAGCTGCCAAAAGGCGCGTCATATACTGCAGGGTTGGTCTGTGCTGTTAATTCTTTTTTTCGCCCAAAGATTGCCATAGACCGCAATTATACACTACATATAGGTCATTCTGCGTATATAGCCGCAACCTGTTGTGGTTTCATTAGCATTGATACAACCATGGCACTAGAGATAGCGCCGGATATATCACCGGCTGATTTTCGCTTCACAATACGCCACGACGAATCATTAACTTTAGCTGCGCAGTTATTCATCTGCTGAATCCAATTTTCTTGACCTTTGTGAACCAATCGAAGGTTATCTAAAGAATCTTTAAGGTCTGTACATGCCTGGTAAAACTGCTGACCTGATACGTCCTGAACTACGCAACCGGAATTAGCCAGGCGCTCAGCAATTGTCTGGGTTGCATACTTGTCATAACAGATCATGCGCGGCTTATATTGGTCAGCCCATGCCTTTATCTCAACTGCAATCTTTAGATCATCTACCGAGACCTGCGATTCCCATGTTTGGAGTATTCCAACGCCAATGCGACCATCTGGGAGTATCTGACCAGCAACGAGAGACGAATTCCGGCGAGACGGATTGACATCGAAACCGAATACGGTATAACCGCCGACTGGAATCTCGAGAGTGCTATCAGAGCATGCCTCAATAGAACCATGAGTCCAAGGAGACGATAGGGAGTCAATCCATTGGCATAGAAGCTCCGTACGGGTATTTTCAATAGGTGATGTTGCGACTGCTTCTTCAAGTGTCTCCTCTGTAATCGTATATCCGAGTGCTGGGTTAGCTTGAGCCCATCCTGCACGATCTGTTATCTTGCAATACTGGGGTGCTGAGTATTCATAGAACCCAAATGTCTTAGGCGGGTTCTCTAGCGCCCTTTCTCTCATGCCATTAAGGACTACCGAGAAAGCGTCTCCTGCATTAGAGGTAAGAAGCGTCTGAGAATTTGGACGCGCTCTAGTTGTAGGGATTGCCGCTCTGTAACCTTCTTCGTGGATTTCTCTAAGCTCGTCGATGAATAGGAAGTCTGCAGTTCTTCCGCGAGAGCCATCTCGAGTTGCCGCAACAACGTCAAGCCTTCTTCCGTCCAGCATCTCAATAGATTCTGTGCCGTTGGCGTACCTGATTTGTTTAACGAATCCTTTGAGATGGTCATTGGTCTCCAATACTTGAGCAACTTGTCGAAATGTGTCTAGAGCCATGGCACGGTTAGATGACATGATCAGAATGTTCTTACTATCCCACTTGATGAGGTGGGCAAGTATAAGCATGCGGGCTAAATGGGTCTTACCGTTCTGCCGAGCGATAAGCAGCAAGTTTGTTTTGCGAACCCACTCACCAGCCTTATTAACCACCAGCATGTCGCGGAGAACATGCTCCTGCCATGGCAATAACGGAATCTGGATAATCTCACATAAGTCCTTGACGTCCTGAATCTTAGATTCGCCCTTAAGAGGTGTGCTAGATAGCCGTGGTTTAGTTGCCCCTCGTAGCTTCTTAGTACGTGCCGCCATGACTAGGCTCAAATCCCTATCGGTCTGGCTGTAAAAGGTGTGTCCTCGTGCGTAATTGAGCGTGTCGGAGAGAGACTGCCAGG
>Ga0114964_10002339_pt1 | contig 13229 bp, 14 predicted proteins | sample C_131016_MF_Meta_FD_92638 | JGI IMG/M metagenome (GOLD analysis project Ga0114964, IMG submission 92638) | Freshwater microbial communities from Lake Croche, Canada to study carbon cycling - C_131016_MF_MetaG | ecosystem: Environmental > Aquatic > Freshwater > Lake | place: Lake Croche, Canada... | reverse complement strand
TGGCGCAACAACCAATACCTCTCTAGACTATACCAACCTAATTGGACCAAACGTACCATTAGCCTTCCTACAGTACGATCTAACAAATGGCGACGCACTACCTGCTACTCAATCAAATGAATTATATGACTATGGCTGGGAATATACATGGCACTGTCATATTCTAGGCCACGAAGAGAATGATTTGATGCGGCCTATGGTTTACTTTCCGGTCATTACACAACCAGGAAAACCTTCAGGTGTAACAGCAGTTAATGGCTTAATTACCTGGACGGATCCTACGCCAGCAAACAGTCTCCTAACTAAGGGTAACGCATCTAATGAAATAGGATTTAGGGTTGAGCGCGCAGATGCGGGTCTGAGCAATTTTGCGCCCCTAAGCACAACTACAAAATTCATCAGCCCCTCTGTCAACACTCTTGCAAATGCTACATCCTTCATAGATATCACTTACGATCCGACCAAAACCTATAGTTATCGTGTTGTTGCGGTAAACCAAGCGGTTGTAGGGAGTAGTTCCGGCGAAACGGCATCAGATCCAATCCAGGTTGGCATGCAAGCGCCTACCGGCTTAAATGTCATCCTTAATGCATCGAATATTAATTTGAGTTGGGCAGATCAATCAAGGGGTGAGACTGGTTATGAGATTTCAAGGTCTACCGCCACAGTGAATAAAAATACAGGCGTCATTAGCTGGAGTGCATTTAGTAAATTGCCACTGACAAGTTCAATTCTAGCGGCAGATTTGAATTCTTACATTGATACCGCTTTGCCAGCTGACAGCTTGTATCAATATAGAGTCAATGCGATCACTGGGATGACTAAAGGGCCTTCCATTACTTCACTACCGATTGCCACATCAACTTCACTCCCACAAGTTACTACATTGCAATCAACCGGTAACAACACAACAACCACTATTAATTTCCAGTGGCAAGGGTCGAACTCCACCTTATTAACTCACTATCAAGTACAACGTTGTAGTGGAGTTTGCGCTGCAAATAGTCCGAGCTGGACGCCATTAGCTAAGGTGAATAATGGCACCAATAATACTAAATATCTTGATGCTGGATTAATCACAAAAACAAAATATAGTTATCAAGTTCGCGCAGTGAATGCGTTAACCGGATTAGCTTCTCCTTGGTCGGCCGTTTATACAACAACGACCAAATAAGAGGTAGGTGATTGAGGCTACTGAGGTAGTCTCAATCATGCTCATTTCACCATGTTAAAATCTTTCATTTTTGGCCTAGCAACTTTGGCTATTCCCTTATCAGTATTAGCTGACAATGCTGAACTTAATCAAGAAACACAGATTCAATATGGACAATTAATTTACCTTGAAGGGAAACTTCCTAACAACAATCCTCTGACAGGAGTTCGGAATGGAATGGAATTACAAGGGAGTCCGGCCGCGTGTGTTAACTGCCATCGTGAGAGCGGGTTAGGAAGTGTCGAGGGAAATGAAATCATCTCTCCAATTTCTGGACCTGCCCTTTTTGGGAGTAAAGATTCCGTGATCGTTGAGCACTTAAGAAGGTTCAATCATAGTCTTTCAGCAACGCATGCACCCTATGACAAGACTACCTTTGGCAATGCAGTTCGCTCAGGTGAAAGTTTTTCCGGAAAAACTCTTAATCCATTGATGCCTCGCTACCAATTAGCGGATAGCGAAATCGATGCATTAATGGCTTATTTACGCACCCTATCCGTAAAAAAATCTTCCGGGGTAAATGATCAAGAAATTCATATTGCAACAATTGTGACCCCCGATGTCGGCGAGGATAAGCAAAAAGTATTTACACAAACGATTCAAGAGATGACGATCCTACATAATGTCAATGTCAGGTCTGGCCTTAGACAAAAGATATCACCGATTGAAAGAAGAATGCAGAATCGGCGAAAATGGCGTTTAGATGTTTGGAGATTAACTGGCCCTAGCAATACATGGAATGCACAACTGATTTCATTGCAAAAAGATGACCCCGTATTTGCAATTGTCTCAGGCCTATCATATAGCACGTGGCAACCGGTTCAAGATTTTTGTGAAGCAACTCTTGTTGCTTGTTGGTTCCCGAGCATTGAAATACCGCCCCAAAAGGCTGAATTAAGCGCATATAGTTTGTACTTTAACCAAGGAAGTATCCTCGATGCTAATGTCCTAGGCCATCACCTAACAAATCATTTACCCGGCAGAGTGATCCAAATCGACGACGGATCAATTGCTGCAAAAGCCGCAAAAGAGGCGTTAGACCACCAAATGGAGCGACTTAATATCCATTCAGAAAATTTCCTATGGGATAGTTCGCGCAGCAAACAAATCAATAAAATGCTCATTTCATTAAGACCTAACGATGCTTTAGTCTTATGGTTGCATCCTGAGGCATTGCATGCACTCACAACGCAACTTAATGCACCAACTGCCACGATTTATTTTTCAGCCCTATTGGCACAAAATACCACCTCTAATTTAAATGAAAGCTGGGTGAACAACTCTTGGGCCATCTCCCAAATTGAACAAGCGGAGTTGAGATCCGCGAATCTAAAACGATTTAGGGATTGGATGAATTATCACAAGATTCCAATTACCGATGAAAAAATGCAGTCCGAGGTTTATTTTGCTGTAAATGCTTTTGACTGGACGGTCTCATCTTTATTGAATAATTTTTATAGTCATTATTTGATAGAGCGTGCAGAATCATACCTTTCCATGTACGAGTCTATGCAGGTTCAAGAAGAGGTCCAAGCTTTAATGATGGGCGGAGAGTCTAAAAGACCACCACAGAGCGATAACAAAGCGTACGATAACAATATACGATTAGAGCATGTCATTGATCGAGAACTGCTCTTTAAAAGAGGTAGCACAAGCATTTACCCAAGATTGAGTCTTGGAATTGGCCAACGATTCGCCTCTAAAGGCGCCTACTTGACCAAGTTAAATAAAATGAGTCCAAGCGCCAACCCAGAGACACAATGGATTGTGCCCTAATTTTTTCCATACCCCATGAAAGGTTCAATCATGTTAAATAAATTAATTTTAATCCTTAGCACATCTATTCTTTTTTTAGGATTGGTGCATGCAGAGCCTGCTCCCAACCCTCACAAGTTGCGTGACCAAAAAATGCAAGCCTGCAAAAACGAAGCTGACCAATCTCAGTTAATCGGAAACGCTAGAAGAGCTTTTATTGCTGAATGCATGAGAAAATAAGCCTAAATCAATAAACCCACTTAAAAAGTGTATTATCCTTGCACACATAATATTTGCTCCCAACTCGTTGTGTAGTTGGGGCTCTTGTTCCCTTGCTTCATCTGCCAAGACCGATCGAATCCCTCACTTGCTAATTTAATCGATTCGCGCCCCATTTTGGCGTTGATTCTATCCACGGTGCGCATCAATGCGGTAGACCGATCGCTACTGTCTGGAGAGGTAAAAAAATCTAATGGCATGCTTGCCTTGGAAATGAGGTCGCCTAGACTAACACCCGCTTTAGCATAGCTGTAATGAGGCTTGTAAATCCGTTTAAGGCCCCATAGGGCCATTTTAACTAACTGCCGAGTGTCATCAGTAGGGGTAGGCAAAGGAATTGTCATACTGTTGCTATATTGCGCTTGATCTAACTTAAAGGGACTGGTGCGAATATACACTTGGATAACACTCGCCACAGACTGCTGACCACGTAGCTTTTCGGCAGCACGGCTCATATAAAGCGTAATAGAGGCGGCAAGATTTTGATAATCAGACACCGCATCGCCAAAACTACGTGAACTTAAAATTTGCTTTCTAGGTGGTGCAACCTCTTCCAAATCAATACACAAGGTACCGTTTAATTCATGCACGATCTTTTCCATGACCACCCCAAAAGATTGTCTAATATAGACTGGATCAGCGCGTTTCAAGTCGAGTGCCGTATCGATACCACGTGCCTTTAATTTCAAGGCCAATTGTCTCCCGACACCCCATACTTCACCCGCCTCCATCGCGTGAAGTAAATGATTTAATTCCTCATGTTTAATATTAGATAAATTACATAATCCATTGAATTTAATATTTTTCTTTGCAATATTATTAGCAATTTTAGCAAGGGTTTTGGTGGCGCCCACGCCCACACAAACAGGCAGGCCTGTCCATTTAAAAATACGAGTTTTCATCAACTGCCCATAGGCAATGAGGTCTTTTTGCGCAAACCCAGTGAGCTCTAAAAAACACTCATCAATCGAATAAACTTCTTGGTGAGGACTAAAGTCAGCCAAGATGGACATAACCCGATTACTCATGTCGGCATACAAAGCATAATTGCTCGATAGCGCTTCTACGCCATATTGCCTAGCCATTGCTTGGCATTTAAACCAAGGCTCTCCCATCTTGATCCCTAAGGCTTTGGCTTCGTTACTTCTAGAGATCACACACCCATCATTATTAGATAAGACCACAACGGGTTGATATTTAAGACGTGGATTAAAAGCACGCTCACAACTCACGTAAAAGTTATTCACATCAATGAGCGCAATGGTACGGGTCATGGAAACTTACGCATCGACCCTGTCACCACCCCAATTAATGCCACCGTATCTGCCTCGTCAAAAGGAATAGCGCTGTAATGCGCGTTCGCTGGCACTAGTTGATTTTGTCCTAAATACTTCACGGTAAATTCCCCATCTACTTCAGCCAGAATAATCTGGCCAATACTCGGCTCAACAGAGCGATCAACGACCAAGACATCCCCGCTGTAGATCCCAGCATTCACCATGGAGTCGCCCTTTACCCGAACAAAATAAGTGGCGGTCGGATTTTTCACAAGATACTGATCAGCACTCAACCTCACTTCCACATGGTCTGCTGCAGGACTTGGAAACCCTGCAGAAACCTTACTTCCGAAAAACGGAATATCGGCGCTTTTATTGGAAACACGAACAAAAATTTCAGCCACGTTGGTCTGACGCTTACGGGTATAGCTACGCAATAAATCTAATGGACTCATCTTACTCTCCTTATTGTACGATCGTACAGTAAAGTGAATATTACCGCCTTGAATTCCAAATGTCTAGCGTCAAATGCCTTGCCCCCGCATTAAGCCTCAAAAAATTATTGAACCTAAGCGCCTGTTAACAGACCAATCTACAATATCCATTATTCATAAAATACACTGCCGCATGGACTTGCCCCTATTCCCACTTAAACTCGTCTTATTCCCTCAAGGGCTTTTGCCATTAAAGATCTTTGAGAAACGCTATGTCGATATGGTGAGGAATTGCTTAAGGAACCAACAAGGCTTTGGCATTGTTTCTGTGTGTGATGATCATGACCAAACCGCCCCACTTCCCTTCTCATCAGTCGGTGTTTTAGTCGAGATCATTGAGACCAATATTCCCCAGCCAGGGCTTTTTAGCCTCAAATGTTTAGGTAAACAGAAATTTCATATCCAGTCTGCTGTACAACAAAAAGATCTCTTATGGATGGGCAAAGTAGAGATGCTCCCCATAGAGGTGGATACCCCCTTACCCGATGATTTAATCGCAAGCAAAACTTACTTTGAACAACTGATCCACAGCTTAGAAGAAGAAAAGATTGATGCGAATGCCATGCCGTTTCATTCCCCTTACGCGCTTAATGATTGTGCGTGGCTTGCTAATCGGTGGTGTTAAATTTTAGATATTCCACTGATTCAAAAACAAAAAATGTTAGAACTAGATAGCCCGCTCATTAGGCTAGAACTTATCAATGACATGCTCACGAAAAATAATGCATCCGCTTAGAGGAAATCCCATGAAAAGAATTCTGCTCATCACCTGCTTCATTCACGCTTCTTATGCATTTGCCCAACCAAGCATAGGAGAACTCTTACAACTGCATGATTCCATTGTGCAAATCTCTGTTGAGCTAGAGAATGGGAATGTTGGCACAGGCACAGGAGTCGTTATTGACAAGGAATATGTCGTCACCAATTGTCACGTACTCGCCAATGGCAAAGGGGCGAACGTCGCAAAATATGGAGATGGATTCAAGCCCATCGCCCTTAAGGCTGACTGGAAGCATGATTTATGTGCGCTCAAGTTTGATGGCTTACCATTTAAATCGGTGCCCATGCGAGATACCGCATCCCTCGAAATTGAGGAAGAAGTCTTCAGCATTGGCTACCCGAATGGCAATAATGTTCCTCAGCCCTCTTATGGTAGTATCAAAGCCAAATATCCGTTTGATGGCGGCTTAATTATTCGCTCTGACGCCGCATTCTCACTTGGCTCAAGTGGCGGGGCTTTGTTTGATCAAAAATTCAACCTGATTGGAATCACCAGCTTTAAAAGCCCAGGTCCCCAAGGCTTTTTCTATAGCCTACCTGTGGAATGGATCAAGCAACTCATCGAAACCAAAGAACTACTTACCTTAGAGACCAATGAAAGACCTTTCTGGGCCCTCCCTTATGCGCAACAGCCCTACTTCATGCAAGTGGTGATCCCCTATCAGAATCATGAGTGGCAGAATCTCGCACAAATCGCACTCGCTTGGCGTGATAGTGAGCCTAACTCTTCTGATGCTTGGTATTTCTTAGGAGTCTCAGCGCTAGGCTTGAATCAACTGATGGAGGCCAAGACAGACTTTGTCAAGGCATTAAATCTCAACCCTCGCCATTTGGATGTATTAATGAAAACTGCTGAGATCGCTTTCAAAGAAAAGGATATTGCGCGCCTAGACCAACTAAAAGCTTCCATTGAACCTTTAGATCACTATGCTTCAGATGAGCTAAGCCTCAAGATCACCGCCCTCAAGCAACAATCTGATTCATCCCATTGATTTAAGGACGAGGTTGCCAGTAAAGCGGGTGATTCGTTTCCCGAAACTTCATCATATCGGTTCTTTTGAGATTCTCGAGCGCCTCATCCAGAGACACCCCATCCCGAACAGAATGCTGTTTAGCCATCGGGTTAGCATAGGCGAGCCAACGAGGATTCTCTTGAAAGCCTTTGTCAGCCATACATAGGCGCATCACCCGGACTTTTCGACCTTGAATTTCTAGCTTTTGGAATTCCACCACCGCCACCATATTCGCTACGGCATTGTCAGCTATCCCCGCACATTCATCACCCATCCCCTCTAGCTGGCTTTTCGGCTTCACTTGGGACAGCGAGCCAAACTCACTCCAAACGATTGCTCCATTTGCTAGCAATAAGATGCAGAAGGCCCATACCTTTTTGCTCATAAAATTAAATGGGCTGTTTTTTAAGGTCATCAATGATTTCCTGCGAGTGCCGAGAGGTATCCACACTCAAATAGACCTTGGCAATTTTCCCCGCGGGATTAATTAAGAATGTGTAGCGCTTAGCAATCTTCATCACCACCAAGTTAACCAAGGCGCCATAAGAGGCGGCAATTTTTCCGTCTTGATCGGCGAGCAGCGGAAATGACAGATGATACTTATCAGCAAATTTCGAATGGGAGTCGGTGTCGTCCACACTAATGCCGACCACACGAGCTCCCAGTTTTTCTAGCTGCGCCAGATCATCTCGGAAACTGCAGGCCTCCTTAGTGCACCCTGGGGTGTCATCCTTAGGATAAAAATAAAGCACGGTCCACTTTCCAGAAAATTCAGCAAGGGTTCTGATCTGTCCATGCTGATCCGTTAAGCGAAAAGGCGGTGCATCCTCTCCTACTTGCGGCACTTCTGCTGCTACCGAAGTCCGTGACAAGGCGAGCAGGACCGCTAAACAAACGAGTAATAACAATGCAATTTTAATCATGCCTATTCTCCAAGCACTAAATTTCTTCTGTAATGGCAAGTATAGCCATCTGGATATTTCATTAAGTATTGTTGGTGCTTTTCTTCCGCAGGATAAAAGGCTTGGAACGGCACAAGTTCCGTGACGGCCGGGGCGCCCCACTCGGCTGATTGATTCACGCTTTTGATGACTTCCTGAGCCGTGACTTTTTGGCCCTCATCCCCATAGAAAATCACTGAACGATACTGGGTGCCAATATCATTGCCTTGTTGGTTTTGCGTGGTTGGATTGTGCATCCGAAAGAACTCGAATAACAAATGCCGTAAAGTGGTCTTGTCTGGATCAAACTGAATCATCAGCGTTTCCGCATGACCGGTGGTGCCGGTGGTGACTTCCCGATACCCCACATGCGCAATATGCCCCCCTGAAAATCCCACCTGTGTGTTGATCACGCCAGGCTTGGTCCTAAAAAGTTCTTCCATGCCCCAGTAACATCCGCCGGCAAGATATAAAGTGTGTAAATGATTCATACTTACTATGAGTACGAATTTAAAAAAATGTTCAACGAATAAAACCTTTTTCATTGTTATCACTCATAATATTAATCCCCCAATAAAAGGTAAAAAATGATTTTTTCTAAGTTAGCCATTGACCTGTCAGAACGCGGCCTCATGCCAGACTTTATCATTCGCGCTGGGATCCGCAACCTTTGTCAGCAAAGGCTGGATGAAATTTATGCCGATGACTGTGAAATGGCGAGTAAGATTCGTACGCGTTTCTTTGAAAGTATGAAAACGGCCGCCATTGCCCCTTTACCTGAAATGGCCAACGCCCAACACTACGAAGTCCCTGCGGCATTTTTTGACCTTGTACTAGGAAAAAATCGTAAATATAGTAGCTGCTTTTGGCCTGAAGGCACCTCATCACTAGACGAGGCAGAAGACACAGCCTTAAGCGAAACCTGTCACCATGCCGACTTGGAAGATGGGCAAGCCGTTTTGGAATTGGGCTGCGGTTGGGGCTCATTATCGCTATGGATGGCCAAGCACTACCCCAACAGCCACATCACTTCGGTTTCCAATTCCCATTCACAACGTGAATTCATTACCAGCCAAGCAGCTGCACTAGGATTAAGAAATTTAACGGTCATTACGTGCGACATGAACACTTTTGAGATCCAGCAAACGTTCGACCGAATTGTATCGGTGGAGATGTTTGAACACATGCGTAACTATCCGGTGTTGTTTGAAAAGATTAATGGGTGGTTAAAACCGCAAGGGCAATTTTTTATGCATATTTTTTGCCATCGCGATGCCCCTTACCCCTTTGAGGTCCAAGGTGATGATGACTGGATGAGCCAATACTTTTTCTCAGGCGGTTTTATGCCCAGTGACGACACCCCCACCCAATTCCAGTCGCACCTTAGCCTAGTCAAACAATGGCGATGGGACGGTACCCATTACGAAAAAACAGCCAATGCCTGGCTTAATAACATGGACAGTCACATTGATGCCATTAACCCCATTTTTAAAGCCTGTTATGGCATAGAAGCGACCCCCATCTGGATTCAGCGCTGGCGCATTTTCTTCATGGCTTGCGCAGAACTCTTCGGATTTAATCACGGTCAACAATGGTGGGTCAGTCACTACCGATTTGAAAAAAGCCCTAACTTGGGCATCACCAAATGTTAGATTCTTTTTCTCTCATCAGCACCTTATTCGCCTTAATTTTTCTAGCGATTATTGGCTGGTCGATGAGTTTAAAAAACGACAATGTCACTATTGTGGACAGTCTTTGGGGGCTGTTTTTTTTACTCGCTTCCCTCACTAACCTTGTCCTCGCATCCGATCCCTCTGCTCGCGCCTATCTTACCTTAAGCTTAGTCGCGATTTGGTCCATCAGACTTTCTAGTCACCTCCATATTAGAAACCACGGCCAAGCAGAAGATCATCGTTACCAAGCCATTCGAAAAAGAAATGAGCCCAACTTTAGAACCAAAAGCCTTTATCTCGTTTTTATGCTCCAAGCGGTCTTGGCTTGGTTCATCTCCTTACCATTACAGGTTGCCATTCATTCAAAGACCCCTGTGAATGCTATCGACTATCTAGGCCTTGCGCTGTGGTTGATTGGAATCACCATTCAAACCACCGCAGACCGACAACTCAAATCATTTAAACAAAAACCCGAAAACAAAAGTCGAGTATTAAGCACGGGCATATGGCGTTATTCAAGACATCCTAACTACTTCGGCGAAGCCTGTATTTGGTTTGCTTATGGGCTTATCGCCCTCGGCGCTGGCACGTGCTGGACATTCATTTCCCCGATTTTCATGACCTACTTACTCATCAAGGTGACTGGGGCCAAATTGCTTGAGTCCGATATCACACAAAGACGTCCGGATTATCAGCAGTACATCGCATGCACCTCTCAATTTTTCCCTTGGTGGCCTAAAAGCCCCAATTCAAAGGCTTAATCCTATGCAGCACATCGTCAAAAAAAATCTTCTTTGCGGGCTCTATTGCTTAATCACAGGCTGTAGTCAACTACCAGAAATTAAAACCGTGAATCACGTGAATCTTCCCCAATTCATGGGCGATTGGTATGTCATTGCCTGCATTCCCACCCTGGTCGAAAAAGATATTTACAACCCCATTGAGTCCTATGAGCTTCAGCAAGATGGAACGATCCAAACGACGTTTACCTTTAGGCAAGGTAGCTTTGATGGGAAGGCTAAAATGTATCAACCTAAAGGATTTGTTGTCCCCAATACTGGGAACGCCCTATGGGGTATGCAATTTATATGGCCAATTAAAGCTGAATATCGGATTGTTTACTTAGATGATCAATATCAAACGACCATCATCGCAAGAAATGCACGAGATTATGTGTGGCTGATGTCAAGGCAACCCGCCCTTTCTGACGAAAAATATCAGGCCTATGTAGAGCAAATTAAGGACATGGGTTACGATATTAAAAAACTCGTTAAAATTCCTCAGCAATGGGATGTGCCACCAAAGAAAGAAGTGCCATAAATGCGTTTCAAAACCATACTCGCTTGGTTTGATAGTCATTCAAGCGACCTTGATGAACAACAACCAAATCAAATTCAATTTTTAAGAGTCTTACCTTTTATTCTCTTGCATTTGGCTTGCATGACCGTGATCTGGGTAGGCTTTAGCCCGACCGCCCTATTGATTGCAATCGGCTTATACGTATTAAGGATGTTCGCAATCACTGGCTTTTACCATCGCTACTTTTCGCATAAAGCCTTTAAAACTTCACGCCCTATTCAATTTATTTTTGCATTTCTAGCGGCAAGCGCTGGGCAACGCGGCCCGTTGTGGTGGGCCTCGCATCACCGTCACCATCATGCGCATTCTGACCACCCAAATGATAGTCATTCTCCTAAACAACATGGGTTCTTATGGAGTCATCTCAGCTGGTTCTTGGCCAATAAGAACTTTATGGCCAAAACTGAACGCATTAAAGATTTATTGGCCTATCCAGAATTGCGATTTTTAGATCGTTTTGATGTGCTTGCCCCACTGACGCTAGCCCTATGCCTCTTTGCAATTGGCGCCTGGCTTGAATCTTCAGCGCCTGCGCTTCATACCAACGGCTCACAACTCCTCGTGTGGGGCTTTGTGATCTCCACTGTAATTCTTTATCATATGACCTTCACGGTCAATTCGCTGGCGCATGTTTGGGGCAAACGCCGTTTTGTGACGAACGATGATAGTCGTAACAATGGCCTCATTGCCATTTTGACCTTAGGGGAAGGTTGGCATAACAATCACCATCATTTCCCTAGCGCGGCAAGACAAGGCTTTTATTGGTGGGAAATTGATCTTACCTACTATGGGCTAAAAATACTCGCCTGGCTGGGTCTGATCTGGGACTTGCGCAAAGTCCCCACAGAAGTCCTTCGCATCAAACGCACCCCACAATGAGAATCGCAATTATCGGCTCAGGCATTGCTGGCAATACACTGGCTTGGCATTTACATCCCCACCATGACATTCAGTTGTTTGAAGCGGATGCCCATATTGGTGGCCACACCCATACCCATGAGATTGAAGCGTTTGGTCAGCAGTACCAAATTGATACCGGCTTCATTGTTTATAACAACTGGACCTATCCCAACTTCATTAAGATGCTGGACCAATTGGGGGTCGAAACGCAAAGTAGCACCATGAGCTTTAGTGTGCGAGATGAAGTGTCTGGGCTGGAATATAATGGCACCAGCCTCAATAGCTTATTTGCCCAAAGACGTAATCTCTTTAACCCCAAGTTTCTCATCATGATTAAAGAGATTCTGCGCTTTAACCAAGAAGCCCCTTTATTGCTTAATGATCAGGAAGAAGATCTCTCTTTTGGTGAATATCTAGAAAAAAACCATTACGGGCAATACTTCATTCGAAATTACATTATTCCCATGGGCTCGGCGATCTGGTCTGCCGATCCAGCGCAAATGTTTGAATTCCCAGCCAAGTTCTTTATCCGTTTCTTTCACAACCATGGCATGTTAAGCGTCTCTGATCGCCCTGAGTGGCGTGTGATTAAAGGCGGCTCAAAAGCGTATGTCAATAAACTCACCGCGAACTTTAAAGACAAAATTTTATTAAACACCCCTGTGACGAGTGTCAAACGCACCCATGATGGCGTAATGATTACTACCAAGGACCAAATCCCTCAGCAGTTTGATTGGGTCTTTTTTGCTTGCCATAGCGATCAGGCGCTTAAATTGCTGAGCAACCCTTCCATACAGGAACGTGAAATTCTAGGGGCGATTCCCTACCAAAAAAACACGATTTTCCTGCATACAGACCAAAGTCTCATGCCTAAAAATGCATTGGCTTGGGGCGCCTGGAACTACCACCTCACGGCCGAACCTCTTGGAAAAGCTTCTGTGACCTACAATATGAATATTCTGCAGTCCCTCGTTTCCCCGGAGCCTTTTTTAGTGACGCTGAACCATCGCGCCAATATTAATTCCCATAAAATTATCAAAACCATCGACTATAGCCATCCGACTTTTACGCCAGCAGGGATTCTCGCGCAAAGTAGGCATGCTGAAATTAGTGGGGTCAATCACACTGCTTACGCAGGCGCTTACTGGCGAAATGGCTTTCATGAAGACGGTGTCGCTAGCGCTTTAGCAGCGCTCCAACATTTTGAAATGGCACAAAATCAGAAGGCCATGTCCTAATGCGCCCATTAAAAAGTGGCATTTATGCTGGCCATGTCATCCATCGTCGCTATCAACCCATCCAGCATTTTTTTAATTACCCGCTCTTCATGATGTACTTAGATTTATCAGAATTACCAGCCCTATTTAAGCCCTTCTGGCTTTGGTCATTCGAGCGCTGGAACCTCGCCAGTTTTTTCTGCAAAGACTACATGGATGGCACTAGAAGGGATATTGATACTGCGATTAGAAGTTTAGTTGAACAGGAAACCGGTCAACAACCAAAGGGACCAATTAGGCTACTCACCCATCTGCGTTACTTTGGCTT
>Ga0114964_10002334_pt1 | contig 13239 bp, 7 predicted proteins | sample C_131016_MF_Meta_FD_92638 | JGI IMG/M metagenome (GOLD analysis project Ga0114964, IMG submission 92638) | Freshwater microbial communities from Lake Croche, Canada to study carbon cycling - C_131016_MF_MetaG | ecosystem: Environmental > Aquatic > Freshwater > Lake | place: Lake Croche, Canada... | reverse complement strand
CTCTTCAGCTGAAAGCTCGGTTTCACCCTTAGGGGTAACCTTTCCAACCAAGATATCTCCTGGACGAACTTCAGCACCGATACGAATAATTCCACGCTCGTCTAGTTGAGCAAGTGCTTCCATAGATACGTTTGGAAGATCTGCAGTGATTTCTTCCTTACCTAGCTTGGTATCTCTTGCTTCAACCTCGTGAGATTCAATGTGGATAGAAGACAAAGTGTCTTCCTTAACCAAAGCTTGGCTAATGATGATCGCGTCTTCAAAGTTGTGACCTTCCCAAGGCATGAATGCAACGAGGAGGTTCTTACCTAGAGCTAATTCACCCTGATCGGTTGAAGGACCATCAGCAAGAGCTTCACCTGCTTCAATCTTCTGACCAACAGAAACGATTGAACGCTGGTTGATTGCAGTTCCTTGGTTTGAACGCTCAAACTTACGCAAGAGATACTTCTCCTGCTTGTTGTCGTCGCCTCTAACCACAATGTGGTCTGCTTCAACTTCTTCGACAACACCGGCTGCGCGTGAAAGCACAACTGCGTGTGAGTCCATAGCTGCAGCACGTTCCATACCGGTACCAACCAGTGGAGCTTCGCTACGAAGTAGTGGAACAGCTTGACGCTGCATGTTCGCACCCATCAAAGCACGGCTTGAGTCGTCGTGCTCTAGGAAAGGAATCAAAGATGTTGAAACAGATGCAAGCTGACGAGGTGAGATGTCGATGTAATCGACAGTGTCGTTGTCAACTTCAACAACGTCACCCTTGTAACGAGCAAATACCTTCTTGTTAGCGAAAGTACTGTCGGCGTTTAGCGGAACATCAGCTCCACCAATAACCTTGCCGTCTTCGCTAGCAGCATCTAGATACTCGATCTTGCCTGAAACCTTGCCATTGACAACCTTGTTGTATGGAGTCTCAATGAAACCGAAAGTGTTGATACGAGCATATGCAGTTAGGGAACCGATAAGACCGATGTTCGGGCCTTCTGGGGTCTCCACTGGACACATACGACCGTAGTGGGATGGGTGAACGTCACGAACCTCCATTTGTGCACGTTCACGTGCGATACCGCCGGGCCCTAGGGCCGAAAGGCGACGCTTGTGAGCAAGACCGGCAAGCGGGTTGTTCTGGTCCATGAACTGAGATAGCTGGCTAGCACCAAAGAATTCCTTGATAGCTGAAACAACTGGACGTAGGTTGATCAGAGTCTGAGGAGTAATAGCCTCAACATCCTGAGTAGACATACGCTCACGAACAACACGTTCCATACGGCTAAGACCAATACGAACCTGGTTCTGAATCAATTCACCAACTGGGCGAATGCGACGGTTCTGGAAGTCATCGATGTCGTCAGATGCAATCTTGACATCAACTTTCTTGCCTGACATCTTCAGACCGAAGGTCATGTTGCTTGTGATATCAGCCTTGTTCTTTAGAGCCAAGTCGAATACCAACAAGTACTTCATGGTTGCGACGATGTCTTCAGGAGTCAAAACAGTGGTGTTCTCTTCAACAGCGATACCTAGCTTGCGGTTTAGCTTGTGACGACCAACGCGGGCTAGGTTGTAACGCTTCTTGTCGAAGTAAACGCTCTTCAACCAAGCTTCAGCAGCATCAGCGTTACCTGACTCGCCACGTACCTTGCGATACATTTCCTTCAGAGCGTCTTCCTTAGTGATAACAGGAGTTGCAAATGCGCGAGACTCATCGTAGTCAAGAGTGTTGTTGATCAAGTCAACGTCAATTTCCCAACCTGGGGTTGAAGTAACGGCATCCTTGACATCAGCAAAAGCAGCAATGATGTCATCGCGAGTCATACCCAATGCCTTTAGGAAGATGGTTGCAGAAACCTTAGTCTTGCGATCAACCTGAACCTGAATAACTGGCTTACCAAAGCGTGAAACAGACTTACGGTCATCCTTGACCCACTCGGTTAGGAACTCTAGGTAAGAACCACGAGAAGGAATGATCTGAGCCTTGTTGTTACGGACGTCCAAGTTACCGGTCGTGTTAGTTGACACTGAGAAGTAAACACCCGGAGATCTAACCAGCTGAGAAACAACTACGCGCTCAGTTCCGTTGACGATGAAGGTACCTTCATTGGTCATGATTGGGAAATCACCCATGAAAACGGTTTGGCTCTTGATTTCACCAGTCTTGTAGTTAGTGAATTCAGCCTTGATGTATAGCGGGCGGGAGTAAGTCTTACCCTTTACCTTGCACTCATCAGGAGTGAGAGTTGGGTCCAAAAGATCTGGTTCCTTGAACTCAAGGCCCATTTTGGCTTCAGCCGGGTTATTTGGGTTGTCTTCGATAGGGCTTAGCTCTTCGAATACTTCATCCAGACCAGTCTTAGCCTCAGCGCCGACCTTGTCGCGCCATGGCTTTGCACCTACGAGCCATTCAAAGCTCTCGGTCTGCAAGGTAAGCAGGTTAGGTAGGTCGATAGGTTCACGAGTCTTCGCAAATGATAGACGTTGTGCGGAACGGATGTTTTTAGTGGTCTTCTTGGTAGCCAAGAGATATCCCTTCAAAGGCGGTTGATAGCTTGAAACGGTCTATGGGATTTGGCACCCAAACGATTGCCGCCAAAATATGCGTGCAAAATAGCGTAGCCAAAATATGCTTACGAGTTGTTGGGGAGCAAACCTCTATCTTATAGGGGTTTATTGCGATTTTGCAACAAAATCTTGGATATTCCGCCCAAAAGAAAAGGACCCCCATTTCTGGGGGTCCTTCGCTTAGTTAGGTTTTAGCTAGTTAGCAGCACCGATTACTTCGTCAGCAAGCTTACTTACTATCTTGTAACCAGGGATGGTAGCAATCACACGAACCTTGATTGACTGACCGATGTCCCTTCTGTTTACGGTGTATTCTGCGTTAGCGCCCGCGATCACTCTGTTGTTACGTGACCATACGAACTTGAAGGTAGTGCCGTCTGGGTAGTCACCAGTGTCTGGGGTTAGTACTTCGCCGACAATAGCGTCTCCAGAGATACTTGGTGTAGGAGCGTCAGCAAACGTTCCAGCCTTGATTGAGGTGGTCTTTACCTTAGCTGAAGCCTGGTTATAGCCTTCAGCGTTAGCAACTACCTGAACAGTGATTCTCTTCTTGAAATCATCTGCAGTCAAGGTGTATGTAGCCTCGGTGTTGTCAATTTCTTCACCGTTGCGTGACCAAACATAAGTCACTTCTGCGGCATCGACTGACACTGAACCTGGGTCCACTTCGATGGTCTCTCCAACTTCAAGAGTTCCAGAGACGCTTGGCTTTGAGGTGAAGCGGATGGTTCCAGCCTTCACAGTTAGCTCAGCGCTTGTCTTCTCGATAGTTGCGTAACCAGTTAGGGTACCGGTGACACCAACAGATAGTCCCGCAGCAACAAGATCTGGAGTGATCTCGAAGGTTTCTTCGGTAGCGCCATCAATTGCTGTGCCATCTGCATACCACTGGTAAGCAAGCTCAACGTCTGTTGACCAGGTTCTAGCAACTGCAGTTAGTGTTCCACCAACTACTGCCTTACCCTTCACACCAGGAGTTGGAGCCTTCTTGATGATTCCAGCTTCGAATGTAACGGCCTTAGAGATAAGGGTCTTAGCAACACCTGCTGTGGTTGAAACAACCTGAGCGCGGATTACGTGACCGAAATCGTCAGCAGTGATCAGGTAACGGTAGGCAGTTGCGCCATCGATTTCTGATCCGTCGTTTAGCCACTGGTAGGTAACCTTTGAACCTGCGAACTGATCCTTGGTTAGCTTGGCGTAGGTTCCAACACGGATGGTACCGTCTGTTGGAACTGAACCAGCTACTACTTCGAGGTCAGTTGTTGCAAGAACATCAACTGTGTATGTCTCTTCGGTTACACCATCTTGAGCAGTGATTGTCACTGTCAAAGAAGTTAGACCAGAAACATCAGTTGTGTTGCCAGTGATGACTGGAGGGTTCGCAAACTCATTGTTCGCTTCAACCTCGACATCTAGATCGCCAGCATCAACTTCAACTGGAGTTCCTTCAACCCAGTCTTCGCCGTTTACTGTGATGCTCTTTACAGTTGCATCTTCGTAAGGAAGAACGTTCAAGATAACGTCATAGACACCGGTTGCGGTTCCATCTACAGAAGTAACTGTTAGAACCAAGTGGTTTTGACCGAACTCTAGTCCGTTATCTCCTTCTAGGACGAAGTCAGCAAGGTTATCAGCTGTCTCAACGTAGACATCTACTGAACTAGTTCCAGGCTGCAAGTCCACGACGTCACCATCAGCAACTTCTTCACCGTTTACGGTGAAGCTGCCGGTAGTAACATCTCCAACTGAAACAACAAGGTTAATTGTTGCGATCTCTTGAGAGAAACCATCTGGAGCAGTAACAGTAACGGTTAGTTCGTTGTTTCCAACAACTAGATCGCTGTCACCTTCAACTTCATAAGTTGCCAGTGCTTCGGTTGGGGTCACGTTAACTTCAACTGAAGAAGTGTTTGAAGGCAAGATGATTTCATCGCCATCAACAACCGTTGCAACGATTGTGTCCAAACCTTCGTCGAGGTAAGTAACAGTTGTGATTGATGTAGCATCGTAGCTTTCAGCGACGACGAGGGTTACCGAGTAGTCCATAAAGGTTTCGCCATCAGCAGCAACTACGGTCACGGTTAGGGTGTTTTCTCCCAGTACCAAACCATCAGCTCCGTCGAAAGTCACAGTTGCTTCAGGGTCAGTTGCTTCAACCTCCAAGAAAATTTCTGTTGTGAATGCTGGCAATAGGTAAGTGTCGCCATCAACAACATCGTCTCCAAAAATCTGGAATGTTGAAAGAGATGCGTCATCGTTATACTTCACATTTAGAACGACGTAGTACTCAAAAGAAGTAACTCCGTCTGCTGCGTAAACAGTAACGTGTAGGTCGTTTTCACCGACTGAAAGATTGTCTCCTCCATCAACGACGTAAGAAGCATCAGGGTCGTTGGTTTCAACTACTACAGGAACATCAGTAGTGAACGGATCGAGGCTTATTGTGTCGCCATCTTCAGTATCGAAGCCACCAACAGTAAATGTTGCCAAAGATACGTCATCGTTCAGGGCAACTTCAAGTGTGATGTAGACATCTTCGGTGGTAACACCATCAGCAGCTGTAACGCTGATTGTTACATCGTTAGGGCCGGCAAGTAAAGCAGTGTTTCCACTTACTACTGCAGTAGCTGCAGAATCTCTTGTTGTAGCAACAACAGCTGCAGATGTAGTTAGAGGGTTAAGGTAAGCGGTTTCACCAGCAGATATTGGCAAGCCGTTTACGGTGATAGCTGAAAGAGAAGTGTCAGTGTTTTGAAGAACCTTAACGTTGATTGTCGAGGTTTCGGTGGTAACGCCATCCTGGGCGGTAACCACTACGACTACAGGGTTGTTTCCCGTCACCAATCCAGTGCCGCCAGTGAAAGTAGCTGAGGCGTTGGGATCTGTTGGGGTCACTGAAACAGAAACTGACGTAGTTCCCCAGTCAACTTCCTTTGTTTCACCGTTAACGAGAAGCTCAGACTCAATCAATATTGTTGAGGTCGCGTCGCTTGAAAGTGGGTCAGCATTAGCAGCTGTTACACCCATCGTTGCGAGACCCGCAGACGATGGTAGAAGTAAGGCAAAAATAGTTAGGAATGATACTCTCTTTGATTTAAACACTTTATTTCTTCCTCTATAGGTTTAACAGGTCTTACCCGCTTATGGATAACATTAGGGCAAAAATAGGGCATATTTACAATCTTTACCTTTTCGCAACCTAATAATTCACCAATGGTTAACTCTGCTTTTTGGGCCTGAAAAGACCCTAAATTGCTATTTCTAGCGCCTAAATGGCGGTGACGGTGGGATTTGAACCCACGGTGGGCTTTCACCCACACAACTTTTCGAGAGTTGCACCTTCGGCCACTCGGACACGTCACCACCTAAAACAATACTTCATACCCAGAAATGCCAATATATGGGCTTAAAACAGTCTCGGGCCCCTGTTTAGGGGCCCGAGATCGCTTGTTTACTGGATTAATCTACCTGGTGCAGGTCTGCAACCGCAGTCTTTGTGGTTGTTGCCTTGTATCCAGGGTAGGTAGCTGTGACAAGGACCCCGATGGATGCTCCTGCATCTTTGGCGGTCAGAGTGTAGCTTGCTGTGTTCTGGCCTAGAACTGCGCGGCCATTACGGTACCAGATGTACTTGACTGAGCTTCTGGCTACGGTGTTGTCATAACCGAGTACTGCTAGGAGTTTTGTTGCTCCATCGACAGCAATCAGCGCGGCATCCGGCTGCTCCAGAGTTCCAACCTTGATGGCTGCTGCCTTCAGTGTGATTGAAGCGTCAGAGTAGTTCGGCGCTGAATAAGTAACCACTGCAGTCAACTTCTTTGATAGGTCAGCTGGAACTACTACATATTCCTTGTCTACTTCATTTCTAATAGCGACGCCATTGCGGTACCACTGGATGTTCTCATCAGCATCCAAGTTGCTCGAGCTACCTGAGGTGATGGTGATTGTTTCTCCCACTACATAACCCTTATCGCCAGCAGCAATAGTCGGCTTTTCAGTGATACGAATGACACCAGGGGTAACAGTAAGCGAAGCGCTGTCCTTGTAAAGATCTTCATAACCAAGTAGAGAACCAGTTACACGAACCTTTACAACCTGTCCAGCATTCACATTGGCTTCGCTAACAGTGAATGTCTCGTTAGTCGCACCATCGAATGGAGCTCCATCAACGTACCACTGATAAGCAAGGTCAACGCCTGCAGTCCACTTCTTGGTTACAAGCTTCAATTCGTTACCGAGCTGAGGCTTGCCAACGATGCCAGGAACTGAAGCCAAAGGAATGATTCCCCTAGAAACTTCTAGTGCCTGTCCGATGTATGACTTGGTCACACCAGAGACTGTCTGAGAAACTACTGGGCGAACCATAATGTCCTCACCATAGTGATCTGGAGTGAGAAGCAATCTGCTAGTTGACGCGCCGCTGATAAGTTCACCATCGAGTAGCCACTGGTAGTTCAGCTTCGCTCCCTGAGGGAACCACGCTGCAACAGTGCTCGGTGTGCTCTTTGCGTATGTACCAACACGTAGTGTGTCAGTTACTGGGTTTGATCCGCTGGTGACATCGAAGTCCTTAGTTGCAAGAATATTGAATGTCTCTGCGGTTCCAACAGTTGTTCCGTCTTCTGCAGTTACAACAACAGTTACGGTCAAGTAACCAGAACCGGTAATAACTCCACCAGTGTTAGTTGCCCAGCCGCCAAAGGTACCAGCAGTTGGCGCAACTGTAACCGCAGCTGTTGCGTTTACATCAACAGTGTCGATGTCTATGGTGAGAACTCCAGCCACAACTTCGGTATAGTCTGCATCTTCAGAAATAGGTTCTCCATTTACTGCCTTACCAGAGATGTCCGTATCAGTTGATGCCGTAACACTAACAATGATGTTGTATGTGCGGGTTAGACCATCTGCACCAGTTACAACCACAGTGATTGAGTTTGCACCAACGTTTAGAGTGTTTCCACCTGTAACGTCATAGGTTGCTCTTGGGTCTGCAGTCTCAACGACAACAACTGCTGACACAGGGTGCTCATCCAAAGTTACAGTTCCGTTCAAACCATTGAACACAACTGCTTCACCGTTGATCTCAACGGTAGCGGATAGATCTGCAGGACCTACAAAGACTGTGAAGGTCGAAACAACTACCGCGTTTCCCGGTGAGGTGAAAGTGATGGTAACAGTGTTGCTTCCGAAAGCTAGGTCATTGTTACCTTCAACTTCTGCAATCCAGCCGTTCAGTGGGGCTGTAGCTGTTACAGAAACATTTTCTACTAAACCATCAACTGAAACAGTACCGTTTGCTACTGCTGAAACTGGCGCTGCATTGCCCTCCCAGTCGACCTCAAGTGCGTAAGCACCAAGAGTCAAACTGTAGTCGGCAGAAGTTGAACCGTCATCTCCAGTTACGGTGATCAGAACAGTGTTTTCACCAGGCTCAAGAGTTATCTTGTGTGTTGCAGCGACATAGGATCCGCCATCAACAACAATCGTTGATCTTGAGTCAGTTGCCTCGAGAAGAAGTGTGTTCTCTAGAGTCCAAGTTGTAGCTGTACCTTCGTTTGCAATGGTTGTTCCATTGAACTTCAAGGTCTTCAAGGTGACATCTGGGTCAGCCACAAGAACGTTGAACAACTGTAGGTCTTCAGTGACGTTATCCGCGGCAGTAATTGTCACGGAGAGTTCGTTGTCTCCTTGGACAAGATTAGTTCCACCGTCTACTACGTATGATGCTTCCAAGTCAGAAAGTTCAACAGAAACAGTGACTGAATCTGTCTTATAAGGAAGGTTGATTTCATCACCGTCGGTGCGAGCTACTCCATTTACATACACTGTCGCATCGGTGTCGTTGTTGTAGCCAACCATCAAAGTCAAGTCATAACGCTGAATGTCGACACCATTGGCAGCTGTGACGTAAATTTCGACACGGTTCTCACCTGAAAGTAGGTTGCTATCGCCAACCATCGAAACAGTTGCATCAGCGTCAGTTGTAGTTACCGCGATATCAGGATCTGTTGTGCCGTAGTCAAGAGCTACGATTTCACCATCGTCAACCTGGATTCCATCAACTGTGATAGTCGCACTGGTGTCAGTGTTTGGAAGAACGCTCACAGTGATTAGTGATTCATCGTATTCACCGTTAGGTGCGGTAACAAGAACTGTAACTGTGTTGCTGGCGCCAGTCTCAAGACCGGTAGCAGTAGTTGTTGCAACTCCGCTAATCAAAGAAACAGCAGTGCCGTTTACCTTGACAGTTGCCTTTGGATCGGTCGGTGTTACGACAACTGGAACAGACGTGGTTCCCCAGTCAACCTCAGTGCTTTCACCGTTGATAACTTCTTCACCGTTTACAACAATCACAGAAGACACATCGTTGTTTAGAACATTGAGAGTTCTGGTGTAGGTCTGTGATGCAGTGCGAGGGGTGGCAATAAATTCAGTTCCCTGCTCTGTGTGAGCAGGATCATAATTAGGGTTAGGTACATTCTCAGTCCAGTCAGCAGTAACGGTAACTGTCAAAGTATTAGGACCAACAACTAGACCGCTGTCACCTGCGACAACAACTGTTGTGCCAACAGTCTCTGCGGCAACAGCTACAACATCGGCAGAAAGAACGCCTGTTGCGCTGGTGGTTAGAGTTGCGATGTCTAGATCAATTGAGTTAGAAGTCAAAACGTCGGTGCCGTTGACTGTGAATGTCGAAAGATTTGTAGAAGGAGCAGCCTGTGCTGCTGAAGAGCCAAAAAGACCAATTGTGGTCGGTACTAGCAAAGCTACGATCGTGAGCCATGCAGTTTTCTTACTTTTAAACATGTCGTCCTCTAGATAGGGTTACAGGGATTGCTACAGACCTGAGTTTAGGGAGAACGTAGTGTCACGACATGCGAGTTATACATTTGTAAATCAAATGCTTGCGAAGAATTAGTGTTTGTTAATCTGGTTCAGTTCTTGTTTACCAAATGTTCTAAACGTGAACTAATTATTTTCTCTTTTTTGAATAAAAAAATTTTTCAATAGTGTATTGGATTCGTTTAAAAGTACATCAGTTATGACTTCTATTTGTGAACCTAATCGCCTATCTCTCACGAGGTCATAAAGCGAACCAGATGCTCCAACTTTTTCATCCCAAGCGCCAAAAACAACTCTAGAAATTCTCGCTGCTTGGATAGCTCCCGCACACATCACACATGGCTCCAGTGTGACTACCAAGGTGCAGCCATTTAACCTCCAGTCACCTAAAACTTCAGTTGCCTGCCTGATGGCAACAATTTCGGCATGAGCGGTCGGATCCCCCAATAGTTCCTTTTGATTCCCTGCTCTGGCGATAATCTCCCCCGTTTTGGCCACTATGAGAGCACCAACCGGCACATCCTCACTGGCTTGAAAAGCTTTTTGGGCCTCTGCGAGAGCTTCCCGCATCAACGGTTCCCATTCTTTACTCAAACTACTCACCTTTACCTGCAGTGGTCTATTAGATTTAGCCTATGCGGATTCATGTGGCGAACCACCCTCTTATCACTCATAAACTGACCGTTCTCAGGGATAAAAGTACTCCTTCCCCGGTCTTTCGGCAGTTAGTCGAAGAATTAGTGACCCTTTTGGCTTATGAAGCCACGCGAGACGTCAAAACTGAAGCAGTGACCGTTGATACCCCGGTCACCAAGGCCCAGGGGATGAAGCTCTCCCGCCCAAGACCGATCATCATTCCGGTCCTTCGAGCAGGACTTGGCATGTTAGAGGGAATAGTCAAATTACTGCCAACAGCAGAGGTCGGATTCTTAGGTATAAAGAGGAATGAAGAAACCCTTCAGCCCTATACATACGCCAATCGCCTGCCAGATGACCTAACTGGCAGACAAGTGTTCATCATCGACCCAATGCTCGCTACCGGTGGAACACTAATCGATTCAATCGATTACGTGTTTGAAAGAGGCGCAACAGACGTCACCTGCATCTGCCTACTAGGAGCACCAGAAGGCCTCAAAGCAGTTGAAGATCACATAGGAACCAAAGACGTCAAGATAGTCCTAGGAGCACTAGATCAAAAACTAAACGAAGTCGGTTACATAGTTCCAGGACTAGGTGATGCGGGAGATCGCTTGTATGGGTTGGCGGATTGACCCAAAACAAATTAAGGTTACGAATTGGAAAAGTGAACTCTAGAGCCATTTACGTCTTGAGCCTCTATTTCCCAGTCGCAACTAGTCTCCTGTCATTGCCTGTTATTGTTGGCGAAATGGGCCTGAGCGAATTCGGGGAATTGAGTTTCTTTCTAGCTTTGTGTTCGATTGTCCCAGCTTTGGCTGGTTTCGGTTTACCTGAATCAGCATTATATTTTTCAGGAATCTGGGCTGGGAAAAACACTTTACCGAACCCTTTACCTTCAATCAATTTAGTTGTCCTGTTTCAGAGCTTTTCACTAGCTTTGATCCTTGGCCCTGTCGTAAATTTACTGACACCCTCAATATTTAGAAATATCGAAGCACAACAACTAACAGTTATAACGGTGATACTCATACTCATTTCAAATATGTGGCGTTTTGCTTGCCTAGGTTTCGGACTATTAAGAATTGTTTCACTTGAGAGGGTGCTGACATCTTTAATTAGATTCACGATAGTAATCTGGCTCTTCTATAGCCATGACTTGTCAGTTATTTCGGTTTTAAGAGCGCAGACATACTCAATGCTTTTCGGAAGCGCTCTTTTATGTATAGCGCTCATGTTGATTTATGGTGTAAAGAAATTTATCTCGTTTCCTCGCTATCCCCATCTACTTAGAATCCTTAGGTACGCTCTTCAACAAGCTCCTTCGTCAGTACTCGGTCCTCTATTGTCCAGGATGGACCAATTTCTTCTTGGTCGTTTGTCTGGAAGCGAAGCTCTAGGTGTTTACTCCACTTCTGTTGCTGGAGCCGAAGGGCTGGCCATATCAACGGGAGGTTTTCGAGACTTAACCAACGGCCAACAAGCCGCCAAATTGCAAGTGACTAAAATCGCAGAGAATTGCAAACTTGCGTTTAGGGTTTCCCTAGGGGCACTGGGTCTTACATCAATAATTGTTTTGCTGATCTGGAATATAATTTCAGCGTCCATCTACGTAGACGTCATCGTGCCACTTATGATCCTTGCAATAGGCGGGTGTCTAGGTTCGTCAGGAAGTATCGCAGGGGCAGTCCTAATGGGAAGAGGAAAACCTATCTACAGAAGCCTATCGTTGCTGCTCGGATTAGTTTTGGACATCTTACTGCTTTACTTCTTAGCTCCAAACTATGGTGCAATCGGCGCTGCAATTGCTACTGCCATAAGTGGGTTTTTGACCGGAGTGCTGAACATCTACTTCTGCCAGCGTCTGCTCAACGTAAATTGGAATGTGTTCTATAAAAGCTGGATCTCGAATAACTTAGAAGTTAATCATGAGAAATAGTGCTAGAAAAACTGAGCCTAACCCTAAAGTGCTTATCTGGAGAGAAGTGCTATTGCCCAGTTCAGAGACATTTGTTTGGGGATCTGAGACAGCGAGCGCTTACAACGCAGATCTCGGAGGCATGGTGAGAATTGCGGGCTACAAACCTGGGCCAAAACAGCATGTGTTCATGGAGTCAAAAATATCTAGGATCGTGTACCGTATCTCAGGGAGATGTAGGAAGCTGGAGAGATTCCTTGTTCAAGGGGAGTTCGAAATTATTCATGCCCATTTCGGGTGGGATGCAATCTGGATTTATCGACTCAGCAGGCGGCTAGCGATTCCTATTATCGTGTCATTGCACGGTTATGACGTACTTAAACTCACCCGAGCTAAGTCGGTAAGGCAATTTATTTATTTACATGTAGCAAAAAAAGTATTACCAAAAGTAGACCGAATTTTGGCTACCTCGGATTTCATCCGAGATAACGCTATTCAAATATTTGGGATTGCCGAAACAAAAATATTCACACATTACATAGGCTCTCCAGTTATTGATAGTTTGCCATCATTCATCACTAGATCTGATTTGCTTTTCGTGGGTCGGCTCATTCAAGGCAAAGGGCTGTCGATTTTGTTGAAAGGCTTCAATCTCTACTCAAAAAAATTCCCTGATACCAATCTGACAGTTATTGGAGATGGTCCAGAAAGAATTGTCTCCGAGGAATTTTGCGAGGCTAACAGTTTGCCTGTTATTTTTTTGGGTTCGGTAAGCCATCAAAGGGTTTCCCAAGAAATGAAAAGAAGCCTGCTGCTAATTATGCCCTCGACCTCAACGATGGGGGATCCTGAGGAAGGGTTAGGAATGGTTGCGGTCGAAGCACTTGCACATGGTCTTCCAATACTTGCTTTTGAAAATGGTGGAATCCCTGAAGTTCTGGGTGAATTTTCGGATTATTTAATTCCAGACGATGGAAATGCAGACAATCTCGCTTCTAAAATCACCCTTTTGATGAGCGATAAAACAACTCTGTCTAAGCAGTCTGAGTTAGGAAGAGCTAGGCACAGGGCGGTCTTCAATAAGAAGAAGCAAGACATGGAACTAGTGCGCCATTACAAAGAAATTCGGAGCATTAGGTGAATTCCGGAGATCTCGTCTCTGTAGTAATTCCTACCATAGGTCGCTCGAGTCTGGAGAGAGCTATCGAGAGCGCTTTGAATCAAGTTCATGCAGAGGTGGAAGTACTTGTTTGCCTAGGCAAATTTGGTTCAGAAGACTT
>Ga0114964_10002329_pt1 | contig 13263 bp, 14 predicted proteins | sample C_131016_MF_Meta_FD_92638 | JGI IMG/M metagenome (GOLD analysis project Ga0114964, IMG submission 92638) | Freshwater microbial communities from Lake Croche, Canada to study carbon cycling - C_131016_MF_MetaG | ecosystem: Environmental > Aquatic > Freshwater > Lake | place: Lake Croche, Canada... | reverse complement strand
TCATTAAATGCAAAGATACCAGAATCGGAATTATCTCGTAAGATGCAGGGTAAATTATTATTTACAGATGCAGAAATTGCTCGTATTAACGAAGCTTTGAAAACCGATTTAGTTAACGATTAATAATAATAAAATGGCTAAAAGATTCACTGATACTGAAAAGTGGAAGAAGCCCTTTATAAGGGGCTTACAAGGGGCTTATAAGCTCCTTTGGCTATACATTTGTGATGACTGTGACCACGCAGGTATATGGCAAGTTGATTTTGATGTAGCTCAAATAAGAATAGGTGAAAGAATAGACTTAAATGAAGCCATTAAAAGTTTTGGAAATAAAATTGTAATTTTTGATAAAGGAAACAAATGGTTTATTCCTTCATTTATAGAATTCCAATATCCATCTGGTCTTAATCCAGAAAATAGATCTCATAATTCAGTAATCATATTGCTTGAAAAATATAATTTACTTGACAAGCAAAATAAGCCCCTTATAAGCCCCTCGGAAGGGCGTAAGGATATGGTTAAGGATATGGTTATGGTTAAGGATAAGGATAAGGTTAAAGATAAAGGTGCAGAAATTAATTTTTTATGGGCAGGTAGTGAGGTAGTTGAATTATGGGAAGAATGGAAAGAGTATAAATTACAACATTTTAAATTTAAATACAAAACCATTCAAAGTGAGCAAGCTGCTTTTGATAATTTAGTTGAATTATCGGAGAAAAATTTTGAAATTGCAAATGAAATAGTAAAACAGTCTATGGCAAATGGTTGGAAAGGCTTCTTTTTGCCTAAAAATAGCCAAAATAAGACACTTTCTCACAAAAATAGTAATAACCCTTACCAACAACAATTAGAGGCCGCTAGAATGGCCTACAAATCAATTTCTGAATAATGATTACAATTTTTAAAAACATTTTTAGCAAAGACCCGCATTTTATAACCGTTGAAAAGGCACTTGAAAGGATAAAATTAGGTGCAAGTAAGCAGTTGGTAATGGATATTAGATTGGCTTTGGATAAGGAAAAAGCTAACAAATTGAAGTTAAATCTACCATCAATATGCTTTAGTGGTAAATTTGGAGCAGATAGGAAAGATGAACAGCTTGTTGAGCATAGTGGGTTTATCGTGCTTGATTTTGATGATATTTCTGATTTAAGGGATAAGCAAACAGAAATTATTTCAAAAAAATTCGTTTATGCTTGTTGGGTAAGTCCATCTGGAAATGGATTAAAGGCATTGGTTAAAATAGCTGATGGTAAAAAGCACAGAGAGCATTTTCAGTCACTACAGGATGTATTTCCTGAAATTGACCGTAGTGGGATTAATGTAAGTAGGGTTTGTTACGAAAGCTTTGATCCAGATATTTACATAAACGAAAATGCAGAAGTTTTTGCAAAAGCTAAGAAAATAGAAAAGGTTGTAGTTTCTGAAACTGAAAATTTAGATGATTCAGAGAACTTTCGTAGAATCTTAAAATGGCTTACCAATAAAAATGATGCATTTGTAACTGGAGAAAGAAATACTTACATTTTTAAACTTGCCTCCGCTTGTTGTAGATTTGGTATTGGAGAAGATTCTGCTTTATCTTTAATATCTACAGAATATACGGTTAGCAATGATTTCACAATGTCTGAAATGAAAAGTGCCGTAAAGAGTGGGTATAGAGCAAATAAAAATAATTTTGGAACAGCTTCTTTACAAAAAGAAAAGCTTGTAAGTAAAACAACTAATTATGAAATTGATGTTAAAAAAGAATTTACAGAAGAAGCTGGTGAAAGTTACAGAGTTGAAGATGTAGTTTATGGAATTGATGTAAAAGATAGAGCATTATATATCAATCAAAATGGATTTGATAAAGTTTTAGGAATTGGGATTCAGCAAATAGATTATTTATTTAAACCAAAAAGAGGTGAAATTACTTTGCTAACAGGTATAGGAAACTACGGTAAAACAGCATGGCAAAAAGCTCAATTACTTATGAGAATGGTTATGTTCGGAGAGAAAGTTGCAACATTTTCACCAGAAGATGTACCAGCTGAAGAGTATTTCCATGACTATGTTGAGATGCTATTGGGTTGCGAATGTACGCCTTATAATCCTAATAGACCATCTGATGATATTTATGAGGCAGCGTATGATTTTGTTTCTAAACATATTTTCTATATAAGTGCTGAAATGCTATCACCAACTCCGCAATATATAAAAGAAAAATTCTTAGAATTGATAGTACAAGAAAAAGTTGATTATTGTTGTATTGATCCGTTTAATCAAATGACAAATGATTATAAGGGTTATGGCGGTAGAACTGATAAATATCTTGAAACATTATTAGCAGATTTCTCAAGATTTGCTAGAAAAAATGATGTATATTTTTGGATTATTGCGCATCCTAAATTAATGGAAAGAGATAGGACTGGTAATTACAAATGTCCTGATGTATTTGATGTAAATGATGGTGCAATGTGGTCAAATAAAATGGATAATATATTGGTATATCATAGACCTTTTGCACAAACTGATCCTAATAATCCTCTAGCTGAATTTCATTCTAAAAAGATTAAAAAGAAAAGTGTTGGTAGGAAAGGATTTATGATGCTTGATTATGTTTGGGAAAGAAGAAGATTTTTTATAGAAGGAAGGGACATATTGCAGGAGTTGTTGAATAATAAAAAAATGGATTTTTGGAAAAGAAAGGAAGCTAGTCAATCATGGCTTCCATATAAAGATGAAAACGGAGAAGAAGTAATATTTTAATAACAATAAAAACAAAAAAACAATGATTAGAATTTCAGTTATTGGTCGTTTAGGCCAAGATGCAGTAGTAAACACAGTGAATGGTAAAACAGTGATTAATTTTTCTATGGCTTACAGCGAAAAGTTTAAAAACCAACAAGGTGAAGATGTAGATAAAACTACTTGGGTGTCTTGTGCTTATTGGACTGACAAATTAAATGTAGCTAACTATCTTAAAAAAGGTACTTTAATATACATGGAAGGAAAGCCAGAAGCAAAAACTTATTTAAATGATAAAACTAAAGAAACAGTAGCTCAACTACATTCACGAGTAACTACAATTCAATTATTATCAAGTACAAAAGAAGAAACTCCATTTTAATGTATATACACGAATTAACAAATATTATTGACGTTGAAACCCCACTAGGATATGGAAAAGCAATCGCATGGATTGATTACGGAAGCCAAACCAACACTGTTTGGAAAGTCATATTATACGACAGTGGCATGGTCAGGAACTTTTATGATGACGACATTCTTGTTTACCCCAATAACATGGATGGCGGACAATTAAATTTAGATTATTTTAAAAACAAAAAATAATACTATGCAACAAGAATTAGTATTTAATGGAGCTGATTATGACCACGAAAGAGATGGTAAAAGATTAGCTAAAAACCATTTGAAATTAAAAGATTTAATGAAGGATAAGGTGTATAGAACTTTGGGTGAAATATCCCATATTACCAATATACCGGAAGCTTCAGTATCTGCCGGATTAAGAGATTTTAGGAAAGAAAGGTTCGGAAGTCATATTTTGAATAAAAAATATTTAGAAAATGGCTTATATTCGTACCAATTAATCCTAAATAACGAATAAAATGGCAAAGGTAAAATCAGATTCTAAAAAAGTTTCTTTTGGTAAAAGAAAGACTGGTAATGCAAAAAAAACGTATAACAAACACAGCCCAAAACCAAAACAATATCGTGGTCAAGGGCGATAATTTTAATTTATGAATAATAAAGCCGCTAAAAAGTTAAGAAGATTATCTGTTGTGATGGCCGCAGGTGCCGGAAAAACAATTGATGATGCTGAAAGAATTTACAAAAATCTTAAATCGGTTTATAAAGAAAATAAAAAAGCCCCTAAAAACTAGGGGCTAATTTACTAAAACTTGACTAGGGACACCCCAATCAAAATGTTTTATTAAGCATTTGCTGCTGTAATAACTTGAGCAACTGTAGAAGTAACAATTAATTGTTTACTTCTTTGATTCAAACCTGTTGGAGGAACTGTAATTACAGCATGAGCTGTAGCTCCATTAACTGGGTTTGTACCTGTGTAAGGAACAGCTACGATACCTTGAGCTGGGATAGCCCATACTACTCCACCTGATGTTGATGTTGAGTATTGGTTTACTTGTAAAACCGTTACTGCGAAAATTTGTGCCATTTTTGTTTGATTTTAATTGTTATATAATAGTTGTTTGGCCTTACAAATATAATCTTTTTTTATGTTTATTAAAAATTGATTAAGTTAATAAAATCCTTACCTTTGAATTAAATTAATTAAAATATGGAACTAAAAGCTCCTGCAAACCGAGTTATTATTAAAGTTGATTTAGAAAGCAAGAACAGTCATACATTCAAGGATGGCACAAAGATTAAGTTAGAAAGAGTATATGACAATTTCAATATGCGTTATGTTAAACCTGTTAATGCAGAAGTAGTAAGCGCTAAAGACGTACCTATTGGTTCTGAAATTTTAATACATCATAATGCTACTCATGATACTTATAAAATTTTTAATTACCAAAGACCTACAGCGGAAGCATCTTCTAGTATGCAGTATTTTTCAATACCAATTGAAGAATGTTTTATGTGGAGAAGTGAGAAAGGTTCCACGTGGAACGCCTTAAATAATTTTATTACTGGATTAAGAATATTTGAGCCATATACTGGTTTTTTAGAAGGAATTGAGCCAACATTAGTTAAAAATAAGATTTATGTTACAAGTGGAGAATTAGAAGGAAATGTAGTTGGAACAGTAATATCTAGTGATTATGAAATTATTTATCAAGATGATGATGGGACTGAGGGTAAAATTATAAGATTAAGATATTACCCAGAAGGTAATGACAGAAATGAAGTAATTTCAATTGAGCATGAATTAACTAATAAGGTTAAAAATGGCGAACTACTAGTTGGTTATAATATTTCAGATGCTAAAAAATTAAATTAATGTCAGCAGAATTAGAGAATAAAATAAAAGATTTAGAAAAGCAAATTTCTTATTTGCAAGGCAAAAACGCTTATTATGAGCAAGATGGGATTGGAAAATTATACCATGCTCTTAATAGGAAAGCAAATGAAATGGCGGAATTATTAAATAAAACTAGCCTTACAGCAATTGATATTGATGATCCCAAGATTAAGACATTTGAAAGATTACAAAAAATTTGGGTAGATGCAGGAACTATTTCAGCATCAATTAAAGCCTTAGAAGTGCTTGCAGGTATTAACCAAGAAGTAAAAGAAGATAAAAAAGAGCAAGTTCAGGTTGCTAGAAAACCATTTTCTCCAGAAAATATGGCTGATGCTGTAGGCGAGTTAGCTGGTAAAAGATATTAATTATGTACGAAAAAATTGAAGGCGGAAATATTATAGATGTGCAAGGGTTAAAGTGTAATTTGCCTCCAGAAGGGCATGTTTTTAATATAATTACAAAACAAGTAGAATTTAGAGGAGTTTACAAAAGGTCTGAAATTGAATCAGAACAATATTGGAAAAGAATTTTGTTACCAGATTGGTACCAAGATACCATGAAAAAGTGGGATGAATTTGATAAAAAGAAAAAAGATGATGAAGTTGAATTTTATGATGAAAGATTAGAAGAATATAAGAAACAAGAGTGGGATAGAAGGTTGAATGGATTTTGGTATATGAACAATGGCACACCAACATATTTAACAGGTTTGCATTATTTATATTTACAATGGTGGCCTATAGATATTGGTTATCCTAAGTTTAGGATGCCAGATTTAGAGAAGTTTTATTTTATGGACTATTGTATTCAAGATCCATTGTGTATGGGGATGCTTGAAGTAACTAAAAGACGTTTTGGTAAATCATTTGTGGCTGGTTTGTTTGTTTCTGAATACATTACTAGAACCAAGATGACAAATGGTGGTATTCAGTCTAAAACAGGCTCTGATGCTAAAAAATTCTTTGCTAAAACTGTAGTAAATCCTTTTAGAAGGCTTCCTAAGTTTTTTAGACCAGAATATGATATGTCTTTGGGTGTTAATCCTAAGACTGAGATGAGATTCCAAAAGACAAACGTAAGGGGTAAAAAAGCAGAAGATAGCGTAGATAAAGATGAATTAGGATCAATTATTGACCACCAATCGGCAGATACAGTTGCTTATGATGGACAAAAACTACATAGATACGTAGCGGATGAGTGTGGTAAAACTACAGAAGTGAATGTATATGACAGACACGAGGTTGTGCGTTATTGTTTGCTAGATGATGAAGGAAAGATTATTGGAAAGGCTTTATATACTACCACAGTAGAGAAATTAACTACCGAAAAAGATGGGGTTCAAGATGCGTTTAAATTATTATGGGAGGAAAGTAATCAAGATAAAAGGCAAGAAAATGGAACTACATCAAGTGGATTATATAGATTTTTCATGTCGGCCAAAAGAACTAGAAATTTTGATGACTTTGGATTCCCAGATGAAAATAAAACGTTAGACCAGATTTTAGCAGATAGGGAAACAGTTAAAAATAACTCAAGGGCCCTATCTGCTCGTATTAGAAAAGAGCCATTGACTATTGATGAAGCATTTAGCACAGATTCTGATAAATGTATATTTAATGTAATAAATATAGGAGCAAGGGAGCAATATTTAAAAGAAAATCCGGTGTTAAAAAGGCATATAATGTTCTATAGAGACATAGATCAAACAGTTAGATGGAGAAACATTACAGATAAAGAAGAAGATTTTCATTGGGTAATAACTCAATTTCCGAAACCAGGAGAAGAAAATAAGCATACTTTTGATGTTAAAACAAGAAAACCTGGTAGAGTTTCTGATGGTGCAATAGCTATTGATGGTTATAGCAATAGTCAGGGTGGTAAATATGGGTCAAAAGCATCTGCATGGATTGGGAGAAGATATGATTTACTAAATCCAGAACAAACTGGTAAAGCTATTGGTCATTTATATGGTAGGCCACAAATTAAAGAAACATTACATGAGCAAGTTTTATTAGCTGCTGAATTTTATGGTTATCAAGCTTGGTATGAACATAATAGTGATGATTATTTGTCATACTTTAGAGATAGGGGTAGGGTTGGTTATTTAGGATCATATCCTTTATCAACAATAGATCCTGCTAAAAGAGAGACGGCAGATAGGCATAAAGGTTTCCCAACTACTCCTTTTAGTTTAACAAAACAAACTGATGTAGGAATTATGTATTTTGAATCTCATATAGATTCAATAGATTTTGAAAATTTACTTGAAGATGCAAAGAAATTTGATCCAAATAATAGAACAGATTATGACATTACGGTATCATTTTTAATGTTAATTGTTTGTTTAATGGAGCCAATTCAAAAGCAAATAAAAAGAGAACCATTAGTAAAAAGTTATGTTCCTGTGTTCAATTAATTAAAAATTTTACTAAATTCTTAATATTTAGTATATTTGACAATAAAATACAATCAAATTGGCAGATAGTCCTTTATCAATATCCGCAGCAAATAGTAATGGTGAAGCTTTAAAAAAGTTTCAAATTACAACCGATGTATCATCAAAGAAAGATTATACATATGGTAAAAATGTTGCGCAAAGCATATATTCTACAATTTATGGAAATCAAACTTATTTTTGGTTAAGAAATAATAGATTTAGAAAGAATAGACAAATAGCAAACGGTAAAATAGACATGAGTGTCTTTATGGATCGTTTAGAAATGAATAGTAAAGCTAACTTTGTAAATATTAATTGGAAATCAATTATTATTGGTAATACAATTGTTGCAAGATTAGTTGGTTCATGGATGAGTAGAAAAGAAAAAATAAGTGTAACTGCTACAGATGAAGCTTCTGCTATGGCTAAAAAACAAGCTGCAAGCGAAGCTGAATTTGTTTATAATAATAAAGAAGTTTTAGCTCAATTACAAGAACAGTCTGGAATACCTTTGGTATCTCCAAATCAATTTGTTGCAGAAGATAAAGATGAATTAGATCAATGGATAATGGAATTTAACCATTTACCAGAAGAAATTTTATATAGTTTAGGTTGTAATAATGTTTTAGAAGCGAATGGATGGAATGATGTTTTAAAACAAAGATTATTACATGATTCAGCTGAAGTTGGATTAGTATGTACTTATACTTGGATGGATGAAGAAGGAGAAGTTCATGTTCAATGGATTCGCCCAGAAAATGCAATATATTCTTATTCTGATTTCCCTGATTTTAGAGACACTACATATAGGGGTCATATATTATCAATGAAAATTAGTGAAATAAGAGCAAGATATGGTAAACAAGCAGGTGGGATTTTAAGTGAAGAAGATATTTTTGCATTAGCACAATCTTCAAAAGAATACCAATTAACTGATAAGATTAAATGGATGCAAGATTGGAATGTTGCTTGGTTAAGACCCTATGACGAATGGAATATTGACTTAATGCAATTTGAAATTAAAACATTAGATTCTGATGGCTATACTGTTACTAAAACAAAGAAAAATAACAGTACAATAATTAAAAAAGGCAGACCAGAAAAATTAGATGATAATCAGCAATATTTAGAAGAGAAAAAATGGAATATATACGAAGGTGTATATTGTCCAGTTACTCAAAAAATGATTAAGTGGGGTATTAAGAAAAATATGATTCGCCCACAAGATCCAAAAGAAATAGGTAACTCAGAATTTTCTTACAGCTTTTATATGTATGATCCTTATGATATGCGTAATGTAGCTGTCCCAGAAAAAATTGAAGAGCCTATTGAACAAATGATTTTAGCTAGATTAAAAATACAACAATTGGTTGCCAAAATGGTGCCAGCTGGTGCAGCTATTGATGTAGATGCAATGCAAGAATTAGACTTAGGTTTAGGTGATTCTGTAAAACCATTAGATGTACAAAAGATTTGGGAGCAAACTGGTAAATTATATTATCGTGGTAGAGATGCTGAAGGTAATAGAATTCCAGTTCCAATTACAGAATTGGCAAATTCTGGATTTTCTCCTCAATTACAATCTTTAATACAATTATACCAATTTCATTACCAAGTATTAAAAGACGAGTTAGGTGAAGATCCTAATTTAATGAATCAAGCTGCACAACCAAGAGTTGCTGCTTCAAATATTGAAGCTTCAAGAGTATTGGCGAATAATGCTACAGAATATATGTATGATGCATATATTTATGTAATGGAAGAAACTAGTAAAAAAATTGCTTGTTTATTAAATAAAAGTGTAACATACGGTGCAAAAAAATATAGAGATTTACTTAAAGAAGAAGATGTAAAAAATAGAAATTTTGTTGCTTCAGTAAAAATGCTTCCAAGTGATATGGAAATTGCAAATTTACAAGCAATGATGAATAATGCTATTGCCTCAAATCCTCAATTAGTAATTTACCTTGATCCATTTAAGGCAATGAGAATTGCTAAAGAAAATGTAGCACTAGCTGAATTATATTTTAGACAAGCGCAAAAGAGATATATAAAGACAGAACAAGAAAAAGCGCAAGCTAATAGTGAACAAAATGCTCAAATACAGCAATCTAGTATGCAAGCAAAAGCTCAAGGTGATGCAGCATTACTAGATAAGCAAACCCAAGCAAAACAAAGAGAAATTATAATTCAAGGTATGTTTGATTTAGCTAAGGCTAATATTCCTATGCCAGCTGATTTAAAACCTTTAGTTGCTGAGATGTTGCAGAATGTTGAAATGCCATTAATGATGGATAATCAACAAATGGAACAAGCTATTCAGCAACAGCAAATGCAGCAACAACAGGCGGCAATGCAACAGCAAATGCAGCAACAACAAGGTCAAGGCGAAGAACAAGAAATGTCACCAGAAGAACAACAGATGATGGCACAACAACAAGGACAAGGCCAAGAAGAAATGTCACCGGAAGAGCAGCAGATGATGGCGCAACAAATGCAGCAAATGCAACAACAACAAATGTAACAATTATAAATAAAAATATAAAATAAATAAAAATGGCAACATCAGTAAGTAAGCTATTAATTAGACTTCAAAAATTCAGTTCAAAAATTAGTAAGGTTGTAGATGCAACTGAAAGTTTTAATATTGGTGGATTCTATATCCAAGATTTATCTGGATGGGATTCAGCGGTGGTTCAGTTTGGTACAATATCAGACGAAGGTACAATTACATTTTATACTACGAATGATAATGGAAGCGTAAATGCAGGTCAATTATTACCTGCTCCTGAAGTAATTGACAATTTTACACCAGTAAAAGGTGTTGATTTGGCAACAAAAGGCGATGTGTTAGTTGCTAGCAATGATTCTATGGTAGAATTTGGAATTATTGGTAAATATTTATCATTAGCAGGAGATACTATAACTTACCCATTAAGCTATGCTTATGTATTATCAAAAAATACATATCCAACAGCACAAGAAGCTTATAATGTAGGTGTTTTGCAAGGGACACAAATAGTATATACTACAACATCAACTCTTTCTGGAGCTAATATATTATATAGCAATAGTAGTTTAACTCAGCCTGTTTACGGAGATGGTACAAGTTGGTATGGTGCAAAAAGATTAGATGGCACAGGCTCTAATTATGCAATTACAATTGATGGTGCAGGGGAAATTTATATAGATTAATAACAAAACCCAAAATAAGCATTTATGCTAGAAAATCAAGACATGTCAGCACCAATAAAGCTGGCAGAAGGTTACAATCCTTTCGGGGATGAAGATGTTGTACCTCAACAGGCGCAACCAGCAGTAGAAGTAGCCCCTACTGCACAAAATGAGCCGAATAATAGTCAAGAATCGGCTCAAAATGAACAGCAAACTCAAACTTCTTTTGACCCAAATCAATTTGTAAAAGAAAGGTTTGGTTTTGAAAGCGTAGAGGAAGCTGAAAATCAGTTTAAAAAACTAAAAGAACAGCAAAGCGGATTTGAGTTTAAGGATGATGTTAGTAAAACTTTATTTGATGCTATTAAAGAAGGTAAAGCTGACGATGTTTACCAAGTTTTAAATCAACAAAAAAGATTAGATAAACTAACTACAGCTGAATTAAATACAGAATTAGCAATTGAGATTGTTAAAGAAAACCTTAAACAAAAGCACAAGGAGTTAAATGAAGAAGAGGTTGAACTTTTATTTTATGATAAATTTTTCGTACCTTTAAAACCAGAACAATCATTTGATGAAACTGATGAAGATTATTCTAACAAAGTAAAGGCATGGGAGGCTCAAGTTGACTATACTGAAAAGAAGTTGATGATTGAGGCTAAAATGACTAGATCAGAATTAGAAAAACTTAAAAGTGAAATCAGATTACCAGATATTTATAACGAGGCCGGTAGAAATGCGCAATATCAAGAGGATTTTGAATTGATGCAGCAAGCTAGGTCAACTTATGAACAAACACTAAATTCTGATTTCCAATCCTTCAGTGGATTTAATGTTTCGGTAAAAGACGAGGATGTTGAAATACCGATTGCATTTAATGTAGCTGAAGAAGAAAGATTGGCAATGAAGAACCAGTTAGATGATTTTGACACTGATTCTTATTTTGAAGGAAGATGGTTTAACAAAGATGGTAAACCAAATGTTCAACAAATAATGGCAGATAAATATTTGCTAGAGAATCGTGATAAAATTTTCTCAAAAATTGCAAATGAAGCAGCATCTCAAAGATTGTTGGCTCATTTGAAAAAAAATGGAAATATAAACATCAATCAAACTCCAACTCCTCAAGGAGCGAAGCCAGATTTAAGTGGTGTTGAAGCTGAAAGGTTAAGACTAGCTGAATGGGCATTTAGTTCGTAACTTGATATTCCCTTTGGAGGAGGCGTTAAAAACAAAAAACTAAAATATCATGGCAGGAATACCTACCTCAAATATTTTGCAACCGGGTAGTATCTCGTTGCAAACCCAGAATAGGCAACTTATGGTTGACCTACAATTATTAACACCACAGTATTACAAGCAATACACTCAAAAGTATGGTAATGAAGATTTTACTTGGTGGTTAGCTGCACATAGCGGTATGGAAGAAGTTAAAAACTTAAACTACTTTTGGTTTGAAAACCGCGGTAAATTAATGCCTGCTGTTACAAACGAATCAACTGTATCTGCTGCAACTGGTGCAACTGTAACATTAACTTTAGGAGCTGAAGCTTACTATAATAATGGTACTCAAACTCCATTAAGACTTAATGAAACTTTACGTGTTGCTTCTTCTAATATTGAAGGGGTTATCGTAGAAATCAATAGCTCTACTCCATATGCTTGGACTTTCCAAGTTGCTCCAAAACAAACATCTCAAGCTTTTGCTTCAGCTGGTTCAACTAGCTTATTAGCAGGTGAAGTTTTATTATTTGGTGGTGATGCAGATGCTGGTGAAGCTTCTCAACAAATCAATCCTTTAATCCAATTGGATCAAAGATATGATAACTATGTAACTGAAATTCGTGATGGTTGGTCTAACACTGACTTAGCGCAAATGGCTGAAACTTATTATGAGTTCCCAGTATCTCCAGATATGGCTCAAAATGGTGTAACTGCGTTCACTTATAAAGGTATGTATAAAACTCTTGTTCGTTTCAAAAACAACGTAGAAGCTAAATTAATGCGTGGTAATTATCAAAATAACACAACAATCAACAACTCAACTGGTTCTGAGGGTATTATACCTAAAGTAGTTGCTGATGGTGAAACTGTTGGTTATACTCCAGGTACATTAGATATTGCTAAATTACATGAAATCACTCGTATCATGGATGTTAACGGTTGTGCTAAACAATCTGCATGGTTAACTGACATCTTCCAAAGACAAGATTTCTCTGATGGTATCTTTGCTGCTTATCCAGCTGGTGCTTTCGTTTATGGACAAGGTGAGAAATCTAAAGAGGCTTCAGTTTCTTATGGTTTCCAAGAAATCTTTATTGATGGATATTTATTATCTGTTAAAAAGTACTCTCAATTCAACACTGAGGTTACAACTGGTTTAACTCCACAAGTTGATTATTTCCGTAATTTCGGTTTAATCTATCCAATGGGTGAAACTAAGGATGCTAAAACTGCTCAAGTTTACAAGAATATCACTATTATGTATCAACAACCTCCTCAAGGCGGTACTGTTGGTAACGGTATTCGTGTATGGCAATATGGTGGTGGATCTCCTAATCCAACAGATGGTACAATGACTAATCAAATTGCGATGATCACTTATCGTGGTACTCGTGTTTGTGCAGCAAACCAATTCATCATCGTTCAAGGT
>Ga0114964_10002326_pt1 | contig 13272 bp, 13 predicted proteins | sample C_131016_MF_Meta_FD_92638 | JGI IMG/M metagenome (GOLD analysis project Ga0114964, IMG submission 92638) | Freshwater microbial communities from Lake Croche, Canada to study carbon cycling - C_131016_MF_MetaG | ecosystem: Environmental > Aquatic > Freshwater > Lake | place: Lake Croche, Canada... | reverse complement strand
ATCGCCAAACAACACGCTCTCGGTTTGCGCCGCGTTCACCACGACCGAGACGATCACGTCACAGGCCGCACCCAGCGAAGCCAGCGAGTCGTGCGCCACACCGCCGTCCTTGGCAAAGGCGGCAGCCACCTCGCGCCGCACATCAAAAACATGCACCGCGTGCCCCGCGCGGCGCAGCGACTGCGCCATGCCCGAGCCCATGGCGCCCAAACCGATCAAACCCACTGTGGTCGTGCTCATTGGCAGAAATCCTTTGCATGGCGAAAGTTGTCATACAAATTTACCACGGTTGGGCCCTGGGCGTGAAGGGGCCTGCGAAAATGGGTCAAGGGGTGGAATTGACTTTTTGAAGTGACTGGTCTAATCTACCCCGATGCAATCAGAAAGTTCATCCCCACTGGCCAGTAGCTTGAAGGCCGAGGGTTCCGAATCCAGTCGCACGAAAGCTTCGGTGCGTGACCGTGCGCAACGCGCCGCAGGGCGTTCAGATACGCGACGTGCCTTGGTATGGTGCGGCACCGAGTTGCTGACCGAGCGCGGCTTTCAGGTCACTGGCATCGAAGAAGTCTTGAAACGGGTAGGTGTTCCCAAGGGGTCGTTCTATCATTTTTTCAAAAGCAAAGATGAGTTTGGCGCTGCCGTCATTCAAAACTACGTGGACTATTACGCGCGCAAGATGGACCGTATTTTTGACAACACCTCGATCACGCCTTTGGCGCGCCTGAAGGCGTTTGTTGAGAATGCCAAACACGGCATGACGCGTTTCGATTTTCGAAGGGGTTGCCTGATTGGCAATCTGGGCCAAGAATTGGCCAGTCTGGACAATGCGTTCAGGGGCCAACTCGAAGACGTACTGGTCTCGTGGGAAACCCGAGTCACGGCCTGCCTAGAAGAGGCCGTTCAGAGGGGTGAGATCGCTCCAGACAACGATGCCCATGCGCTTTCCCGGTTTTTTTGGATTGGCTGGGAGGGCGCCATCTTGCGTGCCAAACTCACGCGAAGCCTGGCACCGATCGATCATTTCGCTGGCATTTATTTCTCGCGGGTTGCCGTCTAGTCTTCGGCCATCGCGAATCGCTGCAGACCCAAAAGGGTAAACACCTATTTTTGAGACGACCGGTCTATTGTAATAATTCGCCATGCATTTACACCCAGGCAAGCACTGCAAAACTTCGATCACCGGATCGGTCAGCCCGGTCGGCACTGTGCTGGGGATGGCCCTTGTCATCACGTTGCGGAGTGACCCCCGTGTCTGAACCCTTGCTCGTGCTGAACCAGGTCAGTAAGAATTTTGGCGGCGTACAAGCCGTCAAGGACCTGAGTTTTTCGGTCAACCCTTGCGAAATTGTGGGCCTGATCGGCCCCAACGGCTCAGGCAAGTCCACCTCCGTCAATTTGATTTCGGGAACTCTGCCGGTGACTTCAGGCGGCATCGAATTTGCAGGCCGATCTGTCAAGCACTTGGATATCAGTGCCCGTGTACCGATGGGTTTGGCGCGGACTTTTCAAACGACCAGTGTCTTTCCCGAGTTCAGTGTTTTAGACCAAGTGCTGACAGGCTGCCACACCCGCTATGGACTGAGTCCGATCCGCGCCGTGCTTCGCTTGCCGGGATCGCAAGCGCAAGAGACTGAGCAGCGACGCAAAGCGCACAAGATCATTGATTTTGTGGGCCTGAGCGATGTGGCCGACCAGCCCGCTTCGGCCATCTCTTCAGCCCAGCAGCGCCTGCTGATGATCGGCACCGCATTGGCCAGCGAACCGAAACTGGTGTTGTTGGACGAACCGGCCGCAGGCATGGTGGCCAAAGAGCGCAAAGATTTGTCGCGGCTGATTCTGGGTATTCAGGCGCAGGGCATCGCCGTGCTGGTGATTGAACATCACATGGGCTTGATCATGGAAGTGTGCGAGCGCATTGTGGTGCTGAACTTCGGCCAAAAAATTGCCGAAGGCGTGCCGGCTGAAATCCGTGCCAATCCGGCTGTGATTGACGCATATCTGGGTGGAGCACATTGATGTTGAAGGTCACCAATTTACAGGCGGGCTATGGCAAGGTTGATGTGCTGCATGGCATCAGCCTGGAGGTTAACGCTTCGGAATGCGTGGCCCTGGTCGGGGCCAATGGCGCGGGGAAAAGCACCACCTTGAAATGCATCTGTGGACTGATCGAGGCCAGAGCCGGCCGCATTGAATTTGAGGGCCAACGCATTGACGGGCTGGCTGGCCACAGCATCGTGCGACGCGGCATCACCATGTGCCCAGAGGGTCGCCAGGTGTTCGCGGAAATGTCGGTGCTGGAAAACCTCGAAATGGGTGCGCACACCCGCCACGACAAAGCGCAGCGCAGTGACCTGGAAGACATGCTGGACCTGTTTCCGGTTCTGCGGGACCGACTGCGCCAACGTGCGGGAACCTTATCGGGCGGCGAGCAGGAGATGCTGGCCATTGCGCGCGCCCTGATGTCACGCCCCAAGCTGTGCATATTTGACGAGCCCTCCCTGGGGCTGGCGCCCAAGATTGTCGAAGAAGTAGAACAGACGATCGCCCGCATCAAAGCGCGAGGTACGACGATTTTGCTGGTGGAGCAAAACGCCGCCATGGCGCTGCGTCTTTCTAACCGTGCTTATGTGTTTGAAGCCGGCGAGATCGTTTTGACCGGGACCGGTCAGGAGCTCAAAGATCACCCCGAGGTCAGCAAGGCCTACCTCGGCTATTGAACAATTTCCAGTCAGTCAGAGATGTGTTGAGTTAACAATTTAACCAGGAGATACCGCAATGAAAGCAATGAACAAACGATTCGTGGTGGCAGCGATGGTGAGTGCCATGGGCGCGGGTTGGGGTCTGAACGCCCTTGCCGCTGAGAAAGAACTTTTGATTGGCGTGAACGACGCCTTGACCGGGCCTGGCGCGGTCTATGGCCTGCCGCAATCGAATGCGGTGCAAATGGCCGCTGAAGAAATCAATGCGCGCGGCGGCATCAAGGCGGGCAGCGACAACTACAAGCTCAAAGTCATCAGCAACGACGACAAGGCCAACCCCACCGAAGCCACCAACAGTGTGCGTAAGTTGATCGACCGCGATGGCGTCAAGTACCTGCTCGGTTTTTGCTGCTCGGGCTCGACCAGCGCTGTAGCGTCGTTCATTGAAAAAGAAAATGTGGTGATGCTGGTGGGTAATGCCGCTGAGCGCGCCATCACCGCCAAAGGCACCCCTAACTTGTTTCGCACGCGTCCTCCGGCTGATTTCACCGGGGCTGCTGCAGGTACCTTTGTCGGCAAGCGTGGCGCCAAAAACGTCGCCGTCATCGGCTCGCTGGACGTGTCGTTTTACACCCAGTATCTGGAGGCCTTTGAGCGTGAGTTGGCCAAATCCGGCGGCAAGATTGTGGCCAAAGAAACCTTCGGCCTGAAGGATCGCGACATGACGCCCCAGCTCACCAAAGTGCGCGCACTCAACCCCGATGCCTTGCTGGTGCTGGGCTATGTGGAGCCGGCCGCCTTTGTCTACCGTCAGGCCACCGAGCTGGGCATGAAGTTGCCACGTTACGGCTTCACCAGCGGCAGCGAGGAGCAGTTCTTGAAAGTCGCCAGCAGCGAGCAAATGGAAGGCGTGTGGGACCTGCGACCCACCGAGCTGACGATCGAGGCGCTGGATGCCAATGCCAAGACCTATGTTGCCAACTACACCAAGAAGTTTGGTGCGGCCCCTTCACCCAGTTCGCCATATGCCTATGACCAAGTCTATGTTCTCAAGAATGCCATCGAGGCCGCTGGCAATGCGGACGACACCAAGAAGGTGCTGGCCGCGATTCGCACATTGACCGTGCCCAAGGAGGCGGTGATGAAATACCTGCCCACCAACGGCACCATGTTTGATGGCAATGGCCAGGCTTACACCTCGAACGGCGCCTTTCAGTGGCAAAAGGGCAAGTGGATCTATGTGTCGGATTTGCCGTCCGACACCAAGGTCTACTCCGAGTTCTTGCGCAGCATTCGCGGTAAATAAGCCGCGCTGAGTCTGCCGCTGTTATCTCCCCAACCCTTGGCTCCACGATGACCGAAATATTGCAACAGGCGCTCAACGGCTTGGCCATCGGGGCGGTCTATACCCTGATCGCTTTGGGGCTGACGGTGGTGTTTGGCATTTTGGGGATTGCCCATTTTGCCCACGGCTCGGTGGCCATGTTCGGGGGATACCTCACGTTTGTTTTCACCGAGCGCTTGGGCTTGCCCTTTTTTGCGGCCATGGGGCTGGCCATGTTGGCGGGTGCGGTGCTGGGCTTGTTGATTGAGCGCTTGGCTTACCGCCCTGTGCGGGACGCCCCCCACATCAACGCTTTCATCATTGCCCTGGGTTTGACCATGATGATCGAAGGCCTGAACCTGTTGTTGTTTGGTGCCGATCAAGTGGTCATCCAGACTCCGTACCGCGGCGTCTTCAATGTGGCGGGGATTGCGATTGCGCAGTTGCGGGTGCTGGTGATCCTCACGGCTTGCGTGTTGATCGGCGTCATTGCTCTGCTGATCAGCCGCACCAAGACAGGCAAGTCGATTCGTGCGGTGGCGCAGAACCGCCAAGCAGCGGTGCTCATGGGCGTCAATGTCAGCATGGTCTCGCTGGTGGTGTTTGCCATTTCTTCGGCACTGGGCGTTTCGGCGGGGGCGTTGATTGGGGCCTTGCTGGCCATTGCACCCGGCGTGGGCGAAGGCCTGGCTGTCAAGGGCTTTGCCGTGCTGATTCTTGGCGGGCTGGGGTCGATTCCGGGCGCCATCGTTGGCGGGCTGATTCTGGGCGTCAGCGAAGCCATGGCGGCCGGTTTCATCTCGTCTGCCTACAAAGACGTGATCGCTTTCTTGGTCATGATTGTGGTGTTGTTGTTTCGGCCTGAAGGCCTGCTGGGCAAACGATGAATTCCCAAATACTGCGCTCAAGTGGACTGGCCGCCTTGCTGGTCGGTGCTTTTGCCTTGCCCCAACTGGTCACCGTGCCCTATTTCATGCACCTGATCATCTTGGCGCTGATCTGGGTCATCCTTGCGCAAGGCCAGAATCTGATACAGGGCTTTGTTGGCTACGTGTCCATTGCCCAGGCGGGCTTTATGGGGATTGGTGCTTATTTTTCGACGCTGCTCAGCGTCAAGCTGGGTTGGTCGGTATGGACGACCCTGTGGCTCGCGCCACTCTTCACCACCCTGGTGTCGGTGCTGGTCGGTTACCCCAGTCTGCGCGTCAAGGGGCATTACTTTGCCATCGTGACTTTGGCCTACAACATGGTGATCTTCACCATCTTGCTCACCTTCAGTTCGGTCACCGGCGGTGAAGCGGGTATCTCCAATGTGCCTCGGCCCCCTGAGTTTTCTGTGATGGGATGGGTGGTCAATTTTGAAGGCAAGAGCAATACGGCTTATTACACCCTGGTCTTGCTCTCGGCCTTGCTGGCTACAGGACTGTGCGCCATCATCTTGCACTCGCGTGTGGGGCGTGTGTTGGTGGCCATTCGGCAAAACGAAAGCTTGGCGGATGCCATGGGCGTGAGCACCTGGCGCTACAAATTGTTTGCCTTTGTGGTGAGTGCCGGTCTGGCCGGATTCGCCGGCGCCCTGTATGCGCATTACATTGGTTTTTTGAACCCCGAACCCTTTGGCGTAGACCAATCGCTCAACGCGATTTTGGCTGTGATCCTTGGTGGCAGTGGCACTTTGGCCGGGCCGGTGGTGGGGGCTTTTGCGGTCACGTTTTTGCCGGAGTACCTGCGCATTGCCGACAGCTACCGGCTGGTCACCTATGGCTTTATTTTGGTGGTGGCGACCATCTTTTTGCCACGCGGTCTGGTGCCCGTGGCACAAGATTTACTGACCCGCGCCAAGACCTTGTGGGGTAAAAAGAAATGACGCTTCAGGCCGATGAACAACAACTGGAACGCACGCGTGAGTTCGTGCGGGAGCAGGTTGCGCCGCACGCCGCTCGGCGTTGGAGCGAGCGCCAGACCAGTGAAGAGGTGCATTTGGCTGCTGGCCGCGCAGGTTTGTTGGGCTTGCAGTTGCCCGCATCCGTCGGTGGTGCGGGCGTGTCCTTTGCCTGCAAGGCCCAGGTGGCCGCCATTTTGGCGCAGGCTGATTTTGGTGTGGCCATGTCACTCATCAACACCCACAACGTGGCCGAACAGTTGTTTCGTTTGGCGGCGCCGGGCTTGGCCCAACGGTACTTACCCGAATTACTGGCTGGCCGGCTCAGTGCCTGCACCGCCTTGACCGAGCCCTCGGCAGGTTCTGATTTTGCGGCCATCCAAACCCAAGCCGTGGCCGTGCCCGGTGGCTGGCGTTTGGACGGCGCGAAGACCTGGATCACCAACGCGCTTCATGCGGACCTGGTGGTGGTCTATGCCCAGACGCGTGTCGGCGCAGGCGCTGCAGGGATTGCCGCCTTTGTGGTTGAGGCGCAGCGCACCGGTTTCAAGCGCTCACCCGGTCCAGCGATGGGGCCGGTGTCGACCATTGGCGCGGGGGGCTTTGAATTGCAGGGCTACCTTTGCCGTGAGGATGAAATGCTTTCGCCCCCGGGGGAGGCGTTCAAAGATATTTTGGGTGCGATTAACGGCGCACGCACGTATGTGGGCGCCATGTGCTGCGGGATGGTGAGCGAGGGATTGCAGGTGGCCAGCACATGGGGTCATGCGCGCCAGGCCTTTGGCCAGTCTTTGCATGGGCACCAGGGTTGGCGTTGGTGTTTGGCCGATGCGGCCATAGCGCTGGAGGCCGCGCAATTGTTGGTCGCGCAGGCGGCTAACCTGATTGACGCTGGACGTGATGCGCAAAGTGCATCCGCCAAAGCCAAAGTATTTGCGACGCGCATGGCCCAAAAACACCTGGCGGCGCTGATGCACGCCATGGGGGCCGAAGGGCTGGGCGAAAACTATCCCTTTGTGCGCCATTTGGCATCCGCGCAAATAGCCGGTTTGGTGGATGGCTCCACCGAAATGCTGCTGGAACGGATTGCCAAAGATTTCAAAGCTCCGCCGAGTCCAGCAAGTAGCGCAACCCATTAGTCATATTGAAGGAATAAAACCATGCGCGTTTTTCAAATCGAAGGTGATTGGGGCATGGATCATCTGAAGCTGTCCCAGCGACCCGAACCCCAAGCCGGACCCGGGCAGGTGCTCGTACGGATGAAGGCGTCTTCGCTCAATTACCGTGACCTGGTGGTCCCTGCGCGTGGCTACGGCAACTACACCGGCAGCTTGCCGCTGATTCCGGTCTCTGACGGGGTCGGTGTCATCTGCGAAGTGGGTGCTGGCGTGAGCCGTGTGGTTGTGGGCGACAGAGTGTGCCCCACTTATTTTCAAAATTGGGTGGCCGGCGAGCCTGACCTGGAGCGGCTCACCCAGTCACTGGGGGGGCCCATCGATGGCACCATGACCGAGATCATGTGTCTGTCCGAACAGGGTGTGGTCAAGGTGCCCGCGCATCTGAACGATGCCCAAGCGGCCAGCCTGCCCTGCGCGGCGCTGACCGCATGGAGCGCGCTGACCACGGGCAGCAGCACCAAGGCGGGTGACCGCGTCCTGATCCAAGGCTGCGGGGGCGTGGCACTCTTTGCGGTGCAATTTGCCAAGCTGCTGGGCGCCCATGTCACCGTCATCACCTCCAGCGATGAGCGCATGGCGCGGGTGCGCCAACTCGGCGCGGATGCGGTCATCAATTACCGCGCAGTGCCCGAGTGGGCCAAGGCCACGCGCGAGATCACCGCTGGCCGGGGCTATGACCTGATCGTGGAGTTGGGGGGCGAAAAAACCCTGCCCCAATCGTTGCGCTGTATTCGGCCAGGCGGCACCATTGCCATGATCGGTATTCTTTCTGGCAGCGCCATGGCGACCTCGCTGGGCCACATCATCACGCGTCAGGTGCGCCTGCAGGGCGTGACCGTTGGACACCGCGATGGCTTTGAAGCCATGCTGCGCGCCATGGGTCAGTACCACGTTGAACCCGTGGTCGACCGGATTTTTGCGTTTGAAGAACTGAAAGAGGCGATGGCCTACCTTCAGAGCGGTGCCCAGTTCGGCAAAGTCTGCTTGGCGCACTGAATTTAAAAAATCCCCAAGGAACCCCCATGCTTTTTCCGATGGATAGCCATCCGGCCGACCCTTCTCGGTTGGCCTTTCAGATGTGTGAAACCGGGGAGAAAGTCAGCTTCGGGCAGTTGGATGCGCGGGCCAATCAGGTCGCACACGTTTTGCGTTCGTGTGGCGTGGGGCCAGGCGAGCATGTGGCTGTGCTGATGACCAATCAGCGTCAATTTTTGGAGGCGTGTTTTGGCATGGACCGTGCCGGTGTTTACTACACCACCATCAGCACCCGACTGAACTGTGAAGAGGTCGCCTACATCGTCAAAGATTGCTCGGCCAAGGTGCTGGTGGTCTCCGACGATTTGACGGAGGTTTGCGCACCGCTGCGCGCGCTGCTGCCGGCGCATGTCAGGTGCTTCACCCTGGGCCAGGGCATGGCCGGGTATGAGCGCTGGGATGAAGCCGTGGGCAGTGCCTCCGTGCTGCCCATTGCCGATCAGTCTCAGGGCTTGGACATGCTGTATTCGTCTGGCACGACGGGCAAACCCAAGGGCGTCAAGTGGCCGATGACGCAGACGCCCGCAGGGCAGCGCACGATGCTGGTCAACCTGCTGCAGCCCTTGTTTGGCTATGGACGAGATTGTCGCTACCTGTCGCCCGCACCCCTGTACCATGCCGCGCCGCTGCGTCACTGCATGACGGTCATTAAGCTGGGCGGCTCCGTGTGGGTGATGGCCAGCTTCGATGCCCAGCAAGCGCTGGCTTTGATCGAAGCGCAGCGCATCACCCACAGCCAATGGGTGCCGACCATGTTCGTGCGGCTGCTGAAATTGCCTGCGCAGCTCAGGGCCCACTGCGACGTGTCCTCACTTCAGGTGGCGGTCCACGCGGCCGCGCCCTGCCCGATAGAGGTGAAAGAAAAAATGCTGGCTTGGTGGGGGCCCATCATCAACGAGTACTACGCCGGGACCGAAAACAACGGCTTTTGCGCGATCACCTCAGCCGAGTGGCTGGCGCACAAAGGCTCGGTGGGCCGCGCCACGCAAGGGCATCTGCATATTTGTGATGAGTCCGGCGAGGAACTGCCTGCCGGTGAAACCGGTCTGGTGTACTTCTCAGATGGCCCAGTCTTCAGCTACCACAACGACCCCGAACGAACGGGCCAGGCGCGCAATGCCAAGGGGTGGACGACCTTGGGGGACATCGGCCGCGTGGACGATGAGGGCTACCTGTATTTGGTGGACCGGCGCGCCTTCATGATCATTTCGGGCGGGGTCAATATCTACCCGCAAGAGGCTGAAAACATCCTGATTGGACACCCCCAAGTTTTGGATGTCGCGGTCATCGGCGTGCCCAATGAAGACTTTGGCGAAGAGGTCAAGGCCGTGGTCCAGCCGGTGAATCCTGCGGACATGGGGCCTGCTTTAGCGGCTGAATTGATCGCCTACTGTAAGCAACACTTGGCCTCTTACAAGTGCCCCAGAACCATCGACTTTGACCTTGAATTGCCGCGCCATGCCACTGGCAAGCTTTACAAGAAGCTCGTCAGAGACCGTTACTGGGGCCCGACTTCCACAACCCTGGATACTTCCTCAGGGCTTGGGTCCCCAAGGGGCTGACAGCATCAGCTTGTTGTTTTGCTCACGGATCAGTGGGCGGATTTTGGCAGCAAAGGCCATGAATTCGGGGTCGGCAAACACACCCGCCCAGAAGGCGCGGCGGTCGGCATCGTCGTCAAACTTCCACATGTGAATCAGCTCGTTGATGGCGCCCACATCGCCGGTGAAGTAGCCCACCAATTTTTGCGGGTGTTTGGCCAAGGCGGGCCAGCCTTCGTTCGTGTACAAAGCCGTGAGCTCGGCCATTTTGCCGACGATGGCGGAGTAGGTGCGCAGTTCATAGATGGCCATGGTGTTTCCTTGGTGAGGTTGTGAAAAATACGTTGTCTTAGCTGCCAATGATGCCGCCATCCGCTTTGCGGATCACCACCGTGGCCGAGCGCGGGCGGCCGCCCGCTTGGTAATCGGGCCAGTTGGAAAATTGGTTGGGTTTTTGCGGGTCGCTACGGTCGGTGGGGGTTTCTCCGGGATGCTGCACATTGATGAACAGGCTGCGGCCATCGGGCGTGAACGTCAGGCCGGTGATTTCGCAGTTTGTCGGGCCGGTCAAAAACCGCCGCACTTCGCCGGTCTGTGTGTCGCAGGCCAGCATTTGGTTGTTGCCAATGCGTTCGAATTCACCTTTGTACATTTGCGTGGCGTGCGCGTCGGTCTGAATCCACAACAGACCGTTGGGGCTGAACCCCAAGCCATCGGGGCAACCCAGGATGTCGCCGTTGACATTGCCTTTTGCTTCTGCCCTGGTGTTGGTCGGGTCGCCGGCCAGTAACAGGTGGTTCCAGACAAAGGTAGCGCCGTCAAAGTCGCCGTCTTCCAGCCAGCGGATGATCTGGCCCATGGTGTTGTTGGCGCGCGGGTTGGCTGCGTCCACCCTCGGTTTGCCCGGCTCGCCGCGCTGGCTGTTGTTCGTCAGTGTGCAGTAGACCCAGCGCGAGGCGTTGTCGATGGCCAGCCACTCCGGCCGGTCCATCTTGGTGGCGCCGAGCAGGTCGCTGGCTTGGCGGGTTTTGATCAATACTTCGCCTTGATCGGCAAAACCGTTGGCCGCCGTCAACAGGCCTTGGCCATGCAGCAGGGGCAACCAGTGACCGGTGCCATTGGCGTCAAAACGCGCCACATACAGCGTGCCTTCGTCTAGCAAGTGCCGGTTGGCTTTGGCGCCGCCCGCTTGCATGCGCGCGCTGCTGACGAATTTGTAGATGTATTCAAAGCGTGCGTCCTCACCCGAATACACCACCGCGCGTTGGTCGCGCGTCAGTGCCACCCAGGCGCCTTCGTGGGCGGCGCGGCCGAGCGCCGTGCGTTTGACCGGGGTGCTGGTCGGGTCCAACGGGTCGACTTCGACCACCCAGCCAAAGCGGTTCGGCTCGTGCGGATGGCGGGCCGCATCAAAGCGCTCGTCGCTGCCCTCCCAGTTGTAAAGGCTTTTTTCTCGCATGCCCCAGCGTTGGTGGTGCGCGTTGATGTCCTTGCCGCCGCCGAAGTAAAACATCCAGTTTTCTTCGCCCGACAGGTAGGTGCCCCAGGGCGTTTGGCTGCTGGCGCAGTTGTTCAGGGTGCCCCGTACGGTGCGGCCTTGCGGGTCGGCTGCGGTGCGCAGCAGCGGGTGACCAGCGGCGGGTCCGGTGACTTCAAAAGGCGTTTGCAGGGTGAAGCGCCGTGCGTAAGCCGAGGGCCGCACCATGGCCCAATGGGCACCTTGGCGTTTCACTTCGTAGACCGACAGGCCGTGCGCATTTTGTGACTTGCGCACTTTGGCGGCCGTCATGGGCAAGAAGCCATCGGGGTGCAGCAGACCGTCGTCGGTGTACTCGTGGTTCAGCGCGATCAGGCCGTGGTCAGACGCGCCATTCAGTGCGAAGTACGCCATGCCGTCGTGGTGCATGCCCATTTGCACGGCTTGGTCTTCGGCGCTGTTGCTGCCGTCAGTGCGAAAGGTGGGCATTTGGCCGGCAATGCCGATGGGTTCGCCCCAGGCTGCAATCACCTGGCTGATGTAGCCTGGCGGCACCACCAAGGCGTCGCCCACCCCTGCGGCAATGCCGGTAAAGCCCAACGTGCCGCGTGAGCGTGCGGCCGCCGGCGTGGCGCACGCGGACAGGGGGTGAAGCAGTGCCAGCAAGCTCAGCAACCCCGCGCCATGCAAGAGTTGGCGCCTGTCCGGGGCCAAGGCGCCGAAGGCAATCACGTCATGGATAGAGGCGTTGGCAGACGGATTGCTGTCTTCCATTGTGGAAAAATCTTTGGCCACGGGGTTCCTGGAATTGATTTTTGAATCATCATATTGAGCCAGAGTGCGGTCAGCGCGTCCACCCGCGCAGACCCTAATCCGGGGCAAACCTCTTTCGGTCTGGACTTAGCGGGGCGTCAAGCCCGACAGCAGGGGCTGCGCCAAACGCTCACCTTCTTGTTGCCAGAATGCAGGGTCGGCGCTGCGGATGCGGGTGATGGCGTTGTCCATGTGCGCGGTTGCCGCTTGGCGCGCGGCTTGCGCGTTGCCCGCTTGTAAGGCTTGCACAATGGCGCTGTGCTCGGCTTGCACCTGGGCCGCAAAGTCACCACGGCGTGCTTCGTTGGCGCGGGTCACTTGCGTGGCGCCGTGCAAGAACTGGCCCAAATACGCCAGGGTTTGCAGCAAAAACGGGTTGGCCGCCGCATCGGCAATCGCGCGGTGAAAGTTCACGTCTTGGGCCACACCGTCGCCCCCTGCTTGTACGGCCGATTCCAGATCGTGCACCGCTTGCTGAATGCGTTGCAAGTCGCCTTCGCTGCGGCGCAGCGCGGCCAGACCGGCCACCTCGGCTTCGAGTGCGCGGCGCACTTCGACCATTTGAATCACCGCCTCTTGCGAGACGGCGTGTTGGGTTTTAAAGTCCAGCGGTGCAAACGGCGGGTGTGCGCTCACATACACGCCGCTGCCTTGACGCGAGTCCACCAATTTCAAGGATTTGAGACGCGACAGGGCCTCGCGCACCACCGTGCGGCTGACTGCACATTGCGCCACCAATTGCGCTTCAGTGGGGAGTTTGTCGCCAGGCTTGAGGGCGCCGCGTTGGATCTCGGCGGCCAATTGCTGCGCCACTTGGTCGGCCAGGCGGCCACCGGCTGTGACGGGTGTAAATGGAGCGAAGGGCGGGCTCATGCGCTGGTGGAAGCCTTGGGGCTCAAGTGCGTTGCAGCTGAAACACCGCCGTGCCCGCCATCAAGTTGGGCAGTGCGCGCACTTCTTGGCCGTTGTGCAGGCCAAAGGCATCGTGCACACGCAGCTGGTTTTTGCGCGCCAGCTCGGCAAAGTCGGCAAAGGTGCCGACGCGGATGTTCGGGGTGTCGTACCACTGGTAAGGCAGGCGGCGCGTCACCGGCATGCGCCCTTGCAGCACAGCCAAGCGGTTGGGCCAATGGCCAAAATTGGGGAAGGCCACTACGCCCATGCGGCCCACGCGCACGGTTTCGCGCAGCATCACTTCGGCGTTGCGCAGGTGTTGCAGGGTGTCGATTTGCAGCACCACGTCAAACGATTGGTCGGCGAACAGGTTCAGGCCCTCATCCAAATTCAGCTGAATCACGTTCACGCCGCGTTGCACGCAGGCGT
>Ga0114964_10002324_pt1 | contig 13274 bp, 7 predicted proteins | sample C_131016_MF_Meta_FD_92638 | JGI IMG/M metagenome (GOLD analysis project Ga0114964, IMG submission 92638) | Freshwater microbial communities from Lake Croche, Canada to study carbon cycling - C_131016_MF_MetaG | ecosystem: Environmental > Aquatic > Freshwater > Lake | place: Lake Croche, Canada... | reverse complement strand
GTCATAATAATAGTAATGGATTTATAATAGGAATAAATAGTAATCAGAATGGACTAATATGGAATTATGAGAATAAAGATATAATAATAGGAACATCAAATCAAGAGAGATTAAGAATAACAAATAGTAATAATTTAATTAATGTAATTAATTTTAATAGTAATGCTAATAAATATAATGATAATAGTTATAATTATATATTATTTACAAGTAATAGTATATTAACTTTAAATTCTTCTATTATTTGTGATATTCTTATTGTTGCTGGTGGAGGTGGTGGTGGTTATTCTATTGCTGGTGGTGGAGGTGGAGGTGGTATTATATATAAACAAAATGCTATTATTCCATCTGGAACATATAATATTATTATAGGAAATGGTGGATTAGGTGCAACAACATATGCTTCTGGTACTAATGGTGGTAATAGTATTGCATTTGGAGGTATAGCTTATGGTGGTGGTGGTGGTGCAGGTTATTATTCTAGTAAAAATAATGGCTCAAATGGTGGTTCTGGTGGTGGTGGTAATACAGCTGATGCAGGAGGAGGTATTGGAGGTTCAGTATTAACTGCTTCAATTACAGGAACTATATTAAATAATGCTATAGTTTATGGTAATTTAGGTGGTAATGGTATTACATATAGTGGAGGTGGAGGTGGAGGTGGTGGTGGTGGTGGTGCTAATAATATAGGTAATAATGGAAGTAGTACATATGGAGGAAATGGAGGAAATGGACAAAATTTTAATATAACAGGAACAATATTATATTTTTCTGGAGGAGGAGGTGGTGCATTTTGGTATACAGGAACAAGTGGAAATGGTGGATTAGGTGGCGGTGGTGGAGGAGGAGGTGGTCCTAGTAGTATACAAGGATTAGGAGGAGGATCTGCATTAAATTCAGGTTCAAATGGAATTATAGGTTCAACATCAATAGGTAAAGGAGGTAATGGTGGTATAAATACAGGTGGAGGAGGAGGTGGTGGATCATATGAAGCATCAGGTGGAAATGGTGGTTCAGGAATAGTAATTATAAGATATCTTGCTAGTTACGAATTAAATCAGTTTATTGCTTCCAATATTTTTTTACCATATGAAAATATATATATTAATAAATTTAATGAAAAAAATCAAATAGATATTAAAGGTAATATTAATATTAATAGTAATTTAATAATTAATAATAAATTATTTTCATCAAATTTAATAATTAATAGTAATTATTTATATTATAGTAATTCACAATTAAATTTATCAAATTATAATTTAATTTTAAATAAAAATCCTTTATCATCTATTAATTCTAATATAATAAATAATAATTATAGTTATTATTTATTTACAAATCCAATAAATACAATTACATTTTATAATCAAATATTTACTGATATTTTATTAATAGGTTCTGGTGGTAATGGTGGTATAGGAAATTATTCTGGAGGTGGAGGTGCAGGAGAAGTTATATATTATCCAAATTATTTATTTAATTCTGGTACTTATAATATAAATGTAGGTATAAGTACAACTAATCCTATAAATCGTATTTCAAAAATTACATATAATAATAATGATATTATAAAAGTTAATGGAGGAGGTGATGGTGGAGGATATAGTGCAACAACATTAGTATTTCAAATGTTTTCTTATTCAGGAATTATTGAAACTTTTAATATACCTTCAAATGTTTCTTCTATTAATATTTATTGTTGGGGTGCAGGTGGTGGAAGTGGATATGGTAATGGTGGTAATGGTGGATTTATTTCAGGTACATTAGATGTTTCTTCTATTTCTTCATTAAAAATTATTGTTGGACAAGGTGGTAAAAAAGGACAATCCGGTTCATCTGGTTTTGCTTTTGGAGGTGGAGGAAGTGGTAATGGTATTTCAACAGCTTGGAGAAGTGCTGGAGGTGGAGGATTAAGTGGTATATTTATTAATAATTCTAATATGACTTTATTATCATCTTATTATGTTAATTCAAATGCAACTGCTATTATGATTGCTGGTGGTGGAGGTGGTGGTGGTTCTTATCAAAATACAAATCATGGTGGTAATGCAGGAGGTTTAATAGGTAATAATGGTAATCCTTCTAATTCTTCTGGTACAGGTGGAACACAAGATGTAGGAGGTAATTCTGGTAATCCTGTAGTAGCAACTCCTCCTGATCCAAAAGCAGGAAATAAGTATTTAGGAGGTTTAAGTGATGGTAATGGTGGTTGCGGAGGTGGAGGAGGTGGTTGGTATGGTGGAGGTGCTGGTGTTCATAATCCTACAAATGGTAATTCAGATTTAGGAGGAGGTGGTGGTGGTTCTTCATATTATAATGCATTATTTAATTTAACAAATATAAATATACCAAATCCATATACAAATGGAACAAGAATAGCATTAGAAAATACAAATAAATATTATCAATCAAATATATCATTAGGTGGTAGTAATATTGCATTAAATGATGGAGCAAATGGATTAATAATTATTGAATATGCAATACAAGAAACGACAATATTACCAAATATATCTTATGGTTCAAATAATATTATTTCAGGAACAAATTATTATTATATTTTATATACTAATCCCGATGTTACTGGAAAAATAACATTTAATGTAGATACTCTATGTGATATTTTTATGATTGGTGGCGGTGGTGCTGGAGGTTTTAATCATGGTGGTGGAGGAGGTGCTGGTGCATATCTTACATCAAATTATAAATTTTTAAGAGGATTAACATATAATATAATAGTTGGAAAAGGTGGAATTCCACAACCATCTTTAAATAGTACTTCTGGTATTAATGGACAAGCAACAAAAATAACTAAAACAATAGATAATTCTATTATTTTTCAAGTAAATGGTGGAGGTAATGGTGGTGGTGGTAATAATATAGAAGGTTCATCTGGTGGATGTGGTGGAGGTGGTATGGGTTGGAATGAAAATGCAGGAAATCCTACTTATTTGGGAGGAGCATCAATTACACCATATGGAATAGGTTTTGCAGGAGGAAATGGTGGAAGAAGTTATAATGCTAATTATTATATGGGTGGTGGTGGAGGTGGTTGTGGTAGTGTTGGTTCATTACCAAATGCTACAATTGCTGGCTGTGGAGGTAATGCAATAAAAACAAATATTACAGGAATTTATCAATATTATGGTGGTGGTGGTGGAACTTTTTATTATAATGGTGGAATAGATAATAATAAACATGGTACTGGAGGTCAATTAGATGGTATTATAGTAGGTGGTTATTCAAATTCATTAGGAATTAGAATATCACCTAAAACTAATTCTGGTTCAGGTGGAGCAGGTGGAGGTGGTGCATATGGTGTAGGAGATTATGGTGCAGATGGAATAGTTATAATTAAATATCAATTAGAAGAAACAATAATACAACCAACAAGTGGTGGAAGTGGTGGTGGTGGAGCACAAAATCAATCAGGAGCTATAAGAGGATTAGCAAATAATGAAAATTATTCTTTAATTACAACAGGAAATAATGGAACTTCTATTTTAGGTGGAAATGGTGGAAGTGCTTTACCAACAGGAGGATATATTACAACTATAACTGGAACAAATATAACTGTTGGTATAGGTGGTTCTGGAGTAGGTATAACATCTTCAACAAGTAATGGTTATAATTATGGCGATGGAGGATCAGGAAATGGTGGATTAGGAAAACAAGGTGCTGTAATAATAAAATTTCCAACAAATATTAATAATAATATACAATTTACAAGTGATTATATAGAAACATGTAATTTATTTATTAATTCTAATATATATAATGTTTCTAATCTTGATATTATAAATAATTTTTGGGAAAAATCAACAAATAATATAAATAATATTTTTAATAAAAATGGAAATATTGGTATAGGAACATATAGACCATTTTATAATTTAGATATAATTGGTGATGTTAATATTACAGGTACATATAAACAAAATAATAATCCACTTACAATATCATCTATAACTTTTAGTGATGAAAGAATAAAAACAAATATTGTAGATATTAATGATGATAGTGCATTAATACAAATATTAAATATAAAAGCAAAAAAATATAATTATATTGATATAAATGAACGAGGAAATGATGATATATATGGATTTATAGCACAAGATATAAAAAAAATAATACCACAAGCAATAAAAATAAAAGGAGATTATATTCCAAATATTTATAAATGGTTTAATTGTATAAATAATCAAATAATAACAATAGAAAATTTAACAAATATTTTAAAAATAGGAGATGAAATAAATATTAAAACAAATAATGAAAATTATTATATATCAGTAAAAATAATATTTATATCATCAAATTTAATAATAATAGATAAAGATATAAATGATACAAAATGTTTTATTTATGGTTCAAAAATAAATGATTTTCATTATATAGATAAAAATTATATTTATACATTAAGTGTATGTGCAACACAAGAAATATATAAATTAATAATGAATTTAAATAAAAAATTTGAAGAACAACAAATTAAAATAAAAAAAATAAAAGAATTATTAAATAAAAATTAATTATTTAAATTTAATTTAATATAAATAAAATTAGATTTAAAAATAATATCAAATAAATTATAATTTTTATTATATTTAGTAATAATTTTCTTTAAATCAATAAAAGTATCACAAATAACTTTTTGTTTAATAATAGATAAATGAATATTATTAATTTTTTTTAAATATTTTTCATTATTTAAACATAAATCATATAATGATTTACCACCAATAACAAAAACTTTATCAATATAAATATTATTTTCACAATAATCAAGTGCATTATCTAAATTATTAAAAGCAATAATATCATCATTATTAGGATTAATAGAATTAGGATTAGAAGTAATAACAATATTAATTCTATTTTTAAGTGGTCTAATAGGTAAACTATCCCATGTTTTTCTACCCATAATAATAGCATTTTTTTTGATATAACAATTAGTATCAGTAGTAATTTTTTTAAATAATTGTAAATCTTCACTAATAGTCCAAGGAATATAATTATTTAATCCTATACCACCTTCACAAGTACATGCAATAATTAATGAAAATAACATTAAATAAGAAAAGAAGTAATTAATATATAATAATATAAATAATTTTTAAATAAAAAAATTATAAATCCATCATATATTTAACAGCACTAAGATTTAAATCTTTAACTCTGACATATTCATATTTATTATTAGGTAAAGGTCTTTTAACTATATAAGGAATTTTATTTTGTTTTAATTCTTCTAAAGCGATTTTTCTTAAATCCATATTAGATTTAATATTATCTTTAATATCAACAAAAGGAATAGTACCTAATGATAATTGACTAGTTCTTAAACTAATAATAGCATTAAATTCATATTTAGTCATATTCATTTTACTAACTTTAGGTTTATCTAAAGTAGTTAAAATTTTACCACATTCATCAAAAGGTTGTTTAGTATAAGTTAAAATACTAGTATTATTTATAGTTTCCATTATTAATTTTGAATATATTATCTTCTTTATATAATGATCATTTTTTATTTTCTCTCCAAGTAAAACCACAATTATCACATACATAGAAATATTTCATATGTGATGGATGATATTTAATTGGAATAATTTGTCTTTTATCATCAGGAATATCACAATTAGTACATTTAATATTATCATCTTTAATTCTGCGTAATGTAGGATCAAATCTTAAATATTGATTAATATGTTGATTATAAAATAAATCATCTTCGGTATAAATAGTTTCAGAAACTTTAATAGGTGTAGTACTATTTTCCTCTTTTTCATATAAACAATGTTTACAATATTTAATCATTTTATTAGAATAACCATTAATTTCTTTATCTTTATCATTAGATTTAATATCACATTGACTACTTTTAATATAAATCATATTAAAACAAATATCACAAAATTCCATATTTAAAATTATTATATAACTATTATTATATTTTATAATCATTTTTTTTAAATCATAATAAAAATTGACATAATAATGTTTCTATATAAATAGGTTCTCTTCCTTTATTAGAATAACTAAAAAGATATTCTAATTCAACACTTGTATTAAGTATTAATTGATATTTTTTAATATTAATTTTAAGTAAATCTAATGCTAAATCTTTTAAAGTAAGATTATATTGTGAATATTTATAAGATAATTGTCTAATATCATTTAAAGAATAATTAGAATTAATAAATTTTTTAATAGGAGGATAATTAAAATTACAAAAATCTTCAGTAATTAAATTAGGTTCATATATTTCAGTTTGAGCAATAAAAATAGAAAAAAATATATTTCTACAATTATTTTTAATTAAATTATCATTTAATTTTATATTTAAATATTTATTAAAAATATTTTTTATTTCTTCTGTTGTAAATAATCTTATTCTAAATAATGAAAAACGACTTTTTATTGGTAATTCTATTTTATTTATCATATTTGTTGTACAAATAAAATAACAATTATGATAATATCTTTCTAAAATTATACGAAATGCAAAAAAATATTCTTCTAATTTATCAATATTTTTTATAATAATTAAATGTTTATTACTTGTTATAGCTTTTGATTTAATAATAAAAAGAAGCATATCTGTTAAAGAATTTAATTTTTTAGGCATATTTGGATTATTTAAATCTATTTCAAAAAAATATTGATTTTCATTATAAATAATTGTTTTATTCCATATATTTTCTTTTCTATAAATTTGATTTATATTAAATTTTTTTTTTATTATATTATCTATAAATAAATCAAATGGAAAACCATTATAACTATAAAATAAACAATTATTATTAGATTTTACACTAAAATTTATAATTTTATTATAATCTTCGATTTCATCTATTATTATATTAAAATTTTTTTTAAATTTATCTAATAATGTCATATTATTTACTATTATAAAATAATTATTATATATAGAAATGGTTGAAACTATACCTAATATAAATTATTATGGTAAGTCAATTTCTATTATTATTATTTATTTAGTTGTATTTGTATCATTATTAATAATTATTGATGAAATTCTAAATATAACAAAATTTTGTTATAAATATACTTATTTATATAATTATGGTAATTTAAATGAAAAAATGTGTAATAATAATTTAGATACTAGTATTCTTGAATATGAAAAACCTAGATTTCGTATTTATAGTATAATTAATAATTATAAACTTAAAAAAGATTTATTTAATAAAAATTGGATTAATTATTTATCTTATTTAATAATATCTATTCTTACTATTATTCTTTTTATATTATTCGGTATTTTATTTTATTTCTATTTTATTAATAATAATTATTTATGTTCTTCTAATATTGATACTAATAATGAAGATAATATGAGTTTTTTAAAACTTATTATTAAATGTATGTTTGAAGATTTACATAAATATATACCTAATTGTACTGTTAATTATATAGTTTTATTTATTATTATTATTATTTATCCTTTAATTTATATTATTAAAACTTTTTTTAAAAGTGATTATACTTGGAATGGTGGAACTTGGACTAAAACATTTCATATTTTATTTTGTATTTTATTATTATATTATATTTATGTTTTAATGAATGAAACTTATACTGATGATAAAACAATAAATAATAAAGATAAAATTTTCAAAATTATTACTTATATTTCTTATCTTATTATTTTTTATATTTCTCAATATATATATACACAATCTTTTAACGATTATAATAATTTATATAAAACATCTAATATTTATAATGATATTACTGATAAAAATGATACTACTTTCTTTTCTATTTATAAACAAGAAGAACCTATAAAACCAATTGAACCTAAAATATTAAAAGAACATCCTAGAGATGCAGTTAATAAAGATTTATTAATATCATTTAAATATAAAACAAATGATGAATTAAAACTTTTAAGTGAAATAGAAAAAAATAATTATAGTAGTAATTTAAATAAATTAACTAATTATTATAATATTAAAAATCAATATGATAATAATTTAAAAATTTATAATGATACATATAATATTTATAAAAATACTAATATTCAATTTCCAAATGTAATTTATATGTTATCTCATATGTTTCCTAAACTTATCGGTTTAGATAAATCTATTATTATTTTAATATTTTTTATTATAATATCTTTTATTATTATTTATACCATTCTTAAATATTATAATAATGAAAATAGTGATTATTATTATACTATTTTAATATATTTAATTGGTATAATTACTATTTTAATTTTAAGTAATTCTATATTAACATATAATACATATTTTAATAAATATCATATTTATGAACCTATATCACAATATAAATTTGATATTAATAAATTAAATATTTTATTTGATTTATCTATTAATAATAATTCACAAAGTATTGATAATAAATTAGAATTCTATAAAAAAATTACAAATAGTGATACTAATATAGGTTCTGGTATTACTGTTAATACTATTTCTGATAATAATATTGAAATTAATTATATTAAAAAAAATATTTATTTAACTGAAACTAATAAAACATTATATATTAATAATATAGATAATAATAGTAATGCTTTAAAAAATAGAAATGCTATTAATATTGCATTATTTTCATCATTACTTTATATTAATGATATAAAAAGAGAAAATAATATTTATATTAATTATAATAATTTTTATAAAACAGATACTAATTTTGATTTCTTTTATTTATCAACAAATAAAATAATTAATAATAATCCACTTGTAGATACTAATAATTATATAACTAATGATATAAAAACATTCTTTCAAATAATAAAGGGTACTTTTTTAAATGATTTAAATTTACTTGATAATAAATTAATTAATATTAAAAATAATATTAAATATTTAATTTATAATGATTTTATTAAACTTACAATTAGTAATATAAATAATGATAACTTTTATTTTGATTTATTATATAAAAATGATAAAACAACTAATGAATTAGAAACAATTGATAATTCTAATTCAAATGATTTAATTAATACATATAAAAATAATATTATTAATATTAATGAAATTGTTTATTATTATGGTGAATTTTTAGTAGAAATTAGAAATATTTTTATAAAATTATTTAATAGTTCTTCTATTTACTGTGATAAATCTAATATTATTAATATTAATATAAAATTAAATCAATATATTAAACAATTATTTATTAAAATAAATTCAAATAATTATAAATTTAAAAATTCAACAGATGAACCTAAAATTGAAATATATAAAAAAATTTTAATAAATACTATTAATGAATTTAATGATATTTATAATAAATATTTTAATATTATTAGATTTTTATTAATTAAAACTATTAAAACTTCTACAAGTGATTTAGATATTAATAGTAATAAAATAATACAAGAAATTATTAATAATTATAATATTTATAATTCTGGTAATTTAAGATATACTAAAAGTAATTTAATTAATAAATTTTTTACTTTAGAATGTAAAGATTATATTAATAAATATAATAAATTAACATTAAAAGATAAAAATGATTTAAATAATAATATTAATAATATTTCTTCTTCTTTTATTATTTTAGTTATAATTTTTGCTATTATTTTAATAGAACCAACTATTATTTAAATTTAATGACTACATCTATTAATATTTGTAATAATAGTAAAGATTATTATTTTAATTTTATACAAAATGAAAATGATATTAATGATGAAAATATATTTAAAAATTATGATATTAATTTTTTAAATATATTTTCACTTCCTGTTAATTATTATCCTATATATAATACTAATAAATTAAATGAAATTATTGATAATATTAAAAATAATATTTCTTTAAATCCTACACCTATTATTAATAAAATTAAAACTGAAATTAATGATAATATTGAATATATGAAAAATAATAATTTAATTTATAATACTTATAATATTACACTTATTACTATTTTTATATTAATTATATGGATTTTTTTATTATTATTTATATTAAAATATATTCATTTTTATTATAATATTTATTATATTTATTTTATTTCTACAATTATAATATTATTATTATTTTTTGGAAGTTTTTGGTTTTTATATGTAAATAGTGAATTAATATAATTTTATATTATTTTTCAATTATTCTTATAGAATATAAAATAAAATTTATGGCACATTTAACATTAGGTTTTAAAGATTTAGTTAATTCTACACCTAGTAATTCTTTATTTGATTTAACTTCATTATTATTTGATGATACTTATCTTAAATCTATTAGTCCTGAAAGATATAATTTTTATATTAAATTTGTTTCTGGATTATCTAATCCTGAAATTTTACAAAAATTTTTTTATAAAACTAAAGAAGCTAGAGATTATAAAGATAGTTTAAATTTAAAAGTTAAACAATTAGCTTTTTTAATAAATAAACTTAATAAAAATTATAATACTGAAGATAAAAATAAAATTGTTGAAGATATTACAAATACCATTAAAAATAAATTTAAATTTAGTGATAATAATATTAGTATTATTAATGATATTATTGAAAAAAAAGGTGGTAATATTGAAAAACCTAGAGATATGTTTAAATATAAAATTAATAAAGGACCACAACCTATGAAAAATTTTTTAGATAAAGTTAATAATATTTCTCCTGAAATAGGTCAAAAACCTCCTTTAACTGATGTTTCTCAATTACTTTTAGATCCTAATAAAGAAATAGAACCTAAATCTAATCCTGAACTTATAAAAAAATTAAAAAATGTTTATGATAATTATAAAAATACTTTAAATCCTGATACATTAAAAATTACTATTGCTGATAGAATTATTTTTATTGTTACTACTTTTATTTTAAGATATATTACATTAATGATTATTAATTGGGCATTAAATACTAATATTATTAATACATTTAATCGTGCTTTTTATATCTATTGTTTTATTTATCTTATTTTCTTTATATTTATAACTATGATTGTTAATGTTATTGTTTATTATCCTATTATGGAATTATTTTCTAATATTAATATTACAACTATTCCCAATTTATTTTATTATTTTTATATATATACTAATGGTTCAATGAGATTAATTTTACATATTTGTATTATTATTTTACTTCTATTTGTTCCTTATATTGTTAATATAGATAAAATTAAAATTAATTGGTTTGAAGAAAATAATAAAAATATTAGTTATGATTATGATAAAAAAAATAAAATTAATGAATCAATTAGTTTCTTCTCTTTTATTATTTGGATTTTAACGAGTATTATTGCTTTAAAATTTTAATAATTAATTTAGATAGGATTTAAATAAAATGAATAGTTTTAGTCTAGCTAGGCAACAACTATTATTAGAAAATATCAGAAATGATACACAATTAACTTATGAAAATTCTGATAAACAAATTTTAATTAATATTTTTGATTATATTAAATTATTAAAAACTTTTACTGATCAAAAAAATAATTTAACTGAGGATGATATTATTAAATTAAATAAACTTCATTTACTTTTTTATGGAGAAGAATTTAATGAAATAAATCCTTTTAATTCTATTACTAAAAATATTTCTTTATTTGATACATTTAAAAATAAATTTAAAACTATTGAAGATTTAATTCAAACATCTGATAATACCGCTTCTGATATTTTAAAAATTTTAATTCCATTATTATCTATTAATTATGATAAAAAAAAAGATAAATATGATATTATAAATACTTATTTAAATGAAATTATTATTCCTAATATTAAATTATATCAAGAAACATATATTAATACAGATAATTCTACTACTAATAATATAAAGCCTATTAATTTATATGAAGAAATTGATATTAAAAAAACTCCTATAAAAGAAACTCCTAAAGCTATACAAAAAATTTCTTTAAAAAAAAAAGAAATAACTACAAAAGATGAAAATCAAGAAGATCAAGAAGATGATAAAGATCATGAAAAACAAGAAGAAAAAAAAAGCGTAAAATTTATTGATACTATTAAAGATAGTTTAAAAGAAAATAAAAATATAGGTCAAGAATTATTAAAAAAAAGTAAAGAAAATAGAGAATTAAAAACAACAGAGATAAATTTTGAAAAGGAATTTCAAAAACAAGAAAAATTCTTAGACGTTAAAATAGAACAATATAAGAAACATGATATAGATTATTTAAATATTTTAAACAGTATTGATGATATAAAAAATTTTTTTAATCTTTATAAAAAATATAATGATAATCAAGAAGATCAAAATAATATAATTAAATTAAATGAAAATATAATTAAATTAAATGAAAATAGTTATTTTCAAAATAAATTTAATTTTAATGTAATTAATATAGAAAATTTTAATGATACAATTAAAACATATTATAATAGATTATCTGACTATTTTATTAAATTATTAGAAGAAAATAATATATTTGATTTATATTTATCCAATTATAATAAATATATTAAATATATTATAGAAAATTATTTTGATTTAGAAAATGATTTTATAGATATAAAAAAAATTTATGAAAAGTATCATAATATTATTAATAATTTATTTGATATTTTTAATATTATTAAATTAGTAAATATAAAAGGTGGACATAAAGTAGAAGAAATAGAAGAAGAAATAGAAGAAGAAATAGAAGAAAAAATAGAAGAAAAAAATTTTTTATATTTTAATAATAATTTTTCAAAATTTTTAGATAATATTGATAATTATATTACTATTAAAAAATTTTTTATAAATTTTATTAATGAATTTTTAATAATAACTATATCAAATTTAAAATTTTATTATATATTATATAATGTTATTTATAATATAGAAAAAAATTTATATAATAATAGTACAATAACTAAGAGTATTTATAATATTATTTATAATATTATAAATAATATAAATAAATTTTTTTTAATATTGATAAAAAATGAAAAAATAGAAGAAATAGAAAAAAATATAATAATTATTAAAGATTTAATAAAAGAAGAAAATACAAGTTTAATACTATATGAAAAACCAAAAGAAAATACAAGTTTAATAGAAAATAAAATTTTAATAAATTTTAATGAAATTATATATAATAAATTTAAACAATATTCCTTTTTTTTAAATATATTAAATAAAAAAAATAATTATAAATATATATATATATATATAAATGATGATATATGGAATAATATTTTTAAAAAATATCAATCTAATTTAATATATTATATTAATATTATAATAAAATATTATAAAATAAATAAAATAATTAAAAATAATATATATATAGTAATATTAT
>Ga0114964_10002322_pt1 | contig 13278 bp, 8 predicted proteins | sample C_131016_MF_Meta_FD_92638 | JGI IMG/M metagenome (GOLD analysis project Ga0114964, IMG submission 92638) | Freshwater microbial communities from Lake Croche, Canada to study carbon cycling - C_131016_MF_MetaG | ecosystem: Environmental > Aquatic > Freshwater > Lake | place: Lake Croche, Canada... | reverse complement strand
TCGCAGCTGACGCGGCCGATGATGCGGGTCGCGAGCGAGACGACCTCCTCGTCACCTTCGTAGATCGGGCGGACGACGATACCGTTCACGGTGCCGCAATCCTCGGAGGTGATGATCACGTCCTGGGATGCGTCGACCAGCTTGCGGGTCAGGTAACCGGAGTCGGCTGTCTTGAGCGCGGTGTCGGCGAGACCCTTGCGGGCGCCGTGGGTGGAGATGAAGTACTCGAGCACGGAGAGACCCTCGCGGAAGTTCGAAAGAATCGGGCGCTCGATGATCTCTCCGGATGGCTTGGCCATGAGACCGCGCATACCTGCAAGCTGCTTGACCTGGGTACGGTTACCACGGGCACCGGAGTCGACCATCATGAAGACGGGATTCGCCTCGCGGCGGCCGTCGTTGTGCTCGAGCGTGCGGAAGAGGGCGTTGGCGATCTCTTCACCAGTGTGAGTCCAGATGTCCTGCACCTTGTTCTTGCGCTCACCGTCGGTGATGATACCGCGGCGGTACTGCTTCTCGACCTCGGAGATCTGCTTCTGCGCGCTCTCGATGAGCACGGCCTTCTCCTTGGGGATGATCATGTCGTTGATGCCGATGGAGGCACCGGCGCGGGTGGCCTCGCGGAATCCGAGCTCCTTGAGCTTGTCGAGGGTCTCGACGGTGCGGGCCTGACCGACGGCCTTGTAGCAGCGCCAGATGATATCTGAGAGCTGCTTCTTGCCGGCGACCTTGTTGTAGAAGCCGAGTTCGGCGGGCCAAATCTGGTTGAAGAGGACGCGGCCAACCGTTGTCTCGAGGACAGGAAGCTCGGCGTTGCCGTAAACCGTATTGATTCCGCGGTCGGGGTTCTTGAGGCGGATGCGGGTGTGGATCTTCACGCTCTCCTCGGAGAGGGCTAGCTCGACCTCGGCGGCGTCCGCAAAGAGGGGCATGCGGCCCGCCTCCTTGGGTTTGCCATCCTTGCCGTTGATCACGCGGGGGTTCTGCGTGAGGTAGTAACACCCGAGCGGGATGTCCTGCGACGGGTTGGTGATCGGCTTGCCGCTGGAAGGCGAGAAGATGTTGTTCGGGGCAAGCATCAGAGTGCGGGCCTCGAGCTGCGCCTCAACGGAGAGAGGAACGTGGACGGCCATCTGGTCACCGTCAAAGTCGGCGTTGTAGGCCGTGCAGACGAGCGGGTGGACGCGGATCGCCTCGCCCTCGATGAGGATCGGCTCGAAAGCCTGGATCGAGAGACGGTGGAGGGTCGGGGCGCGGTTCAGGAGAACGGCGTGGCCCTTGGTGACCTCTTCGAGGATGTCCCAGACCTCCGGGGTCTGGCGCTCGATGAGCTTCTTGGCGCTGCGCACGGTGTGCACGTAGCCGAGTTCCTTGAGGCGTCGGATGATGAAGGGCTCGAAGAGAACGAGCGCCATCTTCTTGGGAAGACCGCACTGGTTGAGCTTGAGCTCTGGACCGATCACGATGACGGAACGACCGGAGTAATCGACGCGCTTGCCGAGGAGGTTCTGGCGGAAGCGGCCGCCCTTGCCCTTGAGCATGTCGCTGAGGGACTTGAGGGGGCGGTTTGCAGCGCCGGTGACGGCACGGCCGTGGCGGCCGTTGTCATAGAGGGCGTCGACGGCCTCCTGGAGCATGCGCTTCTCGTTGCGGATGATGACCTCAGGGGTCTTGAGCTGGAGAAGGGTGCGGAGACGGTTGTTGCGGTTGATGACGCGACGGTAGAGATCGTTGAGATCAGAGGTCGCGAAACGACCGCCCTCGAGCGGAACAAGGGGACGGAGGTCGGGAGGGATGACCGGAAGGACGGTCAGGATCATCCACTCGGGACGGGTCTTGGAGCTGATGAAGCCCTGGACGAGCTTGAGACGCTTCGCAAGCTTCTTGCGGATCTGCTTGCTCTTGGTCTGGGTCATCTGCTTCTCGATCGTCTGCTGCTCCTCGAGCAGGTCGAGGTTCTCGAGCAGCTTCTGGATCGCCTCGCCGCCCATGCCGGCTACGAAATCCTCGCCGTACTGGTCCTCGGCCTCGCGGAACTCGGTCTCGGTCAGGAGCTGTCCCTTCTCGAAGGGGGTCTTGCCCGGATCGATCACGATGTAATCCTCGTAATAGATGACGCGCTCAAGCTGGCGACCGGTTAGGTCGAGCATGAGTCCGATGCGCGAGGGCATACACTTGTAGAACCAGATGTGGGAGACAGGCACGGCCAGATCGATGTGACCCATGCGCTCACGACGGACGCGGCTCAGGCAGACCTCGACGCCGCAACGGTCGCAGACGACGTTCTTGTGCTTGATGCGCTTGTACTTTCCGCAGGAACACTCCCAGTCACGGGTGGGGCCGAAGATGCGCTCGCAGAAGAGACCACCCTTCTCGGGTTTGAAGGTGCGGTAGTTGATGGTCTCCGGATTCTTGACCTCCCCCTTGCTCCAGCTGCGGATGGTCTCGGGGTTGGCGACGGTGATCCTGACCTCGTCGAAGGAGGCCTTCACGGGATCTGCGATGATGTCGGGGACTGATGCAAGTGCTGTGTCGGTCATGGCTCGTGGAATGCTGCTTGGGTTACGGGTGCGCTTGGCTGGAAGTGCGGTGGTGTCTTGTGGGCGGCGCGGTTAAGCGGCGGTGTCGATGAAGGAACGGGGTTCGTCCTTGCCACCGACGCGGACGTCGAGGCCGAGGCCCTGCATTTCCTTGATGAGCACGTTGAAGGACTCGGGGATGCCGGCCTCCAGGGAGTTGTCCCCCTTGACGATGCTCTCGTAGATGCGCGTGCGGCCCTGCACGTCGTCGGACTTGACGGTGAGCAGTTCCTGAAGCGTGTAGGCGGCGCCGTAGGCCTCGAGAGCCCAGACTTCCATCTCTCCGAAGCGCTGGCCTCCGTACTGGGCCTTTCCTCCGAGCGGTTGCTGGGTGACGAGGGAGTAGGGACCGACGGCGCGGGCGTGGATCTTGTCGGCCACGAGGTGTCCGAGCTTGAGCATGTAGATGATGCCGACGACGACCTCTTGGTCGAACGCATCGCCGGTGCGGCCGTCGAAGAGTTGCGACTTGCCGTTCTCCTGGATCCACTCGAACCCTTCCTTCTTGCCGGCCTCGACGAGGTACTCGCGGATGCGTGTCTCGGGAATGCCGTCGAAGACGGGGGTTGCCACCTTGAAGCCGAGGGCCTTGGCAGCGATACCCAGATGGGTCTCGAGAACCTGCCCCACGTTCATGCGGCTAGGCACGCCGAGCGGGTTGAGCACGATGTCGACAGGGGTACCGTCGGCGAGGTAGGGCATGTCCTCCTCGGGGACGATCTTGGCGACGACGCCCTTGTTACCGTGGCGTCCGGCCATCTTGTCACCGACGGAAAGCTTGCGCTTGCTGGCGATGAAGACCTTGACCTGCTTGATGATTCCGGGATCGACGTCATCGCCGCTCTCGACGCGGCCGAGGTTCTCCTCCTTCTCGTTCTCGAGGTCGGCGAAGCGGTGCTCGAACTGTCCGATGATCTCGCGGATCTTGTTACGGATCGGGCTCGGGTCGATCTCGACCACGTTGTAGACGCCGGCCAACTTGCGCAGGAGCATCTTGGTGATCTTGCGGTTGGCGGGGATGATGATCTCGCCGGACTCGCCGTTGACGACGTCGAGCGGGATCTTCTCGCCGAGCAGGACGTTGGCAAGGCCCTCGGTGAGCTGCTCGAAGAGCTCTTCCTTGCGCTTCTTGTGATCGTCCTGGATCATCTTCTGCTGACGCTTGCTCTCGGCAGGGGTCATTTTGATCTTCGCGGTCTTCTCCTTGGAGGAGACGCGGACATCCATAACGATACCGTAGGTGCCGGAGGGGACAAGCAGGGAGGTGTCCTTCACGTCGGCCGCCTTCTCGCCGAAGATGGCGCGCAGGAGGCGCTCCTCGGGGGCCAGTTCGGTCTCGCTCTTCGGGGTGATCTTGCCGACGAGGATGTCGCCGGGCTTCACCTCCGCGCCGATGCGGATGACGCCGTCGGGACCGAGGTTCTGCAGGGCCTCCTCGCTGACATTCGGGATGTCGCGGGTGATCTCCTCGGGGCCGAGCTTGGTGTCGCGGGCTCCGCACTCGAACTCGTCGATATGGATGGAGGTATAGATGTCCTCCTTGACGACGCGCTCGGAGATGAGGATGGCGTCCTCGAAGTTGTAGCCGTTCCAGGGCATGAAGGCGACGAGCACGTTGCGGCCGAGCGCAAGCTCGCCGTTCTCGGTGTTCGGGCCGTCCGCCAGCACGTCACCCTTCTTAATCACCTGGCCCTTCCTGACGATGGGCTTCTGGTTGATGCAGGTGCTACTGTTGGAGCGCATGAACTTGCGCAGGTCGTAGACATAGACCCCGTTCTCGGGATCGTGCTTGACCTTCTTCTTCCCTTCGGGGAGCTCGCCGTCCTTGGTGACGATGATGCGCTGGGAATCGACGGAAGCGATCTTGCCGTTGGCATCGGAGACGATGACGGCGCGGGAATCGCGGGCGACGCGACCCTCCATTCCGGTTCCGATGATCGGGGCGTCGGAAATCAGGAGAGGCACACCCTGGCGTTGCATGTTCGAGCCCATGAGCGCGCGGTTGGCGTCGTCATGCTCGAGGAACGGGATGAGCCCGGCGGCCACCGAGACGAGCTGCTTGGGCGAGACGTCCATGTACTGGACCTTCTCGGGCTCGATCTCGACGAAGTCTCCGCGGAAACGCGAGGAGACGGTCTCGCCGAGGAACTTGCCCTTGCTGTCGACGGGCGAGTTCGCCTGCGCGACATAGAAGTTCTCGTCACGGTCGCCGGTGAGGTACTCGATCTCGTCGGTGACCTTGCCGTTCGCGACCTTGCGGTATGGGGTCTCGATGAAGCCGAAGTCGTTGACGCGGGCGTAGGTCGAGAGCGAGCTGATCAGACCGATGTTCGGACCTTCCGGGGTCTCGATCGGGCAGATGCGGCCGTAGTGGGATGGATGGACGTCTCGGACCTCGAATCCGGCACGCTCACGGGAGAGACCCCCGGGCCCGAGTGCGGAGAGACGGCGCTTATGGGTCAGCTCGGAGAGCGGGTTCGTCTGATCCATGAACTGGCTCAGCTGGGAACGGCCGAAGAAATCACGCACGACGGCGCTCAGCGACTTGGGGTTGATGAGCTTCTGCGGGGTGATGTGGTCGACGGAGGGATCGTACAGTGCCATGCGCTCGCGGACGAGACGCTCGGTGCGGGAGAGACCGACGCGGCACTGGTTGGCGAGGAGCTCGCCCACGGTGCGGACGCGGCGGCTGCCGAGGTGATCGATGTCGTCGAGCATTCCCTCGCCCTTGCGGAGCTTGAGGAGATAGCGCATCGACTCGACGATGTCCTCCTTGCGGAGGATGCGGTCGTCGACCTTGGGGTCGAGGCCGAGCTTCTGCTGGATCTTGTGACGGCCGACGCGGCCGAGGTCGTAACGCTTGGCATCGAAGAAGAGGCGCTTGAGCATGCCGCGGGCGTTCTGGACGGTCGGGGGATCGCCGGGGCGGAGCTTGCGGTAGATGTCCTTGAGGGCCTCCTCCTCGTTGTGGGCGGGATCGCGCTTAAGGGACTTGACGATGGTGTCGTCCTCCTTGGTGTCGATCACCTTGACCGTCGAGTGGCCTGCACGGATCAGGTCGCGGACGATGGCCGGAGTGAGGGGCTCGTAGGCGCGGGCGATGATGGCGTCACCCTCGCGAACGTCGGCCAAGAGCACCTTGGTGCTGAGAGTCTCCTCATCAAGCTTGTCGGAAAATTTGAGCGTCTCGATCTTGTAGAAGAGCGAGGCTATCTCCTCGTCAGTCGGGAATCCAAGCGCGCGGAGGAAGGTGGTCGCAAGGAACTTGCGGCGGCGCTTGCGGCGGTCGAGGTAGACGTAGAGGAGATCGTTCGTATCGAACTGGACCTCGGTCCAGGAACCGCGGTCGGGAATGATGCGAAAGCCGTGGAGGAGCTTTCCGTTGAGGTGGACGTCGCTCTCGAAGCAGATGCCGGGCGAGCGGTGAAGCTGGCTGACGACGACGCGCTCGGCTCCGTTCACGATGAAGGTGCCCGAGTTGGTCATGAGCGGGATCTCACCCATGTAGACTTTTTCTTCCTTGGTGGACTTCTCGTCCTTGTAACGGAAGGTCACATAGAGGGGGGCGCTGTAGGTCTGGCCGTCAATCGTGCACTCGACGGGGCTCATCTTGGACTCCTCGAGGGTGTAGCTGACGAAATCAAGGGAGGACTTCTCCTCAAAGCCGAAAATAGGGAAGAACTCGCGGAAGACGGCCTGGAGGCCGACGTTCTTGCGCTTCGAGGGCTCGACGCCCGTCTGGAAGAATTCCTCGTACGACTTGATCTGCAGTTCGATGAGGTTGGGCGGTTGGATCGCCTCGTGCAGTTTTCCGAAGGAGATGCGGTCAGACATGGTGCAGGGTCGGGTTGGTCGCGCGGTTGGTTCGCGTGGGTTTCGCAGGTGATGCCGTTGCGTCGGCCTCTACCTCCAGGAGTTGATCCGTGAAGGAAGAGAAGGGGTTGTTGACTCCGGGGGGAGACAGGAAAATCGGAAGGCAAAAGAGCCGCCTGCGGCTGAATTCTTCGCGGAATTCGCGCGGGCGGCGGTGGATGATTCTGGTCTGATTAGCGTAGTGCCGTGGTGCAGGGCTCGGGACGGGTAGAACTTTCTCTTTTACGCGACTCCGGCCACCGTGTCAACCGGGATCTCTCCCGACGGCCACGATGACCGGATATGATTCGCGTGAGAACGCGCAGTCCTGAAAGGACTACTTGATCTCGACCTTGGCGCCGGCGGCCTCGATCTTCTTCTTGATCTCCTCGGCCTCTTCCTTGGAAGCGCCTTCCTTGATGGGCTTCGGAGCGCTCTCGACCAGGGCCTTGGCCTCGGCGAGGCCGAGTCCGGGGACGGCGGCGCGGACTTCCTTGATGACGCCGATCTTGTTGGATCCGGCATCCTTGAGGATGACGTCGAAGGAGGTCTTCTCCTCGGCGGCGGCGGCAGGTGCACCGGCGGCGGCTCCGCCAGCGGCGGCAACGGCAACGGGAGCGGCGGCGCTCACGCCCCACTTCTCCTCAAGGGCCTTCACGAGGTCGGCGATCTGGAGAACGGTGAGGTTGCTGAGCTGGTCAACGATGGTGTTGGTGTCTGACATGGTGTTGTTTGGAGTTTGATGATGTCGTGTCCCGAAGCCTCAGGACGTTTGAGACCGGCAGCCGCCGGCCCGACGTGTCATCGTGTTGTTGTTCCTTCACCCGTCGTGGCTTCTGACGCCGGGAGAAATTTTTCGGTTAAAGGGTTGGTGGAGAGTTGGTGGAGTGCCGAGTCTATTCGGAGGCCGGTGCCGCAGGAGCTTCCGCGACGGGGGCTTCAGAAGCAGGAGCTTCCGCAGCCGGTGCTTCAGAAGCAGGGGTCTCTGCGACTGGGGCTTCTGCCTTCGGAGCCTCTGCAACGGGCGCAGCTGGTGCCTTTTCGGCAATGGCGGCGAGCACGCGGGCCAGACTGGCGCCCGGCTCGTTGAGCGTGCGGACCAGCTTGGTGGCGGGCATGAGAAGCAGGCCGAGGAGCTGCGCCTGGAGGACTTCCTTGGAGGGAAGGTCGGCCAGAGCGATAACCTGGGCGGTCTCGAGCAGGGAGTTGTCGAGGATACCGGCGCGGATCTTCGGCTTCTCGAACTCGGCGGCGAAGGTCTTGAGGATCTTCGCGGCGGCGCAGATGTCCTTCTCACCCGTGACGAAGGCGGTCTGACCCTTCAGGTGGGCGTCGAGCTCGGGGAGCCCGGCATCCTTGATGGAACGGCGCAGGAAGGTGTTCTTGACGACGGTCATCGAGGCACCGGTGCCGCCAAGGCGGGTGCGGAGCTCGGCAAAGTGGTCGACATTCATCCCGCCGTAATCGACGACGATGAGGAAAGGTGAGTTGTTGAGGCGCAGCTTGACGTCCTCAACGATCGTGGGTTTCTCGGGGCGCATGGTGGTGTGTCCTTGGGTCCTGGGTTGCGGTTAGTTCTTCAGGAAGGGAGCCTGATCCACCTGAATGCCGGGGAGCATGGTGGCTGCGAGGGTGACCGACTCGACGAAGGCACCCTTGGCCGTGGCCGGGCGGGACCTGACGACCGCCTCGATGACGGCGCGGCCGTTGTCGAGGAGCTGGGCCTCGGTGAAGGAGAACTTGCCGACGGGGACAGCTATGTTGCCGTTCTTGTCGAGCTTGAACTCGACGCGGCCGGCCTTCACTTCCTGGACGGCCTTGGCGGTGTCGTCGCTGACGGTGCCGGTCTTCGGGTTGGGCATGAGGCCGCGGGGTCCGAGAACCTTGCCGAGCTTGCGGACTTCGGTCATGGCCGCCGGGGTGGCGATGGCGACGTCGAAATCGGAGAATCCTCCCTGGACCTTCTTGAGTAGGTCCTCGAAGCCGACATGTTCGGCACCGGCCTCCTGGGCGGCGGTGGCGGCTGCTCCGGTCGCGAAGACGAGGACGCGGACGTTCTTGCCGCTTCCGTGAGGGAGGGGGCAGGTGCCGCGGACCATCTGGTCGCTCTGCTTGGGGTCGACACCGAGGCGGATCGAGACGGTGACCGTCTGGTCGAACTTGGTGGCGGGCATCTTCTTGAGGATGCCGAGGGCGTCGCTCAAGGGGTACTTGCGGCCCTGCTCAACGAGAGAGTGAGCGGTGCGGTAGCGTTTGCTGCGGTTGTGTTGCATATCGTTTGCAGTTCAAGCGGCCCCCTTTGTCGGAGAGCCTCCTGCGGTTGGTGGTTTGTTGAAAAACTAGGCCTCGATCTCGATGCCCATCTGGCGGGCGGTTCCGCAGAGCGTACGGAAGGCGGCTTCCTCGCTGCGGGCGTTCATGTCCTTGATCTTGATCTTGACGATGTCCATGACCTGCTTCTTGGAGAGCTTGGCCACCTTGACTTTGTTCGGCTCCTTGGAGCCGGAGGCGATGCCGGCGGCCTTCTTGAGCAGGACGCCAGCGGGTGGCGACTTGGTGATGAAGGTGAAGCTCTTGTCCTTGTAGACCGTGATGACGACGGGAAGGATGTCACCGGCCTGCTTCTGCGTGGCGGCATTGAACTCCTTGCAGAAGGCCATGATGTTGACACCCTGTTGACCGAGCGCGGGGCCGACCGGAGGTGCGGGATTGGCCTGTCCGGCGGGGATCTGAAGCTTGATTTGTCCTGTGATTTCTTTGGCCATGGCTCGTTGTTTGGAAAGTGATGAAAGGGTCTGCGAAAAGGTTTCCTCGACGCCGGTTCCGGCGAAAAAGGGTGGAAATAAAAGCTGAAACGGACCCCAAGGACAAGAGATTTCTCGTTTTTTCTTGAGTAGGGACTTTAGGGGCACCCTTGGAAAAGAAAGTGCCGCCCACCGAAGATCGGATTGATCGGAGGGGCCGCCACGCTAGAAAAGAAGGGATGAGACTCCGGCAACAGAACTCCAAGACCGAAATCCAGACCGGTTCCCTGCTTGTCGCCCTCCCCACCCTGCTCGACCCCAACTTCCGCAGGAGCATCCTTTTTCTCAGCCACCATGATCCAGAGGAGGGATCCGTCGGCTTCATCCTGAACCGCCCGCAGGAAGTCTGTCTCGGGGATCTCACCAACACCTCCGAAGGGAGCCAGGAGATCCCCGTCTACGAGGGAGGACCCGTCGAACAGAAGAGCCTCATCGTCGCGCGGATCCACTGGCATGGCGACGTGGAAGGGGTGCGTTTCCAATCGCTTGGAGAAGAGGATCTCCCCTCCCCCTCGGAGAGCAGCTCCGGCCACGACGAGATCCGTGCTTTCTCCGGCTATGCTGGATGGTCGGGCGGACAACTGGAGCGAGAACTGGTGGAGAAGTCGTGGGTCATCCTGCCCCCGACCGCCGATCTACTCCTCCCCGTGAAGACTCAGGAAGAGGGAAGCGCCCGCTGGAGAGCGATCATGAAACGCCTCGGTCCCATGTACCACCTGATGGCGCAGGCACCGGACGAGTTGGGGCTGAATTAAGGTAGATAGGCTAAGGGCAGTTAGACTGTTAGGTCTGAGGCCCTTCCTTAGATTTTTCGTTGATCCTTCAACCATGCGGCGGTTTCGGCCAGGCTCTGCCGGAGATTCTTGGAGGCGCGCCAGCCGAACTGTTCGCTGAAGGGACTCCCGTCGCAGACCCAACGCGGTGGCAGGATCTCACGCACCCTGTCGCGGCCGAGGCTTGGCGCGGCGGCGCGCCATGACGGCACCGCATCGATGGCCAGCGAGGCGATTCGGATCGCCACCTGCGGCACGGAGAGAGTGATGCCCTTGGCATTGATCACTTCAGCCGCCGTCGCGATCAACTCGTTGTCGGTGATGAGTTGCTCCGATCCCAAATAAAAGGGGCCGTACTGCTCCCACTCTCCCCTCCCGCTGGCGGATAGGATCGCGTCGCAGAGATCACCCACATCGATCCAACTGTAATGCTTCGGTGAGAAGCCGGGCTTCACCCGTACTGGTCCGCGGGCCATCGCAAAGAGCGGAAGTGTGGCGGCATCGCGGGGACCAAGCACCATCGGGGGCCGCAGGATCAGAAGCCGTCTGCCGAGCCGATTGCGAAGTTCCTTCTCCATCGTCAGCTTGGAAGCACCGTAGAGGGAGACAGGACGATCCTCGTGGTGGATGGAGCGGTGTGAGGAATCGCCAGGCGTCGGACCGCCGGCTGCCAGCGAGGAGAGAACGATCACCCGCGCTGTCCTCGGCAACTGGGCGGTAAGACGGATGCTCCCGTCGACATTGGTGCCGAAGTAATCTTCCTTCCGGCGCCCGAAGAGCAGACCCGCCGCATGGATCACGAGATCCGGCGCGATGCCTGACGGAAGCTCCCAGAAATCACCGGTCACCCTGGTGATGAGAATGCGCTCATCGGAAATCCCCTCACCCTCGAGTTGTGATCGAAGCTTCTCCGGATCGCGGACGGGGAGGACGATCCGGTTCCAACGCTGATCCCCGGCAAGACGCAGCAGGAGATTCCTTCCCACAAAACCCGTCGAACCCGTAAGGAGTAGTTCCATGCGGTAAAAAACCCTCCTCCCCGGCGTCCTCTAGGCCAGGGCCTTCTCGAAGATCTCGTAGGAACGGGAACGATGCCCCCACATCAACTCCGCCCCTTCCAAAATCTCGACATTGTTCGCCTCGACCCATGAGACCTCGGAGATGTCGTACTTGGCCTTGGCAATCCGGAAACTCTCAAAGAAGAGAAGGGCGCTGAGTCCCTTATCGCGGTAATCCGGCTCGACGCCTAGGACTGTTAGGCGGTCGGTTTTGATCCGCTGGAACTTAAGGCGGAAAGCCATCTCCAAGAACCGCAAGATTCCTTTGCGACCGCGTGATGCATGAAAAACCTCGTTCACGTTCGGAAGGGCAAGTGTGAACCCGACCTCCCGACCGTCAATGCAGACAAAGACAATGATACTGGGGTCGGCGATGGCCTTAAGGTCATCGGCGGCATGCAGCAGATCCTCTAGGGCAATCGGGTAGAATCCCCAGTTGCGGTCGAGGCACTGGTTGTAAAGACGGTGGATCGTCTCCAATTCCTTCCGCAGATTCTTCATGTCGATCGTGCGGATGGAGACATTATTCCGCTTCATGAGCCAGTTGACGATCTTGGTGACCCGCTCCGGCGGTTCCTTGTGCAACGGAATGTCGTACGCGTAGAGGGTCCTCGCGACATCAAGACCCGCCGCCTTGTACACCTCCGCATAATAGGGCGGGTTCCACGGCATCGAGACAAAGGTCGGCCTCTCATTTCCCTCGGTCAGGACACCGCAGTCGTCGTTGATGGAGGGATTGTAGGGACCGCGCATCGAGGTCAGCCCCTTCTCCCTAAGGATTGCGGCCGCGGCATCGACTAGGGCCCTGGCCACGGCGGGATCGTTAATGAAATCGAAAAAGCCGAAGAAGCCGACCTCGTCGTTATTATGGCGGTTGTGCGATCGGTTCACGATCGCGGCGATGCGTCCGACAGGCTTGCCGTCGAGGTAAGCGATGAGCGGCGAGATCTCGCCGTGCTTTTTCAGGAAGACCGACTTCGGGCCGATCAATCCGACGACGCTACCGGGAAACGGCGGCGTGAACGCCGGATCCGTTCCGTGAAGCATCTCCGGAACATGCTCGAACCTCTTCAGTTCCGCTCCGCTGCGGCAGGGCAAAATCAAAAACATTCCGGCGGCGGCCTGGTTCTGTGTAGACGGGGTCATCGAAGGTTCCTAGTTCTCGGGCAATCTTAGCAAAAATATCGAGGACCTTGTCGAGATCCTCCTCGGTGTGGCTCGACATGAAGCTCGTGCGAACGATCGCCTCGCCATAGCGGACGGCCGGGTAGATGGCAGGAGTCGCGAAGACCCCCTCCTCAAAGAGGCGCTGGGAGAAGGCGAAGGCCTTGGCCTCGCTCCCGATCAGGATCGGGACGATCGGGGTCTGTGTGGAGCCGATCTTGAAGCCGATTGACTTGAATCCCTCGTGCATCTTACGGGTGTTCTTCCAAAGCTGGTCGATGCGCTCGGGTTCGGCCTGCATGATCTCGAGAGCCTTAAGCACTCCTCCCACGACGGCGGGGGCAAGCGAGGCGGTGAAGATGAAGCAACGGGCCTTGTGCTTGAGAAACTCGATCATCTCGTGGGAACCGCCGATAAAGCCGCCCATGGAACCAAGTGACTTGGAGAAGGTCCCCATGACGATGTCGACATCGTTGTTGACCCCGAAGTGGTGGACAACCCCGCGTCCCTGGGGGCCGACCACACCCAGGGAGTGGGCCTCGTCGACATACATCACGGCGCCATATTCCTTCGCGGCCTCGATCATCGGCGGAAGGTCGGCGATGTCCCCCGACATGCTGAAGACACCATCCATGATGATCAATCTGCCCGCGTCTTCCGGAGCGCGCTTCAGGCGGTTGCGGAGGGCATCGACCGAGTTGTGGCGGTAGGGGATAAGCTTCCCCGGGGCGACCTGGCATCCCTCGATGATCGAGGCGTGGTTCTCACGGTCGCAAAAGATCAGGTCTTCGGATTCGGTCAGCGCGGCAAGGGCCCCCTGATTCGCAAAGAAGCCGGTCGAGAAGAGGAGAACCGACTCGCGATGGAGGAAATCGGCCAAGGCCTCCTCGAGTTGGTTATGCAGGGAAATGGTGCCGTTGAGCAGGCGGGACCCGGTGCACCCGGCGCCGAATTTGCGGGTCGCCTCGACGGCCGCCTCGACCACCCGGGGATCCTGAGCCAGGCCGAGGTAGTTGTTCGACCCGATCATGATCTTCTCCTCGCCGCC
>Ga0114964_10002320_pt1 | contig 13284 bp, 35 predicted proteins | sample C_131016_MF_Meta_FD_92638 | JGI IMG/M metagenome (GOLD analysis project Ga0114964, IMG submission 92638) | Freshwater microbial communities from Lake Croche, Canada to study carbon cycling - C_131016_MF_MetaG | ecosystem: Environmental > Aquatic > Freshwater > Lake | place: Lake Croche, Canada... | reverse complement strand
TAAGCTTAAGAGAATAAAAAATGATCTAGATATTCTAGAAACAGATTTTTTTGACTTATATAATGAATACTGCAATAAGAGCTCAAATGCACAACATTACACTCAAATTCAGCTAGATAATATAGACCTACGTAAGACCATATCCGACCTAGATGTTGCCAATAAGTTGCTTCAACAGCAAAATAGGCAATTAAAGGAATCTCTAGCCCAATCCCGCCTTCCCCAATATGAGTCTAGTGTCTATCAGAATAATCTATGGGCTAATCAACAAGAGTTAGAATTAGAACACAAATACATTAAGGATAAACCATGAGCTTCGTAATACTTGCAGTGATTATATTGATTTTAATTGCAGTTGTTCCGTTAGATAATGATAAGTAAAGGAAATATGGATTATTTAAAAAAGATTCCCACCGAATGTAAGCACAAGATAACAGTTGTAGATCAAAAACTTATCTGTGCTTATTGTGGTGAAGCAATTAAACTATAATAAGATAAATATACATTATATAAGCTATATTCTATGGTTTAAAGTGGAGTAAAGTGGAGTATTGTGGAGAATAAATACAGTAGTTATTATTTATTTAACAATTCATTATATGTTTCACGTGAAACCATGTTATAGAACGATACATGATGGCGTTCGTAATGTCAAGTCCATATACGCATAAAATATGTGATTAATATCACACATAATATGCCTATAAAATTGGACAAAATAGGACAAAATGTACACAAAATAGGGTTATTTTGTCCATATATTGAGATATATTGTGTGAATTTGATCACATTTAATGTATCTCTATTTTTGTATACATTATATGATCAACATCACACTTTATATGCTTGACTTCCAGCGAAATTTATGCATCTTCGTAATGTCTGCATATTTGAATATACATTTATATAGACATATGTTTCTCCAGGTATTATTTGGTATGTTCGTAATGTCTGGAAAGTTCCAGCGAAATTCCCGCCCCTTCGTAATGTCTGGATCTGAGCTACGCCTGCTCCTGCGTTTGGAAATGCGAGAGACCCCCACACCCAACATGTGGAGGTCTCTCTTGGACTTGGCGGAAAAGCCTGAACGCCCGTTATGTCAGCATGAACTCATTCATTGGTTCATCTTTTCTGACCATTCCCGTAAGGCCCAACTCCTCTAGGGAATACTTTAATTGCTTACACATCTGGTGAATTTCTACCAGTGGCATTGGTACCATTTCTTGGTCAGCCATTAGGATTACATAGTTAACTAAATAACCTAACATGGCCTCATTTACGTAGCGGTTTTCTCTTGTCATTTTAAGTGCAAGAATAGCGGGACTAACTCTTTGGTCCGCCAACCCTGCAGTAATCTTGTCATGTAGTTTTTGGTCAACGCTTGCCATTATGGATACTCCTCTTCGAAAGACAATGGTATCATATCATCTTCTAACTCGTCAACTCCTAAATCAATAAGTAACTTGGCTATGATGTTATGAGCTGCGATATTCTCAGTCTCGGACCCACCCCATAAAAGCTTTTGGGCAAGTGCCAACTGACGATTTAGATGCTGATCACTGATCTTCATCTTCTTCCTCCTCAAGGTCTTCTACGGGGATAACGATATCTCTATCAATCATCCAGTCCCATATGTGCTCGTCTAGGTCTTCTGTTCCATACTCCAGTGTGAAGCCATTCTTGTCTGCATCTTCCCAGAACATTTTAAATATATCATGCATCTCAAGGCCAGGCTTGATAACATATTCATCATCAACGTTTTCCAAATGATTCTTGTACTTGTCAACAACTATATCCCAGGTCCATACCCAAACCAGGGACGGGAATACAGGAAGGTCTGTAATCAATGCTGATATAGTCTGTAACTTATCATAGATATCCCACATACGTGTTTCATCTTGTAGATCTAATTCATTATCCATTTAGCACTCCTCACATAGTACATCGCCATAGGGAATAGATTTCCCACATTCACAACACCAGTCTTCATCATACATTCCCATTATCCTTTTGCCTCCCTATCAGCAATTGCAAAACTTAGGTCATATGTCATTTTATATAGTGCAGTTAAAGCGTCAAGGAAGCCTTCTGCATATTTTCTTTCAAACCCGTCCATTGCGTCAGAGTAGTCATTCTCTTCCTCAACTTCAACAGCATTTGAGTACTCTTGCTCCCAGATAAGCATTAGGTTCTTAAGTTCACCGTGCATTATATCTAGTGGGTTAATCTTGTAATTAACCAAACGTTGTAAATGTGGTGCCAACTCTTGCTTTTCCATTATGATTCTACCTTTCGATATTCAGGGACTTTGGTTTCCAAGTATACACTGTGGGTCTGACATTCTGCTACAGCCTCAAGGTCTGCCTCGCCAAGCCAATTGCAGTTACTACAGATTTCACCACATTCATTTTCGCAATAATCTAATGTATTATATGAATCACAATCTCTGCATTGATTATCATATTCAACTAGTTCTTTTACATTACCACGAACAATCTCATACTCCCCACCCCAACCTGTCTCTTCCTCAAATTCTAAAGTAAGCAGGCAGTTAGGAACAAGATTAGATAGTTTAGTTAAGATAGTTACAGCAGGTGACCATGCTGTTTCATATTTGTAGACAAGCCAGTTATCTTCGCCTTCTGATTTATATTCAAGTAACTCCGTATTTGGATACTCATCTTCATCACGAACGGCTACATCCCATTTGGTTCCCCAATTTGAGTTGTTCCATGAATACCAGTCTTTTTGAGTTTTTGCATGTGCAACTTCTTGTGCAAACCAATTAGGGTCTTTCATATCTGCCCCAGACCGTGTAGGTTGGCAAGCATATTCCTCATCTGTAATACCGTCGTCTTTATACGAATGGATATTAAAGAAAGAGAATACAGGATTAGAGTAACTAACCTGTGTAACTTTGGTCGGGAATCCAGAAGATGAAATATCACCCATACCATATGTCTCTTGTGCTAATGTAAAAGGTTTATTCAATCTATCCTTAATCATATCAACTTCTGATTTAGGACCTTGTATAGTTAATGTGTTATATACCCAGTTTGGCATTGTTCTTACTTTCTCTTAGTTGGGGTTAGTTATCTGAATCTAATTCAGCGATGATTTCATTACAAGCATAAGCGATTTCGTTGAATACTAAGTCGCCTTCTGCATTTACTGATGATAGGGCTTCAATGTCCATTTGAGTTTGGATAATACCTGCCTCATCTGTGAGTTCGGGTAGTTCAATGTAGTATTTAGCAGATACATAAAATCCAGCCATTTTGTTTCCTTTCGTTGGTTTATTGTCCTATTGTATCAGAGGGCACTGACATTTTCAATAGCATCTTGCTTAAAGTACCAGCCAAGTGACCTGATTGATAGGTTAATCTCTGATTCAGGATACCTCTTGATCATCCAGTTCAAAGCTTGGGCGGGATTCCGAAATTCAGCATAGGAACTATGATATAGAGAATCCCTTATATCTAAACCCCACATGTTTATTCCACCTGGGGAACATGAATAATCAATTTCGTAAAGTTCTGCATTCATAGGGTTCATAATACCATATCGTAAAGGTTACTGTCTAGTAGCATCTCATTATATGAGATATATTTCATGTGATAAATATCACGTCTTCATAATCCCGTGATTAAATATACATATCCGTAATGTCCGATTTGTATGCTTTTGTCGGCACGGCTGTGCCCACTTTGTCAAGTGGGACACGCCTGGCTATTTAATCAAAATATCCTTCTGCCCAAAGCCCATCCAAAAAGCTTTTCACCATGTTTAATCCAATAGTGATTCCTTCTTGTGCAGGTGGAATATAAAGCTTTGATTGTTCTACCATGTCAGACATGATGTTTAGATCTTCTAAATCATACCCCAACATGGTATTCCTTGACTTCCTGTTGGTATTCAATGAATGAATCAAACGAGTGCCAATTACCATCATCACAAACTTCTTGTGTGATTAGATTTACTTCTACTGTTGTGTCAAAGTAATCTTGGTCTGCTTTTGCTAAATAGATTCCGAAACCAGTTTCCTCGTCCCGTCCCTCTTTAGTTAGTTGGTCTATGATGTTGCGAAGTGCGTATGATGTATCACCAATGTTTAGCCGCTTGCTTGCGAATAACAAAGCGTGTGCCAAATCTTCACGCCAAGAAGTTTCGCCCCAATGTGAATACAGCACAATGTTTGGAAGTTCCTCATCTGTCTTGAATACGAAATTGACTCGTGCTCCCATTACATTACACCCCCGATTGCGATTAGAATTGCGATTGCGATTACGCCTAGAATTATGAAGTTTGTCATTTGCCTATCCTATCAGATTGGGGGTGGGGAGTCAATGACCCCCCACCCAAGAGAAGTTATCTAATTAGAGATACTTAGCAATCTGCTTCATAGTGGAAGCATTTACTGTTTCCTCATCTGTCATACGCAAGATAGAGAGGGCATTGTTAATTTCCTCTACAATTTCATTGTATGTGTGTTGGTGCATTGTTGTAAAATCACGCTGTGGCTCTGCTGGGAACTCAGTTTCTTTTACAATCAAATCAAAATCAACATTAAGAGTGTTGTTCCAAGAACGATAGTTTGTGCGGAAGTTTTCAGCCTTCTTGATGTTAGCGATAGCAAACTCGCCAACTTCCTTACGCCATTTTTCCCGTGACTTTTCATACTTGGCTTCATTTGCTGATTGTTCAGCATAGTCCTTTTTGATTGTTACCAACTTTGTTTCCAAAGCCTTGATTACCTTTGGTGTTGCTACCTTTACTGTGATTGCTCTACTCATTTTTTTCCTTTGTTAGTTGGGTTGGAGGTTTTATTATACCAGAGGGGTCTGACATAAACTTAGGTGCTAGTTCTTACTTACGACATTGGGCTAGAACTCTAGCAAACTGCCCCTGTTTCGTTATCCCCTATTATAGCGTAGGGGTCTGACATTATGCCTCGTATTTGGGCATACCTACCCTGACTTCTTTGTGATTTACAGCACTTAGGATTTTACCCCCAAAGGCTGCAATAATCTTTGCCAGTTTTATTTCATCTGCACAGGTGATCTCAACCTGCATATTTTCTAGCATCTCATATTCAATGCCATAGTTCAAGCATTTGCTCAAACCATTAGACATACGAGCTTTTGACGGGACTTCAACTATTGCAACAGCCATTAGTATGCACCTTCTTCTACTCTATCAACATCATAGTCATTGACGCTAATCTCTGAACCAAAAGAGTCAATAGTTAGGTTATTGCGAACCATATCTTCAATGTCATAGTCGCCGTCTGCCATATCAACTTCAATAGTCATATCAACACGAACCCAAGCGGTTACTTCAATTTCCTTAGTTAGTGGAACATCAAAGATTTCTGCAATTTGTGAAAGTGTATCTTGCTCTGATGAGTCTGCATAAACTTCTTCAAGCAAAGTGCGTAGTTGGCTTTCTTTACGATAGTATTCGTTCATTTTTGTTTGATAAGATTTATCACGATAAACCAAAGCACGAACATCTGACTCTGTATAAGTTTCTGTTCGCTCAACATCATTTTCAGTCCAGTTGAGAGTCATTGTTTGAGGTGCGGTTGTTGTTTCCATAATTTGTTCTTCTTTCTTTTCGGTTGGGTATATTGTAGCATCTAGGACTGACAAAAGTGTTAGGTCGCCCTGACACTCAAAACAGTTTTTATCTCTAAGTGTATTTGATTTAGTTGTAATTTCAATTAGTGCATCACAAATTGAACACACATAATCTTTTTTATACCAGTTAGTCATATCGCAATTATAGCGTATAGGACTGACATAGTTCTACTTACCCGTCAGTAGTTCCAGTATTTGAGACGCTCCCGTAATGTGATAATGGTCACGTAATGGGCGACACGCCCGACTGCGTCGGCCCGCTGCATATTTATGCATTGCAATGCATATTTATAAATTAGAAGCTTTGCGATTCCAACGGGACTTGAACCCGCAACCTCTACCGTGACAGGGTAGCGATCTAACCAATTGATCTATGGAATCTTGCGAGCAGTTTTAATTCTTGCTCAGGAATATTTTTTTAATTTGTAAGAGCGAGAACTTGCTTTACAATTTTATTTTTTTCTGCTGTAACAACTGGGTCAAATCCACTTGCACCAGCCATTAGTGAATCGCCATTACCCTTGCGAGCAGTGCGATAGTAATCAAGGCGTTCTGTGAGTGCATTTACAACACCCCACGCTGTGCCCTTGATATTTGCATTGGTAGGTGAGTTATGATACAACTCATCAACAAGGAGAACTTTATTCTCCCATTTCTTGATTGAACCCTTAGCGTCCTTTTCAGGCTTAGCATAAATTGAGTTTACAATCTTTGAGAACTGAGCGTTAGTTACCTCACGAGAGAATAATTCTTTCGCCTGTAACTCAAACTCGTCCATGTAAGCAAAAGTAAGACCAAGAGCCTCACGAGCAGCAGCAATTTTTCCATCTACTGTTTGCGTGTGGCGAATCTTGAAAGATTGCTTAGCCTTTTTCATTGCAAGGTTGAGAGTGTTTTGGCACATAACACGAACTGGAGTGATTGCAGATTGAACCGCAACTGAACCATCGTGTGAAGTCCAAACGATGAGATAAAGTTTTGTCTCATCTGCTGCACCATTAGGGTCAAGAATCATAGTGCGGGGAATTGACATTGAGCCATAGACCACACGACCACTCTTTAGAGAACCCGCAGATTCCCAAACTACATCAGGATTTCCATCATGAATATTATCTGCAAACGCAAACAAATCTTCATTCTGAACTGTTTTGTAGCGTGAGCCTACAACTGAGAGAACATCTTTTTGTCCTGCTGTTGTTGGATTATCACGAACTACAAGATAGTTATCTGAAACTGTTGTGTAGTTAGGTTGTAGCAAATCTGAAACAGATTCTAATTGCACATTCCAATTAGAGAGATTAGCACCCTGCAACATTTGTGCTGTTGTAACAGCCTCATCTTGCGTGAATACTTTATTGGCGAAAGAGTGCCAAGCGGGATTAGTGCGAAGATTTACTGCAAGCGTTGCAGAACCATCGTTGATTTCGGATTGGTGAGCAAGATTGCCCACAGGTGATTGAACTGACATAGGTTTTTCCTTCTTTCTATTTGATTGTTAGACTTATTATAACAGGGGGCACTGACATTTGTCCATTTTGAATCGTAAGATAACTAAACATTTGTCCATAATGTCCAAATTTGACAGTGTGAGAAATCTCACACGTAATAGTTATCCACACGTAATACACAGACACGCCCGACTGCGTCGGCATTTTTTTGCGGAAATGTCAAGGCAACACGCCGTATTTATTTATGAAATACAAAATAAAAAATAGATAGCACTACAGCGATGGCCCCATACACCAATACATACGCTGCAATGCTATCCATTTTATTTTACCCCTCTTTAAATAAACTCCGTTAGATCTCGATCAGAAATTTCATTTACGTCAACACCTTCAGATTCAGCTATAGCTTCCCATAGGTCCTCTTCAGTAAAGTCACCGTCAGGATGCCATTCGGCCAATACTTCAAATAAACCTTTACTCATAGTCTTCACCTGCAAAGTCATCTTGACACCATGCATCTAAGTGATGCGATTCAATTAATGCCCATGCTGGAGCACTATTTTTTCCACGCCAAGATACGCCTTCAGGCAATTCAATTAAACGCTCCTGGCTATCTTCCCAATATGCGTCAATTGCATCTATGCAAGGTTGCACCATAGAGTACGGGACGGGTGGGTAATGGTTACCTCGCAAGTGCATTGCAATTGCAGATTCCATATCTAGGCCCAAGGTACCATCCGCTAATTCATTTGCTAGGTTGCTTCCCATTATTAATTACCTGCCAATTCAATAACGGCGTGAGAGCCATCTGCGTTGATACGATATAGTTCTTGTGCAATTTCCTCACGAGATAAGCCTTTACCTATCAAGTCAAGCACTGCGGATTTATTCATTGCAATAAACGCACCTTCGGGGAGCATTGCAATTCTTGGCATGAAGGGAGAAGTTGGAGAAACTTTAGAAATAAACTTTACGCCATCCACTTCAAATGGAAAAGAATTCCAGCCAGTTGTGTTTAGTTCATGCATTTTCATTAGTTATTTTCACTTTCTACTTGTTGGGTAATTGTATCAAATTCACGGATTTCGTCTGCAATATTAGACATAAGTTGCTCACCTAGGCAAGCATATGCAACGGTTGTAGCGGTCATAGCGGAGAGAGTTGCAGAATACCGAAACATTAGTTCTGCAATATGATTTAGTTTGCTGAAGTCACCTTCACACAATTCCATTGCCATATCACGGGCTGACGACATTACTTCATCTGAAGTAAGGGCTTCGGCTGAAGCCTGCTGGATTTTCATTGCAGTTGCAATAGACATTAGTTTGCCTCTTTCTTGTTGGGAGTTGTAATTGTAGCAGATAGCACTGACATTGCTTCCACTGTTGATTGCTTGCGTGTCTCTTCGACATGCTTCTTGAATTCATCTAAGTTCATGAGTTTACCTTTCTTGTTGTTGATAATGGAAGTATAGCAGGTTAGACTGACATATTCAACACGACACGCCGTAATTCTCACGTAATGAGACACGTAATCATGTGACAAATCTCACACGTAATGCGACACGCCCGACTGCGTCGGCCCGTGTCCGTTATGTCCAAATTATTTACGCATAAAAACGCAAATTTTAGATCAGCTATTCAAATTTATTTTTATATTTGCGTTTGCGATTATATTTTTTCTTTGACGGAATTGCAGTCGCAGCATTACTGCGACGCAACTCTTGAATTCGCTTTACTTTTTCCATAATTTTATTCCTCACACTTGCCACAGTAGCAATTTCCTAATTCTTTATTATTGCACTCCTCTTTAGTTAGTGCAGGTTCCCATTTACGCATTACATCGCTCATCGCTCTACGACCCTTCTGCCTTCACGATAAAAAATTTTGGTATAGCATTTACCTGACGGGGTGTAGAGATTTACAGTAGAATACTTATCTGCAAATCCCCAGTCAATAAACTTTGCAAACTCTTTGTGTGCTTGCAATTCATCTGAGTATTGTCCTGACCAATAAGGTGAGGTCTGCTCATCATAGGTTACTGTAATTTTATACATTGTTAAGCCTCGCTTCCTGAAAATAATTGGTGGTATTCCGCAACCTCATCAGCGGGAATGTTGTAAGGGTTGCAATCGCAATAATCAAAATCATAGTCGCCGTCTGGAGATACCCAGCCAGTTACGCCTTGACCATAGCAATCTGAGCAATTTACGATTTGCTCTAACGCATTTTTTATATTTGACATTTAGTTGTCCTTTCTTGTCTGACATTTACATTTTGTTATTTCTATTGTATCACCTGCCACTGACACAGTGGCAAGCGTATCACAATTAGAACAGATAAAGATTTCCATTAGTTATCTTCAATCTGAACGCAAATTGTTGCGTAAAAATCTGAACCCCAAGTAGAAACTTTTTCGGGATTATAAGTTGGTCGGACTCTTACAGTATAAGCCTGAAAGTTTGAGCCATACCATACATTATCACGCTTTTCTGCGGATTGGATTATTCCATCTCTATGTCGCCCTAGTGAGCGATAGTATTTACCTTCTAATAAGGTTTCTATGTCGTATTTATAAGTTGCCATTTTAGCACTTCCTTTTCTTTTTTGTTATGCGATTATTGTATCAGAGGGGTCTGACATTTTGGGGGATTTAGAGGGTGTGTCTAAATTATTTATTTGTGATTTATCTCACATTAGAGGCAATTTATGCAATTGCACCCTTTAGATGAGAATAGATACTTTAGCAATTCCTTGCGAGTATAAGCGTCTAATCCATAAGACGATTTAACACCACCATTGTGGTATTCGTGGACTATTGTTGAGAATAGTGTTTCATTTAGTGTAGTCATTTTGACCACCTTTCTTTATTTTCTAATACTGGAAGTATAACAGATAAAACCGCTACTGTCTAGTATACTGGGTAGTAGTCTCACTATTTGGAGCGTGAACTTTGTGAGAAAAATCACATCTTACGTAAGCGTGTGCGACACGCCCGAGTGCGTCGGCATTTTTTTGCAGCTGTTACACTGCAAAAATTTTATTTGAAATCTTTAAAAATTTCTTCAACAATTTTTAATTGCTCATCATTAAGATGATCCAATTGAATTGCATCTGCAAAACCAAAAATATCTTTTTCCATTATTCAACCTCTTTCCATTCAAAACAATAAGAATCTGAAACAAAATTATTTTTTATTACATTGTCAAAAATTGATAACGCTTGGTCATCATTTTCTGCATCAATGTCTAACCAAACACCAAATGTGTATTTTTTCATTAGAGGGCTCCCTCTTGAAATAAACCAATTTCAATGTCTAGCATTTCAGCGGGAGTGGCTTCGGATAAATCTACCCAACCAGCACCCTCTTCATTTATACGAAAAATTTCAATGTAACCCATTATTTTACCCACTCACTTATTTCATAGTAGGACATAAATTCTGCAAGAGTCATTAGACCCTTGTATTCATTACAGGATACGCAGAAATTTTCATTAGCGTATTGTGAACAGAAACAGCAAACAATTTTATTTGCATACTCTACAGGGAGAGTGTTTAGTGTAAATGTAGTCATTTTAGACCACCTTTCTTTAGAGGATTTCTTTACCTCTTGTTTTTCTTTATACTGTAATTATAGCAGGGGGGTCTGACATTTACTGACGGGTAACTATGACAAATCGGACATTTCAAAATGTGACTTACATCATGTGGATAACTTGAGCGTAAAATTTAATGTGACTTAAGTCATGTGGACGACACGCCGTCAGCGTCGGCACTTTCGAACAAACGTTCGAATGCATATTTATTCATGATCGTGAATAAAAAAGCTGCGAGCAGTTTTATAACTTACTCAGGTTATTTTTTTTATTCGTGTTTTAGATTTTTGTAGACTTCTTCGTGAAATCTATCGCTATCAAATTTCTCGTTATCATCTGCGAACATCTGAGAAAAATCATAGACTAAATCTTCGAATACTTGTTGCGGAATTTCATCACCATAAGAGTTTAGAATTTCTGCTGTTGCTACATAGTCTTTGCGTGTCATCATTTTTTTATGTGTCCTTTTCTTTTTAGTTACTTGCTTGTTTTTACCATAGCAAAACGGCGAGAGCCATTTGCTAAAACTAAACTAACGCGAGTTACCTTATTAGAAATCGGGGAGAAAGAAGCGATACGACCTGTAACGCCTGTCTTGCTAGTAGTGAAGAGGTCTCCGATTTGGTATGTGTATCCTGATAGTGTCATTCTGTTATGTCCTTTTCTTTTTGTTGGGTTTTGTGTTGAGCAGTTTTAATAGACTTGCTCAGGTCTTTTAGCGTATTTCGCTAAGGTTAGATTGTTACTGTGGTGAAACGCTCTTCGCCATCAACATCAAGAAGCACTACTGTGCGGTTTGCGTCTTTTGGCTCGATTGCTTTGATGACTCCAGTAATTCCGCTCTTCTGTGTTGTGAAGAGGTCGCCTACTTGGTATGTCTTATTTGCTACTGTCATTTTTTTGTCCTTTTCTTTTAGGTGGTGATTTTCCTAGTATAGCACTAGGGTCTGACATTTTGTCAAATTTAGAGGATTTCGTCTGGGTCGAAATCGGGGGTCGCTATGAATGAGAATTCATCTGAGTTCTCTTCTTCCCAAATGTCGTTCTGTTCTGAAATGAAATCGAGGGGGGATAGAGTAGAGGTTCTTTCCCAAGAGTAAGTGTATGACATTAGTTTAGTCCATTCTTTTTGAGGTCTTGATAGATAGCATAGCATAGGGGTATGACAACACCCAAGAGGGCTAGTTGCACTAGGGTAGTAATTATTCTATTAGTCATTTATTTCTACCTTTCGCAAGTGTGCCACTACATTTTTAGAAACCTTTTGTAGTTCGGCTACTGTCTTATTCATCTCATCAGCACTAGACGCTATGAATCCTACACCTAGTAGTGTAGCACCATCCCATAGTGAGTATTCTATTTTCATTTTCATTCTTTATCTTCTTTCTGTTAGATTCTTTTTTGTTGCTTAGGATTATTTGCCCTATTGCTAGGGGCTCACCTAAGATTTTTCTACTGGCAGGGATTTTGCCTATTTACTTTTTCTACCCTTATTTAGTTATGTCGCTAGTATAGCAGGGGGGTCTGACAAATAGGGGGCGACACGCCCTATGTGTCTATGTGATTTAGCTCACACGATTAGCGAATACCCATTGGGACTCGCTAGGGGTTAGATAGCGGTGAGAGATAAGACCCTCAGAGGCTACTAGATGGACATACGCCATACGGCTAATGTAGTTACCATTAGCAAGGCGGAAGATGGAATTAGACTTAGTATTACTACTAGCCATAGGATGAGTAGGTTCTACTACTACTGTTAGTGAGTTCATTAGAACTCCTTTCTTTATCAAGAACCTTTCTTGATTTTCTTTATAGTAGAATACTAGCACACTAAATTGGAAAAATCAAGTCTAAACACGGCGTGTCGCAAAAAATTTATGTGATCTACCCCACATATGGGTGCAAAATGTTCGATTTGACCGTTATGTGCGGACTATTTTTTTTCAAAAAAGGTTTTTGAAAATGGAATCATACAAATTAAAATTCCATTAACATTTTGATCAAAAGTAAAATACTCATTAGTAACATAGCTATGGACAAAAATGGCGGGAACTGCTAGAATTGAGCTATGAGAATAGTTATATGTGATATTTGTAAGAAAGAAATCGAGTCTAGATCTAAATTTGCTCACATGACACTCTTAAATCACTTAAAAGAGCATAAAAATGTGACTTAGATCACATATATGTTAAACTAGTTTATTATGAATACTTTTATAGCAGCAGTTGGAGTTGTAATTATTATCCTTATGACATTTTCTAACTTTATAGATCACTAAATATGTGATTTATGTCACACTTATAAACTCTAAACCTAAACTTTACTCTTCAGATTTGGTATTTTGCTCATCTTCAAATATAAAAGAAGGCGGGGGAGCAAGGACTTGTCCTTGTTGGTGCTTAAATAACATAGAATCAACATCAGCACCTAGCTTCTCACCAATCAAAGCTAACATATCATAATTTCGCTGGGATTGAATAAACATTGCACCAGATAACTCTCTTAAATTCTCTAGAATTTCTAAGATAGCGTCAGTATTGCCTAATTCTTCGCCTAAATTACCCATTATCTATTTCTCCTATGATCTCTTTGGTTATATGGT
>Ga0114964_10002312_pt1 | contig 13298 bp, 13 predicted proteins | sample C_131016_MF_Meta_FD_92638 | JGI IMG/M metagenome (GOLD analysis project Ga0114964, IMG submission 92638) | Freshwater microbial communities from Lake Croche, Canada to study carbon cycling - C_131016_MF_MetaG | ecosystem: Environmental > Aquatic > Freshwater > Lake | place: Lake Croche, Canada... | reverse complement strand
GGCGAACGCCTGCAAGCGCTGGACGGCATGACCGGCGCGATGAACGTGTGGCGCTGGCCAGGCAACGGCAAGCTCACGCACCTGAGCTCGGTGGCCAAGGCCGGTGAGGCTGCGCTGCACATCGAGTCGCACGACTGAGGACCAGACCATGAACGCGACACCGCTCACGCTCGACCCTTTGGCCGTTTGGATTCCAGCCGCTTGGCTGGCGACCTTGCTGCTGCATGCCGGCCTCGTGAAGCTGCTGGACCGCAGCTTGTTTGTGCAACACCTGGGCGCCTACCGCGTACCCGACGCCTTGATCACGCCGCTCAGCGGGGCTCTGCCTGTGGCCGAAATCGGTTTTGGCTTGCTGCTGCTTTCCCCTTGGCGCGAAGTTGGCGCCGCTGGGGCCAGCGCTTTGCTGCTGCTGTATGCCAGCACCATGGCCTGGCACCGCAAAGCCGGCCGCCGGCTCGATTGCGGTTGCGGCGGCGAACCTTTGCCCTTGTCTTGGGCCCTGGTGCTGCGCAACCTCGTCTTGACGCTGCTGTGCCTGCCCGCCAGCGCCAGCCTGGTGCCACGCGAGATGCACCTCGCCGATTACGGCGTGACCCTGGGCGCGGTGCTGCTGGGCAGCTTGCTCTGGGCCGCGTTTCACCAAGTGCTGCGGCAAACCCGCCGCCCCCACCCCGTTTAATGAAAGAGATCCCATGGATGCCATGACCATTTCCGTAGTTCTGCTGTGGCTCGCCGTGCTCGCGCTGGGCCTGTTGGTGTGGGCGCTGTCGCGCCAAGTCGGTGTGCTGTTTGAGCGGGTCGCGCCCATGGGTGCACTGGTGACCGATGCGGGCCCTGCCGTCGGCCAGCCCTCGCCCATTTTTGACCTGATCGGTTTGCAGTCTGAGCAGGTGGTGATCGGCGGGCCGCAAGCGCAGCCCACGCTGCTGTTCTTTTTGGCACCCACCTGCCCGGTGTGCAAAAAACTGATCCCTATCTTGAAGCACCTGGCGCGCGACGAAGCCAGCAGCTTGCGCGTGGTCCTGGCCAGCGACGGCGAAGGCGATCACCTGCAGTTCATGCGCGACCAAGGCCTGCAAGCCATGCCCTACCTGCTGTCCACCGAACTGGGCATGAGTTACCGCGTCTCGCGCTTGCCCTACGCCGTGTTGATGGACCGAGAAGGCACCGTGCGCGCCAAAGGCTTGGTCAACTCGCGTGAGCAGCTTGACAGCTTGCTCAACGCGCACGACATGGACACGCCGACGATTCAAAAATACCTTGAAGGCCAGACCGCCTGAAGTCAGGCCTTACCGGAGATTCACCATGACATGGTTATTGAACATCTTGGACCGATTGACCGAGCGGCGCGTGCGCGCAGTGGCCAGCCAACACGGTCGGCGCAGTTTTGTCACGCGCTTGGGCACGGCGCTGGTGGGCGGCGCGATTTTGCCCATGCTGCCCTTTGATCGCAGCGGCCAATTCATGGGCGCACAAGCGGCCGAGCCCGGCAAAAAACTCGACAAAACGCTGGATCCTACGCAGTGCGAGTACTGGCGCTACTGTGCCTTTGACGGCTTTTTGTGCACCTGCTGCGGCGGCTCACTGACGCAATGCCCGCCGGGCACCGAGGCCTCCAAGGTGTCGTGGGTCGGCACCTGCCTGAACCCGCAAGATGGCCGTCACTACCTGGTGTCTTACAACGACTGCTGCGGCAAAGGCTCCTGCGGCGAGTGCCTGTGCAACAACAACGAGCGCGAGCGACCCGGCTACCGGCTGGGTGTGCACAACGACATCAACTGGTGCATGGCCAACACCAGCTCCATGTTCCACTGCACCACCTCCATCATTGTGGGTGTGGCCTGATGCGGCTTGCTTGGCTGCTGGCCAGCGTGCTCAGCCTGTGCGCGCCGCTGACGCAGGCCGCCGATGGCGTTGCACTGTTTGCACAACACTGCGCCGCCTGCCACCAGGCCGATGGCAGTGGCACGGTGGGCCTGGCACCGTCCCTTCAAGGCGAGCACTGGCAACGCCTGGGCGCAGACCGCAACTACCTGGCGCAAGTCATCACCCATGGCCTGTCGGGTCTGATCGTGGTCAATGGTCAGCGTTTTGTCGGCAGCATGCCCGCTTTTGCCGGTCAACTGAACGATGAACAACTGGCCGCCATTGCCAGCCATTTGCAGGGCCTGCAAAAGCGACCAGGCCCCGCCTACAGCGCCGACGAAATCGCCACGGCGCGCAGCAGTGCGGGCAGTCCACCGCAGTCGCGGGCCCTGCGTATGCAACTGCTCAAGTAAGCTCATGCGTACAGGTGCCCGACGGCCGGCCTTGCTGAGTGCAGCCTTTGCATTCGCCTGGGTTGGTTCCTTCATGGGACCGGCCACCCACGCCCATGAGGTCCACGGCAACACCGCCACCACCTTGGGGCGGCAGGTGGTGCAGCGCGCCAACGCGCCTTCCATTTCGCCCGCCCACAGCGCCAGAGCCCTGTATGTCTTGCACTGCGCTGGTTGCCACAGTCTGGACGGCAGCGGCTCGGCCAGCGCGCGCGTGCCCGATATGCGCCAGCTCGGGCAGTTTTTGCGCGTAACGGGTGGGCGCGAGTTTTTGCTTCAAGTGCCAGGGGTGATGGGCTCGGGTTTGAACGATGAACAAATAGCCCAGGTCACGAACTGGGTACTTTCCTCTATAGCCAGCGCCTCCATTCCGTCGCAACATCGTGACTTTGATGCAAGCGAAGTGAGCCAGGCGCGCCGGACCCCCTTGGTGGATGTGGCCGCCACACGTGCCGTTTTGGTGCAGCGCGCACAAGGACTTGGCTTGCACATTGCTCAGACACCATGAAGCGCACAGGGACACACGCATGGCCTCGATCCACGATCACATCTGGTCCGACGCCCAGGACCAAGCCCAGGCCTTGAACGGCTGGCAGCAACACTATGAGCAGCTCAGCTGCGGGCGCTTTCAAGGCCACGCCTGGCAAATGGTGATGGACCAAGGCGCGCTGCTGCGCGAAACCAGCAACCTGCATCTGCGCCAACAAATCACGCCGCCGCGGGACCACCTGGTGCTGGCCATTCCACTGGCCGTGCAACCGGGCTCCAGTTTTGCGGGGCGGCCGCTGGCGCGCGAATCGCTGTTGGTGTTTGGCGCTGACGATGAACATCAACTGGTCTCGGCCGGGGAGTTGGATCTGATTGGCCTGTCGGTGCACCGCGACACGCTGAACCAGTTGACCGGCGCCAAATTGGAATGGCTGCACCAAGCCGAGCGTGATCGCAACCTCGGCCTGTCACCGGACGCGGCCAGCGCCATTCGGCATTTGCTGTTGGCGGTCACGGCGAATGCAGCCCATGGCATTGAACCGCTGGACAGCCAAGTCCAAGAAGCCGAATTGCTCAACGCCACCTTGAGTCAAACCGTGTTGCTGGCCATGCACAGCGCCACGCAAGACGCCAGCATCCCGCGCCGCACCGACTCAAGGCTCAAAGTGGTGCAGCGGGCCATCGACTTCATGCAAGCGCATGTGCACGACCCCATTGGTGTGCCCGACATTTGCGCCGCCGCCTACGCCAGCCGACGCAGCTTGCAATACTGTTTTGAAGAGTTTGTACACACCACGCCTCAAGCCTATTTGCGTGCGCTGCGCTTGAACGCGGCGCGTCGCATGCTCAAGCAAAACGACGCCCCGGCCATCATTGACATTGCTTGCAATTTGGGGTTCTCCAGTGCCAGCCATTTCACGCGGCACTACAAAATCATGTTTGGCGAGTTGCCTTCGCAAACACTCAAAGCCAGCGTCCGGGTGGGGGGTGCGAGCGTGCAAGGCAGCTTGGCCTGGACCTGAGCCACAGCCACGACCGCCGCGCTCACCCCACCGGTAAACGTCCAAAACCCATGGGAGCGCCAGGCAATTCTTCAAAGATGCTCAATCCTTCAACGTTGATGTCGCCGTCGTCCCCCATGTCCATGAGTTTGTGCGCGAGTGCGGCCTTGTCAGAGACTTCCAGCTTGCGGTAAATTTCGCGCAAATGATGGCGCGTTGTGGCCGGTGCGATGCCCAAATCGCGGGCGATTTCTTTGTAGCTGGAGCCAGCGGAAAACTGCTGCGCGATCTCTGCCTCGCGTGGCGACAGACGGCCCACATGGCTGACCGAGCGCAAATCAAGCAACCACAAATTGCCCACAGGGTGCAGACGCACGCTCAAGCGCTGCCCGCGGTACGACGTGCCTGCGCGCAAATGCCGCACCAACGCCTCAGGCAGCAACGGCCCGTGCCATTGCGGCCACTCCAAACGCAAAGCGGCGGTGAGGGCCTGATCGGCCACATACAGCATACCGCGCTGGTCGACCACACCCAAAGAAGCGCGCCCCGAGGCGTTGTTGGAGCGCACCCGCTCCAAATGCAGCATCCAATTGGCGGACAAGGCCGCCGTCATATGCGGCATGAGCAGCTGCAGGGTGCGGCGCTCGTGTTCGGTGAAGCCAGGCTTGCCCTCCATCCTGTACAAGGACAAGAAGGCCATGAGATTGAGTTCGGGCAACAAAGTGACAGTGCACAAACAACCGGTGATGCCAAAGCGCGCCATGAGCGAGGCCAGACCGGGGGTTGCATACAGTTGTTTGCGGCCAAAATTCACGCAAGTGCCCGGCTCGGCCATGGCGGCATCGGCCATCGTGTCTTGTTCTTTGATCTCGTCCCACAAGCCCGGGTAGAACGCGGGCAAGCGGTAAGGCAATGAGGCGTGAATTTCCAACTCTCCCTCGGGCGGCTGCGACGCCATGCCCCACCAGGCAGAGTCAAAGTCAAAGCGCGCACTGATGGCATCAAGCGCCAGGCGTTGGAAATTCTGCATCGGCGCCATGCGCGCGAGGCGGTATAACTCCAACAGGGTTTTGCCAAAAGTTTCGGTGTTCATCGCAAGGCGACTCGGGCGAGTCGTCAGTGAATTGAACTCCTTTTGTTTCGCGGCGTCCATCAGGGTTGATCCGGGCATGGCCCACACACAAGGTCTGGGCTCAGCGCCAGTGTTTTTCTTCAGCGCTGTAGGCCATGCCGGGCAACTCGCCATCCTTGATAAACGCATCCACCACATTTTTCATGATGGTCGAGACCGGGTTGTCAAAGTCACGGCAAGGCAGGGCCTGGCCCCAGGCAATCGAACTGGGCGAGAACACGGCGCCATGGTTAGGCGTGGTGAAGTAGACGATGTCAGCACGCACCCCGGGGTTTTGCGTGCCGCCCATGCCCGGGTGGTTGTACATGATCTCTTCTTGCACCAAGGGGTAATTGTCGGAAAAGCCCTCGCTGGTGGCCAAAATGCGCGCGTGCGGTGGCGTGCCCAGCGTCAGGTCGTAGCGGTCGATTTCGATGCCCGCCGCCCCGTTGCCCCCCAGGCCGAAGTCGCCAAACAGCGCTTCGGTGACGCCCTCAAAAATCCAGGCCACGCTCTTGTGATAGCTGTCGGGCATGCGGCGAAACGGCACTGACTCGTCCATGCCTTCAGATGCAAACCCGGTGCCCACGAGTTTTTGCGGCGCACGGTTGCGGTGCCGCCACAGCCCGCTGCGCTCGCCGGTGGTGGCCAGGTAATGCTCGCCCGGGCGCGCTTGCCAGGCGCGCGAGCCGGCTTCGAGTTTGCGCACCTCCATGATCCAGGGCATGTCGGGTTTGTAGCCCACCACCCAGTAGTAGCCGTTGCCCGACAGGTACAGAATTCGCCCGCCCTCGGCCAGATAATCCTCGGTGGCGTCCAGCATCGGCTCTGAGTAGTACTCGGCATGGGTGCCGTTGATCACGGCTTTGTAGGGCTTTAAGGCGGCAGCGCCTTCGTGATGCAAGTCGTCGTCAGTCAACACTTCGTAGTCGTAACCCATTTTTTCGAGCCACGCGATGACAGACAAATCGGCTGGAAACTGCCAAGGCCAGGCCACGCCGGGCATGCGGCACTTGGGCCGCATGTTGATGATGGGGCGTCGCCGTGAGGTATAGCACACGCCATGGCCGCTGCGGTGACGGTCATAGGTGGACAAGCCAAACTCCAAGCCGTTTTTATAGTAATCAATGTCCGCAGGCTGGAACACCGGCACACACGCCGTGATGGCCTGTGCCACCGGAATTTCAAAAGTCAGCTGCGCGTTGGCGTAGGCCATGTAACTGGCGGTCGGGATCAACATGGCCAGCGGAGCGCTGGGTTTGGCGGCGCGCACAAACAGTGGCAAATACTCCTCGGCCATGGCGCCGGCTTCAGGGTGATCATCTTCGTCAGTGGGGCGCAGGCGAATCGCATACACCCCACTGCGCAAACTTTCTGGCACATGAAAGCTGAAGGTGGGCGCCCAGCAGCAATCGGTCATCGCGTCTTCATGAAACTCGATGCCGCCGTACTCATGGTGCGAGAGGCGGTAACAGTCGTTGCGCCCGTTCCAGTTCCAACCGGTTTGGCCGCGCACCGGGCAGTTGATGCCTTGCGCATGCAACTGGTAAGGGCCGCTGTCGTGCACGGTCTCACCAATGCCGTTTTCGGTATAGCCCACACTGGTGTCCCACCACGCCAGCGTGGCGCTGTGGTGTGTGGGGTGGCCGGTGCGCAGCTTGGCCAGCATGTCGGGCGTGGCCACCGCCCCCAGCAGGCCGGGTCGGTCGATCTTGCCGTTAAAGCATTGCGCGACAAAGTTGCCCCGCGCAGGGTTGCGGTCATGCGCACCCGCCATCAAAAAGCCTGTGCCCACGCCGGCACTCGCGCGCAAGCGGGTTTGCACATGCGAATGAAAGTCGATGGGCACGATCTTGGACAGCAACGAGTTGTAGCGATTGAGCACCGCTTCTTGGTGTACGGTGGCCACGCCACTGGACGGGTCATAACTGGCGGATACGAAGTACCAAATTTGCGCCATCATCGGCACCTCGGCTGTCACGGCGTCGACCTGCTGACCGTCACCCAGCCAAAATTCCAGCTGACCTTGTCCGTTCAGACCCAGGGCATAACCGCAGCGACGCTCCACGTCCCAGTTGCCCAAGATCACTTGTCGCCCTTCAGATGGCAAGGTGGGGTAGATGAAGGCATGCAGCGTGATTGCACCGGGTGCATTCAAACGCCCTTGCGTATCTTCCACGCGCAAAAAATTGCCGGCCTGCAGGTACTGGCGCTGCACCGGCCAGACGCGGTTGATATCGGCCTCTATGTCTTGCTCCATAAAGCCGGGGCCTTGCGGGTTTTCGTCGCCATGAATCAAGCGCACGAGTTGCGCTTGCACCTGGGTCACGCCTTCGGCGCTGATGTGCGCGGTGACGCTGTGACCTGCTTTGACAGACAGGTTGTCGGTATAGCCGTGAATGCGAATTTGCGCCATGGAATGTGCTCTCTAGAAATAAATGAAGGCTCAGGACTCGACCAAATCCTGGCAGCGCTTGAGAAAGACCGCGTGGTAGGCCGTGTCCAGATTGCTGTAGGTTTTATCGTCCACCCTGCGTGGCGGCACACCGCGCACGCCAGACAAGGCAATCACGCGGTAGCGCTTGAAGGGCTCCTCCGCAAACAGCGCGTATTTGTCGACCAAGGACGCCACGCGAAAGTAATTGAGCAAACGCATCAATGCGTCGCTGTGCTGGCCGCGGGGACACACGCGGTGCTCCTCGATCACCTCGGGGGTGATGAGCAACTTGAGTGCCTCGCGTGTGCGCTTGTCAAAGCGGCGATGGGCAATGATGTTTTTGTCGTGAATGTCGACGGCTTCTTCAGGCATGACCTCTCCTCCATGTTCAGAACGGCTGGCACGTGCTTGGCTGCGAATGCGGTCTCGCCAGGCTTCAAATTGCGCCTTCATGCCAAACAAACCATTGCGGGTAAACAGCACGGTGGCCAGCATCAACAGCCCAATGAACACCAAGCGCATCGGGCCCAGGTCCACCAACAATTTGTCAATGCCCACCACCAGCAAAGTGCCGACCACCGCGCCCTCGGCCGTGCCCAGACCGCCGATCACGATCATGGCCAACAAGAGCAGCAGGTTGTCCATGCCAAACAGCGATGGCGAAGCGCCTTTGAAATGGGTCGCGTAAAACCCGCCGATGAGACCCAGCGCAGTGGACGAGATCAAAAACACCTCGATGCGGGCACGCAGAAAATCAATGCCCACCGCTTGGGCAAAGGCCTCTTGCTTTTCGGGTGCAGCGCGCAGCAAACGCCCCAGACGCTGACCGTTGACCGCGCGGTACAAGCCCAGCGCCAGCAGCATCACCGCCAAGCAGGCGTAGTAGCCCAGCAAGAGTTCACCCATTTCGCTGAAGCTCTCGGGCACATAGCTGTCGGCGCCGTACAGCCCACCCGTGGCCGATCCCAAGGCTTTGGACTGCACCACCGACACGCGGCACAGCTCTACCAAACCCAGGGTCAGCAAAGCGTAATAGAAACCTTCAAGCCGCGTGGCTGGAATGGCAATGATCACGCCCGCCAGCAAGCCCGTGACCCCGCCCACGCCGATCATGCCCCACCAGGGCAAGCCATACGTGACCGACAACCAGGCGCTGGTGTAGGCCGCCGAGCCCACCACCGCCAAGGTGGCGAGTGAAAAAATCCCGGCGGTACCGATGATCAGCATCCACACCAAATTGATCGCGGCATACAGCGCAAAAATGGCGGCAGCAGACAACAGACTGTTGCTTTCCAAGCCCACGCTGGCCAAAGGCGGCAGCACCGCCAAAGCGGCCAAGCCCAGCGCCCACCAAATCGGTTTCTTGTTGAGGATTTTTTTCTCACGCGCCAGTGTCTTGGGGTTGTAGACCCCTTGTACATGCAACACTGTGCGGCGCGTGAACGGATAGCGCACGCGGTGCCACAGCTTGTCACCGTGACCGCCCAGAACGGGCCACCACCGACGGCGCCCGACCAGGTACATGACCGGAGAGGATTTGGGGATGTTCATACGGATAGTTCCTGATCCTGGAGGTGCGCTCTGGGGTGGTTTTCGTGGTCTTTATTCGCGGGTGTGGTCAAGCAAGCCGGCAATGCCCCGTGGCCGCACGATCAAGACCGCGATCACAAACGTGAATTGCGTCATCAGCACATACTGGCCACCCAGCAGCGCACCGGTCAAGGCTTCCAAGGTACCGATCAATGCGGCGGCCAGCAGCGCGCCCGGAATGCTGCCCAGGCCGCCGCACAGCGCCACAATCAAGCCTTTGACCAAGGGTGTGGTGCCAGAGAAGGGGCTGACAAAATAGGTTTGCGACAGCAGCACCGCCGCCAAACCCGCCAGCGCACCGGTCACCGCCATCACGGCCATGGCGGTGCTGCGCAGGCCAATGCCCACCAAAGCGGCGCCTTCGGGGTTTTGCATCATGGCGCGAATTTCCAAACCCGTGCGGCTGTGCTTCATCCACCACAGCGTGGCCAGCATCAAGGCAGCGGCCACCCCGATCGCGCCAAGTTTGTCGGGCAGCAAAGTCATGCCCAGCAGCACCACGGGTTCGCTGCCAAACAGCGGCGGCAGGCTGCGCGCATTGGGACCAAACGCCCACAGCAGCACTTGACTGCCCAGCAGGCTCAGGGCCAAAGTGGCAATCAAACTGCGCACCACAAAATTGGGTTTGTCGTGCAAGGGAATGAAGGCCACCGAACAAATGAACAAGCCACTGAGCATGCCCGCCGCCATGCCTGCGCCCAGCACCACCGCGCCGTTGTCGCTGATCATGGTGGCGGCCAGCGCGGCGCCATAACCGGCCACGGTGAAGGTCAGACCGTGGGCCATATTGAGCATACCCAAGCTGGACCAAATGATGGACACCCCCAACGCCAGCAAGCCATAAATCGAAGCCAAGGTGAGGGCCGACAACAGCACAAAAGACAGATCGATATCGGGCATCACGCGCTCCCCTTCAAACTGCCGGCGTGCATGCCCAAGATACGGGTGCAACGACCTTCCAGCAACGACATGTTTTGCTCCGCGATCACCATGGCGCCGTTGCGCAGATCAATGCGCATCAGCGCGTCCATCACCGCGCGGCTGATTTTGGGCGCCAGGCCCAGCGAGGGTTCGTCCACCAAAAACAGCACCGCATCCACCATCAGGCCGCGCGCCAACGAAACCATGCGCCGCTCCCCGCCCGACAGCGTGCCCACTGGGGCTTGCAACAATTGTTTCAGTGGCGGAAAGATATCGAGCAAAGCCTCGCGCCGCTGCGCGCGCTCGCGCCAAGCTTGGCGGGTGTAGGCGCCGCAATCCAAATGCTGCGCCACTGTGAGCCCAGGAAAGATGGCGTCCCCCTGCGGCATATGGGCCAAGCCCAAACGCACGATGCGGTGCGTGTGCCGACCCGGGCCTTGGGTGCGTATGCCGCCCACTTCTTGGCCGCGCAATTTGATCGAGCCGCGTTGCCAGTCGGTCAAGCCGGAGATGGCGCGAAACAGCGTGGACTTGCCATGCCCGTTCAGACCCACCAGTCCGATGCGCTCACCGGCGTACACCGTCATGTCCAAATCGTGCAGCACCGTCAGCGGGCCATAACCGGCCGAGAGCTGGCTCACCTGCAACACTTCAACGGGGGCGGAGTTCATGCCGCCTCCGCATGGGTTTCAAAATACGCAGCGCGCACTCGCGGGTGCAAGAACACCCGGTGCGGCTTGTCTTCGGCAATCAACTCGCCGCCATCCAGCACCACCACGCGTTCAGCAATCGCCGCCAGCAGCTCTAACCGATGCTCCACCAACATGATGGCCACGCCCAACTGCTGCGCCAAGTAGCGCAGTATGTTGTCAATCTCGTCCACTTCAGCGCCCAGCAATCCGGCGGCAGGCTCGTCCATCAACAACACCTTGGGTCGGCGCATCAGCAGGCAGGCGAGCAAGAGCTTACGGCGATTCAGGGTTTCCAGTGAGCCCGCACTTTGTGCCAGCGACACCGTCAGGCCAACCTGTTCACAGGCCCACTGCGCATGGTGCGCAGTCAAGTAAGGTGCGTAGGCTTGACGCGCTGCTTTGAGCACCTGGCCTACGCTGAGTTGCTCGGGCACGACCGGTGACTGGTAGGTCCGCGCCAGCCCCAGGCGTGCACGCTGGTGCAGTGGCAGGGCCGTGATGTCGCGCCCCTCAAACATCACGCGGCCTTGCGTGGGCCTATTGCGACCCGACAGGATTTCAAACAAGGTGGTCTTGCCCGCCCCATTGGGTCCCACCAGGCCCAGCACCTCGCCCGGCTGCACACCCAGCGTGATGCCCTGCAAGACAGCGCGCGCGCCAAAGTGCATGTGGATGTTGTCACAAGAAAAAATCATGGCATGTCCCGAAGAAAAGCGCAGAGAAACTCTGCCCTGTGGGTGCAAATTACTGCACCTCGCCCCCGTGCCGGGCAGGGGGCGAGGTGTTTACTTGCCCATCCAAGGCGCGGGCTTGAAGCTGGCCTGTTTCACCGCACCTGGGGCGATGATCTGGTGCTCGCCGTTTTGCACCTGAAAGAACAGATGCGCAATACCTTGCTCCAGCTCTTTGACTTCCATCGGGTAATGCTTGGGCGCTTGCTGGGGGTTGTCAAATCGGTAGAAGCCGTTGACACCGCGGTAGGTGAGTTTGCGCAAGCCAGCATTCACGGCTTCAAAGTTGTCGGGGTCAGCACCCTTCCAGTTTTGCGCCAGCAACTTGACGGTGTCGTAACCGCCGCCGGTGTAGACCAAGCCCATCACACCGCCTTTGGCCAAGTACTCTTTGCGGTACGCCTCACGGAAAGCTTTGCCCTGTTTGTCGGCATAGGCGCCATACACCGTGCCCCAAATAAAGCCCTCAGCCGCTTTACCGGCCAGATTCAAAAACTCCGGCTGCGAAGGGCCGTATTGCAAATACACCAGCGCCCCCGGCAAAGGATTGGCCGCGAACTGCTTGGCAAATGAGGCCAACTCCGCAGCCACCCAATGATTCACCATGACCACCCCAGCGCCTGTCTTGCGAATCTCTTGCAACACGGGACCCCAGTCTTGCACGGGGAACTGGATGTCGGTGATTTTGGCCAGTTCGAACTTGCTGGACTTGAGGGCTTCTTCCGTGGCTTTGGAAATCGTCTGGGTGTAGGCGATTTGCTCGCGAATGATGTGCACCTTGTTGTTGATCGGCTTCCAGCCGCCGCCAGCTTGAATCTGCTCCAAGAAGGCGGGGAAACCGGCACCGTAAAAAGTCTCAGGCGGGTCGATCTGGAAAATGTGCCCGTACTTGGCCGGATTGGCTTTCACCAAGTCGAGCGAGGCTTGCTGCGTGTTGCCATGGATGTAAGGCGCTTTGTAGCGCGACACGGCTTCCATGGCAGGCGTGGGAATCAACACAAAGGGCGAGGCAATCGCCTGCACTTTGGCATCGACCATTTTGCGGAAAGTCGCTTGCGTGCCCTCGGGCGTCATGATGTCGATGTCGAACACCTTGAGTTCCACAGGCCGGCCATTGACGCCGCCGGCCGCATTGATTTCTTTGGCGGCGAGTTTCGCCCCATTGAGGTAATCGGCATGGTCGGCCACACCGGCCGGGCCGCTTTGGGCAATCGGCAAACCGATCACGATGGGTTTGGCTTGGGCCCAAGCGCCGGTGGTGCTGAACCATGCGGCAGCAGCGATACCGGTCAGGCCGAGCGCACGGCGGGTCAAGGATGGGCGTTGTGGTTTCATGGTGTGTCCCCTCTGTGTGTGACATGCCACGCAACATTGCGGGCTGAGGGCAACTTTAGGCATGCGGGCGCGGGCTGCCTATCCAACACATGAACCACCCCGGGTCTGCCCCAGTGGTCCATATGAACCAAGGGGTAACCCGAATCTCCGACTGAAACGTGCTTAGAGGTTGGGCGCCAACAGGCGTTGCAAGTCTTTCAGCGCCACGCCACTGCGTGCGGCCAGGTCTTGCACCTGGTCGTCGCCCACTTTGCCCACGTTGAAGTACTGCGCTTCGGGGTGCGCAATGTAGAAACCGCTGACGCTGGCCGCGGGTGTCATGGCCAGGCTTTCGGTCAAGCCCATGCCAATGTCTTGGCATTGCAGCAACTCGAACATGGCTTTTTTGGCGCTGTGGTCTGGGCAGGCCGGGTAGCCGGGCGCGGGGCGAATGCCTTGGTATTTTTCGGCAATCAGTTCTTCATTACTCAGCCCCTCTGCAGCGGCGTAACCCCACAGGTCGGTGCGCACTTTTTTGTGCAGGCATTCGGCAAAGGCTTCGGCCAAGCGGTCGGCCAAGGACTTGAGCATGATGGCGTTGTAGTCGTCGTGTGCAGCTTCAAAGGCCTCGGCGCGCTTGTCGGCGCCAATGCCTGCGGTCACAGCGAACAAGCCGACGTAGTCATGGGCCGTG
>Ga0114964_10002311_pt1 | contig 13301 bp, 10 predicted proteins | sample C_131016_MF_Meta_FD_92638 | JGI IMG/M metagenome (GOLD analysis project Ga0114964, IMG submission 92638) | Freshwater microbial communities from Lake Croche, Canada to study carbon cycling - C_131016_MF_MetaG | ecosystem: Environmental > Aquatic > Freshwater > Lake | place: Lake Croche, Canada... | reverse complement strand
GCAGGGGCATCGTCAAGGATGCGCTTCTGCGAGGTAACTCCCTCTACATACTGCGTCAGAATCCTGACAATGCATCCTTATGGGGATGGTGCAGGGGATGGTACTCACCGACCTCACAGACAAATGCGAGTCCGACTCTCTTCCTAGACATTTACGATGCCTCCCGTCTGCCTGATCTGAAGCTCTCCGGGAGCACCTCCCTCCAGCTTCCGGGTAATGACTCGGCTTGGGATCTTTCCGGACTTCTTATCCCCTCGGCCAAGTCGGCAGTGGTTATCGCACAACCTCAGGCGCGTAGCTACCGATGGGGTGGGTATCCGCGCCCCATGCCGATGATTCTTCCCGACATTTCTCTCCCGCTTGCTGTTCTTGATACAACCACGAGTACCGTGACGATGACTGTTACAAATCCTTTGAATAATCTTGTAACGACTACAACCGACACGATCGTTGCTGCATCTATTGGAAATGTTTCCAGCGAGAAACTCGCAAGCTCACCCATGATTGCCTCTTGCATGCCTTATCCCTTCGACGAATACCAGCCTCCGCAGAGCACAAATCCCGCCATTGCGGTAATATTCCAAACAGAAAATCCCTCCGCTCCAGTAGCACAGCCAATCATTCCCTTAACCGATACTAACTCCACTCCTGTAGTTTCCTCGGGAGCAGGTGGAGCCATGCTAATTTATGGATATGCTAGCAAGGAAAAGCTCCTTGCTGACGGAACTGAACTAAGCACTAGCCAGCATACTCTGCGCATCCTTGACCTAAACGACCCCACTGCCCCGATTCTTGGTCCTGCGCTTGCACTACCGGGCCGGTTGGTAGGGGTCTCTGACATTACAGCCGATGGATTTCTTGCATGGACCCAAACACGGGTCAAAGGGAACTCCGGTGCCGGCCAATTGCAGGTGAGTGCGTGCGATGTGGCGAGTCTCACGCAGATTACCAGCCTCAGCTTGGCAAATTCTGCTGGTATGACGACTTCCGGAAGAAATCTTTTTGCTATTCAGGGAAAGGATGTTGCCCGCTACTCGCTTAATAACTTGGGAGTGCTTGCCGGCACTGGCAAGGTAACATTTGAATGGCAGCCTTCCTCTCTAAGCATATCCACAAACCTGACCAGTACCCTTCTTGGTGCGGATTCGCAGAATCTATTTAGTTGGTCCTATAATGATTCCAAAGCACAGGTTCTCGACTGGACGACTGACCGCTCCGTGGATCTGCAGAAGGCTTCAGTCCGTACCGACGGTTCGGTTCTTGCACCTGCCGGGGAGTATGGTGTGGATGAATATTTTCCATAAAACTGTAAGGTAACCCTCCGGCTATGCCGGAGGACTCCCAAGGACAAAGCATGGCATTTTGGAGCCACGACATCCCAAGTCCTCAACCGACGCGGCCTCTTCCTCGCCATGTTCGGCACCGGTCCTACCAAGGAGGAGATCTTGGGGTTGATCCGGCGGAACTGGAGAGATTGAGTGCAGGTAAGCTCGGGCGAGCACTGCAGGGTGCTAGAAAACAACAACCACACGTGCGCCCACCACCAAGGCATTTGAGTACTCTTGGGTGCCGCCAGGATGGATGATGTACTGGATGTCAGGTTGGATCGAGACAGAATGGAACCTGAATGCATAGGAGAGTTCTCCCACCGCCTCAAAGGTGGCACGAAATCCAGTTTCACTGGCATTCTGGACTTGCTGTGAACCCACCTTGGCATAACCGAATGACAGACCGAGCTTGTCTTTGTCGCGAGTAGGTATCAGACCCGTGTAGACCAGTCCCGCATCAGAGTATATGGAGACGGGCGCGTCTGCCTGTGGAGAAAAACCAACCCTAAAGAATGATGAAAGCCCTCGAATAAAAGAGGCATTGGGGGAGACGCCCTGAGTCTGGATGTAATTGTTGTCATGCTTTTTCGATGCGTCGCTGTCGGCAATCGTGCTCGATGAGATTTTGTCTCTGGGTCGGTAAAGCTCCTGATCGATGATACCGTAAAATCCGGAGTTGTAGGAACTCGCGGTGGGTGGTGCAAAGGCATACTGATCCAGACTCGATTCCTGGGCTGCCGAGCCTGATTGGATCCAGAAACCTGCCTTGGCTGTTCCGGAAAGCCCCCGCTCGGAGGGAGATTTGTTCCAGGATGCCTGAAGTTCATTAATTGAGAGAAGTCCTCCCGCTGGGCCGAAGTTCCAATTGAAACTGTATTGATTGACCTGCTGCTGGAAGGGGTTTGCCTGAGAAATGGCACTGAGAAGCGTGAGCCAAGGGAGAGGCTCGAGAGCCAGCCTGACGCCGGGTGTCGCCATCGGACACTGTGGGCCTCCGTTGGGAATGTTCATTGCGAACAGAGGGGCGATGCCGAAGGCGGCGTTCACAAAAAAGGTAGCCGTGTCCGAAATGATGAACTCCGTGTCGAGGCCGAGCACTCCGGCGCGGAGCGAGAAGGCATTGCCAAGAAGGTTCTGCTGAAACCACATCTCATAGCACCTGAATGCGGGCACACCGGCGATGCTACTCGCTGCAAGGGAATTGCCGATGTATTGAGCCGAAAGATTATTACCATAGAGCCAGAGCCAGGTGGTTTTGATGGAAGCTCCCTCCCAACCCATGGCTTTCTGGAGGTCTACCAGAGCACTCATCACGAATATGCCCGAATAAGTGGCTCCCGTGCTCATCCCCCCCGTCGGGTTTCCAAAGATGTCGGAGGCAGATTCCATATTTAAGGTCACTCCGTTCGTCTCTGCGGCCGAACGAAGCGACTGCAGTCGAACTCCAACCCCTAGAGGCTCCTGCAGTGGAGCAGGCTTCAACGGATTGACCCTCTGGAAGGTGAAGTCGTCATCAGCCATCAGGGACTTTCCCTTTCTCTCAATGCGTTTCTCGGTTCCGAAGCAGCGGCGGTTGATTCCGATCCTAGTAAAGTCTTATCCATCATGGATTTTGGAGCTTGGGCCTTGGGGAACTTCCAGAATGTGGCTCAGGTCAAGCAGGCGCTGGCAAACAAGGATGTCAGCGTGTGGCTCCCTCCTCTCGCACTGTTTGGCGGGATGAAAGCCCCATTCCATTACGCAATCTTTGATAAGACGGGTGCAGGTATCGTTGTTGAATTCAGCGATGGCAAAATGAATGTTTATGACAATCCGGTCGGCGTGATGACCAATATCCCGGAGTTTCCCTGGCACTTGAAGAATCTGAACAACTATGCCCAACTGACCAATGTCGATCGCAACAGCGGGTCCTTCGGCACCCTGAAGGTCAGCTCTCCAGACGGCGGCAATGCGCTGGCGGGCATTCCTTTCATCCAGATCTCCTCAGGACGTTTCGTGAAGGCGGCATTTTTCACTAATTACGTGAGGAAGGCCAAAACGCCCGCCGAGGCCATCCAAACCCTCTCCCATGTGATCAATAACTTTGATCGTCCTTACGACTTGTCTGTCGATCTTCCCACCGGTGGGGTAGGCGCTGAGGGTGGTGACCCTAATGCCACGAGTTCCGAGGTGACACTCTTCACAACGATGAACGATCTGGCTCAAAACCAGTTTTACATCCGCCCTATCAATTCGATCAATTTCTCCAAGATCGATCTTCGTAAGTTGGCAAGTGTCAATGAGGTCAAAAAAGTACCCTTTGATCAGGTTGCTCAGCTTGATGGCGGTGATGCCACGGAACTGCTTCTGAAATAGGTTCAGTGATAGTAAAGCCTATCGCCTCATGAATCGGCGGACGCTATGTCTGCCGATTGTCCTTCTTTTTTAAGAAAGGATTGGAAGTTTGGATGCCGCAGTAGGTCGCCAAGCGAAGCTCTGTGAATCCTATTGCTTCGTCGTCGCCCGACGACCTCACCCCTTTCGGGGCTGTGCTGAGGCACAGGCTACTCCGTGCTTCTCAGCACTCGGCGTCGCAAGCGCAGGGGAACACCCCGGCGGAGCCAGAATCCCAAGCCTAATCCTAGGCAGTCAGGCGCTCGCAGGCGGTGACGGTATTTGCCATGAGCATGGCGATGGTCATCGGTCCGACTCCTCCCGGCACAGGGGTGATTGCGCTGCACTTCGGGGCCACGGCCTCGAAGTCGACATCACCGACGAGTCGGTAGCCGCTCTTCGTCGAAGGATCTTCAATGCGGTTGATCCCGACATCGATCACGACGGCTCCATCACGGATATGCTCTGCTCCAAGAGCTTTGGGACGCCCTATCGCAGCGATCACGATGTCGGCTCGGCGGGTGACGGTTGACAGATTTTTCGTCCGCGAATGAGCGATGGTGACGGTGGCGTCTCCGCCGGATCCCTTGGCCATCAGAAGGAGTGCCATTGGCTTGCCGACAATAAGGCTGCGTCCGACCACAACGACTTCGGCTCCGGAGGTTTCGACTCCGGCTTCCATGAGGAGGCGTTGGCAACCGAGTGGCGTGCAGGGGACGAAAGCGGTGGGATCTTCCATTGCGAGCTTCGCCACATTGATCGGGTGGAATCCGTCGACATCCTTGCGGGGGTCGATCGCGAGAGTCACGGCATGCTCATCGATATGTTTAGGGGGAGGGGACTGGACCAGGATCCCGTGAATGGCGGGATCGGCATTGAGTTCGGCGACAAGGATGAGAACCTCTTCCTGGGTGGCAGTGGCGGGGAGTTCGAACTTGCGTGAATGCATGCCTAGTGAGGCGCAGGTGCGGTCTTTGTTCCGGACATAGGCCTGGGAGGCGGGATCCTCGCCGATGAGCACGACGGCAAGTCCGGGGGTGATGCCCCGGCTCTTGAGTGAGTCGATGCGTGCGCGGGTTTCGTGTTCGACCTTGGCGGCGACTGCCTTGCCATCAATGAGTTTCATGGGATTTTGGGCGATAAGATTTTGAATATGGAACTCAGGAACTCAGTAAAAAAATGCGGGGAAAGATGAACCATGAAGATCATGAACGAAGGAGCATGTGGAACTATTCTGTTCCGAATGATCAAAACTTCTATTTCATTTCTCCTTTCTTGAGTTACTGAGTTCCATATTAATTCTGTCGCACTGATTTTTCTCTATGCGGGCAGGTCGGCTTTCTCCGCTTCCGATTTGAGGAGGGTTTCCAGGCGGAGGCGTTCTGCCTCCAGATCGGTCGCCTCGGGATCGATCATCAGATAGGGATCCATCGTTATGTCGACTCGCGAGAAAGGGAGAGGGATCGCGAAGTTGTCCCAGGTCTTGAGGCGGATCGCGGAGTGATACCGGGCGTGTACAGGCATGATGGAAATGCCTGTTTTCTGAGCCAGGAAGACGGCCCCCATGCCAAGAGAATACTTCGGGCCGCGCGGGCCGTCAGGAGTAATGGCGAGGTCGACTCCAGATTCCAGGAGCGAGGTGAGTTCGCGAATTGCCGTGGATCCGCGACGCGAACTGGAACCACGGACCGCTCCCATACCGAGGTTCGCCATAACGCCGGCTAGGATGTCACCATCTTTGCTCGGACTGGTTAGTACACTCACACCCTTGCGGGAGGGGTGGCTGCTTGGGTAGTGGCGGAGAAAACCAATCGCGATGGCGGTGATCCGGTTGTGCCAGAAGACCATGATCCGTGGACCCTCGGGGGGATTGGTAAGGAATCCGGAACGATCGTTCATCCGGAGTCGGATGGTGAAGAAGATGAGTCTGGCCAACACTGCGGAAAGTGAGGCAATGAGTTGCTGTTTGTTCGGAAGTCCCATCAGTCAATCATGTCCGGTTCGCGCCAGCGGCAAGCATTGGGGGCGGCGATGCCGAGCTGATCCAGAACCCTCCAGACGACCGTGTCTGCAAGGTCATCGAAGCTTTTGGGGTGACTGTAGAAAGAGGGGGAAGCTGGCAGAACGATCGCCCCGGCCTCGGTAACGGTCACGATGTTCCGTGCATGGATGAGATTCCACGGGGTCTCGCGGGGAACCAAGATCAACTTGCGTCGCTCCTTCAGAAATACATCGGCAGCGCGGAGGATCAGGTTCTCGCTTGTTCCTGCGGCAATGCGGCCGACGGTCCCCATCGAGCAGGGCATCACGACCATGCCGTCGAAGAGGGCGCTACCGCTGGCGAAGGGAGCATTCATCGACTTCTCGCTGTGCTCAATCACGCCGGCGGGGAGTTTCAGCGCGCCAATCTCCTCATGGATCACCTGCTTCGCGTAGGGAGAGAGGACGAGATGGATCTCGTGATTGCCAGGATCCAGATGATGGATCAGTCGCTGGAGATAGATCGATCCGCTGGCTCCGGTGGCGGCAAGGACGAGACGCATCAGGTAAGGATGAAGCATGAGGTATGAATTATGAAGGCTAAAAGGCTTCAGCTCGGGAAGTCGCCAAGCAGTGAGGAAATCATGATTACTTCTTGCCAAGAAATACACTCCGGGGCATTCTGTCTGACCACTTTAGACCAATTTCCGGCCACACCTCCTGTTATGAGCATCATCGCCACTATCGAAAAAGAGCAGTTCAAGTCCGACCTCGTCCCGTTCGAGGTGGGTGATTCCGTTTGCGTTCACACACGCGTCATCGAAGGTGACAAGGAGCGTATCCAGAAGTACTCCGGCATCGTGATCGGCCGAAAGGGTGCCGGCATCAATTCCAACTTCACAGTCCGCCGCGTCAGCTTCGGCGAGGGTGTCGAGCGCGTGTTCCCTCTTCATTCCCCACGTATCGCGAAGCTCGAAATCGAGAAACGCGGATCGGTCCGCCGTTCCAAGCTGAACTACCTCCGTGATCGCAAGGGTAAGGCCGCCGTCACCGTGAAGGAGAAGGCGCAGGAAGTTGCCTAATCACTGATTCCTTTCCGATCCGATGACGACCAAGCGTCGCGGATCACAGATTTCGGGCCCCAAGTCTGCAAAGACTCGGGGCCCTTCTCTTTGCCCTTCGTTCTTTCACGAGAGCGAACTCCATGCACGGGGCATTCGTCCGGTGGCCGGAGTCGATGAAGCGGGACGTGGTCCTTTGGCGGGTCCCGTGGTGGCTGCCGCGGTGATTCTACCTGAGGGATTCTCTCTGGATGGGTTGGACGACTCCAAGAAACTGAATCACCAGCAGCGCGAGACGCTTTATGTCCGATTAACTGAAAACTCCTCTGTATGCTTCTTTGTGGCTAAGGCAAGCTCAGAGGAAATCGGACAACTCAATATCCTGAGGGCAACTCATCTTGCCATGGCCCGTTCCATAATAGGACTTCATGAAAACGGACATCAGTGCGCCCATGCCCTTGTGGATGGCTTGCCCGTTAAGGGACTGCCTATCGAGCATACCGCGCTGGTCGGGGGTGACGGGATCAGCCTCAGTATCGCCGCCGCCAGCATCCTGGCCAAGGTTACTCGCGATCGAATCATGGATGTGCTGGACCAAGAATACCCCCAGTACGGCTTCTCCAGGCATCGGGGCTATGCGACCGTCGACCATCTGGCTACATTACGTGAACATGGACCTTGCCCGCATCATCGACGTGGTTTTGCGCCGGTCGACCAGCCCACCTTCGGGTTCTGAAGGACACATTGTCCTCGGACGATGGGGTGAGGTGCAGGCAGCACGTTATCTGAAGCGACTTGGCTGGAAAATCCTGCGCCGGAACTTCCGCGCTCCCGGGGGAGGGGAGGTCGATCTTGTCTGCAGGGATGGTGACACCCTGATCTTTGCCGAGGTGAAGACCCGTCGCTCCGAAGAGATGGGACGTCCTCTGGATGCCGTCGATCGGAAGAAGCAGCAACTCATCCGCAAGGGGGCTATGCACTGGCTCCGCCTGCTTGATATGCCCGATCTCACCTTCCGCTTTGACGTAATCGAAATCCTTGCGACCAATCCTATCGAAATCCGGGTCATAGAATCGGCATTCACTCTCCCCGATCCCCTTCGGTATTAAAGAGAATCTAAGGTGAAGGTAATTTGAGGACAGATTTAGGCGGCCAAGCGAAGCTGTAGTAGAGCTACTGCAAGCGCAGGCCCATGCCGCTCTGGCTCAAAGGACCTAGGCTTTGGCGAGCCAGGGGGCTAGCTCCGTGCGCACTGCCATCTCATCTCCGATGGTGAATTCTTCGCCGAGTTGAAGCGGAATAATGGCTCCGGAAAGAGTTCCGATCTCAAGGATCAGGATGCGTTTACCGGGATGCTTCTTAATGGCGGTGTGGATGGCGTGGAGGTCGTCCACGATCAGGCGGCTGCGGTCCATGCGGAGGCGGAGGGGTCGCTTGGAGGCCTTCGGGGTGAGGGCCTTGAAGTCGCTACCCATGGCCCTGACGCTTCCATCCCGAGGGGTGACGCGGGCATTGCAGGAGAGGACGGTGCCGGGCTTGAGGAGTTCCTCGTTTTTGCTAAAGGATTCGTCCCAAGCCATGAGTTCAAGCGTGCCTGAGTCATCCTCGAGTGTCAGGATGCCGAAGGGGCGCCCATCCTTCTTGGAGAAACGCTTTTCCACGGTAGAAAGGAGTCCCGCCAATTTGATGCTGCCCGGTTCGGTCATGGCTAGCGCCTCGGACACTGATCCGTAGGAGCCTGACTCAAGATTGCCCCGGTAGTCGTCAAGGGGGTGGCCGGTGACATAGAAGCCGAGTAGCTCCTTCTCGTGACCTAGCATCTCGGAACGCGTCCAGCGCTCTATGATTATTTCATTTCCCGATGTTGCTTTGGAGGGAGTCGGTGCAAGATCTGTAAAGGTGTCGAAGAGGGAGACTTGGCCGCTGGCTCGGTCTTTCTGGACGGAGGCGGCGGCACCCATAGCCCCCTCGATGGCGGCATCGAGAGCGGCACGATGACGGCTGTCCCAATCGAAGGCGCCGCACTTCACAAGACTCTCAAGGATCTTCTTGTTCACCGTGCGGGAATCGAGTCGGGAGCAGAAGTCCTCCATCGATTTGAAAGGACCGTTCGCCTCCCTGTCAGCGATTGCAGTTTCCATCGCCGCTTCGCCGACATTCTTGATCGCGGCCAGTCCGAAGCGGATGGCTTTGCCTCCCGGGATTTCCTCAGGCAGGAAGGTGAGGGCGCTTCGGTTGACATCCGGCGGGAGGATCGCGATCCCCATGCGGGCGCACTCGCCGACGAAGGTGGCGATCTTGTCGGTGTTGTTGATTTCGTTGCCGAGCAGGCCGGCCATGAATTCGACAGGGTGATTGGCCTTCAGGTAGGCGGTCTGGTAGGAGAGGAGTCCGTAGGCGGCGCTGTGGCTCTTGTTGAATCCGTACTGCGCGAACTTCTCCAAGAAGTCAAAGATGGCGTTAGCCTGCTTGCTGGGGATCTGGTTGACCCGGGCGCAGCCCTCGACAAAGACCTCGCGCTCCTTGGCCATCTTCTCGGTGTCCTTCTTGCCCATCGCACGGCGCAGGAGATCAGCCTGACCGAGCGTGTAGCCGGCCAGGGCGCTCGCCGCCTGCTGCACCTGCTCCTGGTAGACGATGATGCCGTAGGTTTCCGAGCAGATCTTCTCGAGCAAGGGATGGGCGTACTCGATCTTCTTCCGGCCTTTCTTACGATCGATGTAGTCGTCGATGAACTGCATTGGTCCCGGGCGGTAGAGGGCAATCAGGGCGATGATGTCCGTGAAGTGCTCGATCTGAAAGCGCTTGGCCGTGGCGACCATGCCGCCTGACTCCAACTGGAAGACGCCGATCGACTCGCCCCGGTTGAGCAGGTCGAAGGTCGCCTGGTTATCCATCGGGATCATTGAGATGTCGAAGTCGGGCGTGTGCCGATGGATCAGTTTTACGGCATCGTCGATGACGGTGAGGGTCTTCAGGCCCAAGAAATCCATCTTGAGCAGACCCAAGTCTGTGAGTGGGGCCATGGAGTACTGGCTGACGATGTTGCCGTCGTTGGCGCGGGTAAGAGGTATGTACTCGGAGAGATCGCGATCGGCGATGACGATGCCCGCCGCATGGACGCCGCTATTGCGGGAGAGTCCCTCGAGGATGCTGGCGTAGCCCCAGAGCTGGGCGGTTGAGGATTCCTCTTCGACGGCTTTCTTCAGCTCCGGATTCTTGTCGATCGCCCCCGGTTTTTTCTCTCCTTTCTTCTCAGTGCTATTGAGGGTGATATCGAGCTCGTTCGGAATCATCCGCGAGATGCGGTCGGCATCACCGTAGCTCCAGCCGAGGACGCGGCCGACATCGCGGATGACGCTCTTCGCTCCCAGGGTGCCGAAGGTGATGATCTGGGAGACGGCCATGGTGCCGTACTTCTGGCGGACATACTCGATCACCTCGCCCCGTCGATTCTGACAGAAGTCGACGTCGATATCGGGGGGGCTGATGCGGTCGGGGTTCAGGAATCGCTCGAAGAGCAGTCCGTAGCGCAGCGGGTCGAGATCGGTGATCCCGAGCACATAGGCTATCAGTGATCCGGCTGCCGAGCCGCGACCCGGTCCGACGGGGATTCCCTGGCTCTTCGCGTAGTTGATGAAATCCCAGACGATGAGGAAGTAGCTGGTGAAGCCTGTCTTGTAGAGGACCGATAGCTCAAACTCGAAGCGTTCACTGATGACTGGATCCTCCATGGCCCGCTCGCCGTAACGCTTGCGGAGTCCCTCTTCGCAGAGTTCGCGCAGATAGCCTTCGCGCGTCTTTCCCTCCGGAGGTAGGTAGTCAGGGTATTTGGACTTCCCGAATTCGAGCTTGGCGTTGCACCGTTCCGCGATGGCCAGCGTATTGGTGATGGACGAGGGTTGATCGGCGAAGAGAGCGGCCATTTCCTCGCCGCTCTTGAAGTAGAGCTCAGGAACATAGCGCATCCGTTTCTCGTCATGGATCATCGCCCCGGTACCAATACAGATCATGACGTCGTGGGCCTCGTGATGGGAGCGCTCTAGGAAATGGACGTCGTTAGTGGCGACCAATCCGAGGCCGAGGTCGCGGGAGATGTCGATCAGACTGCCTCGGTTGCGCCGCTGCTGCTCGATGCCATGATCGGCCAACTCGATAAAGAAATTCTCCTTTCCGAAGAGGTCGCGGTAGGTGGCTGCGGTCTCGAGGGCCTTGGCGGTCTGTCCCTCGCTCAGGGCCATATTGACCTCTCCCTTCAGGCAGCCGCTCAAGGCAATGAGACCCTGACTGTGCTTGGCCAGGAGTTCGCGATCGACGCGGGGCTTGTAGTAGAAGCCTTCGAGGTGGGCCGCTGTGCTGAGCTTCACCAGGTTCCGATAACCGGCATCGTCAGAAGCGAGGAGCGTCATGTGGAAGGCTGCATCCTTGCCCCCATTGCTCGTCTTCTTTTCGTGCATCGACCCTGGTGCGACATAGATCTCGCAGCCGATGATGGGCTTTACCTTGGCCTTCTCGGCCGCCTGATAGAACTCGACGGTCCCGAAGAGATTCCCGTGATCAGTCAGGGCGATAGCCGGCATCTCCAGCTCTGCAGCCTTCTTGACGAGTTCCTCCATCCGGATCGCTCCGTCCAGCAGCGAGTACTCGCTGTGGACGTGGAGGTGGACGAACGGGGTCTGGGCCATCCGAGAAGGTTACGGTCGGCGGTCAATGCGGGCAAGAGGGCAAGTGAAAGACCCCTCCCAAAAGAGCGCTAATCAGAGGTTTTTTTCCGCAATCACGAGCAGTCCGCGAAGTGTCAGCAGGGGATCGACCAGATCAATGAGATCGATGACCTTGCTCCCTCCATTCTGTCCGGAGAGTCGGGCTACAAGTTCTGCGTCTCCCCCTGTGGCGATGACAAAAGGCTTCTTCCCTTTGAAGGTCTCTCGAGTAATCCGAGCTACTGCTTCTCGAACGAGTCCGACAGCCCCCAGTAGGAGACCGATCCGGATGGCCTCATCCGTGCTTTTGCCAACGCTCGAAGTGATTTTCCGGATCCGGGTGAGTGGCAGGAGGGCAGTCCCTTCATGGAGGGCCTTCGCGGCGATGGGGAGTCCAGGGGCGATAATCCCTCCAAGATAGCTTCCCTTGGCATCGATGACATCGAAGGTCACGGCTGTTCCGAAATCGACGACTATGGCCGGAAGCTTCCCGCATTGAGCGGCGGCTGCGGCATTGGCCAGGCGGTCCGCCCCGATAGTACGCGGATTTGGGTAGGAGATGGGGACGCCTCCCGGCACAAGGTGATCTACCCAGAGAGGCCGGCAGGTTAGTGATCCGGCAATAATCCGGCTTGCCCCGGGCACAACGGAGGAAATGACAGCCAGATCCAGTTTGGCCTTGGTTCTCCGGAAAAGATCCGGTGTTAGTTCGGAAGTTGCGATCTTAGTGATTCGTCCGATCTTTCCATCACTCGCCAGAGCGATCTTGGTGAAGGAGTTGCTGACATCGATCAGCAGGATTTTCCTTTTCATGACGGATGGGCTAGACGCCTACACGCCGGAGGCATTTGCCAGATCCGCTTCTTCGGGAGGAAGGGCGCCCTGGAAGCGCTTCTTATCGATCGCTTTCATGTAGGCCTCATGCGGACTGATTGTACCATCCAGCATCTTCTCCCAGATGGCGTCATCCATGAACTGCATCCCCTCGGATTTGCCAGCTACGATGACATCCTGAAGCTTCTGGGTGGCTCCCTCACGGATGATGGCGGAGACGGCGCTGTTCACTTTGAGAATTTCGTTGATGGCGACGCGTCCCTTGCCGTCGGCTTTTTTGAAAAGAAGCTGGGCCACGACCCCTCGCAGTGAGGATGCCAGCATGGTGCGGACCTGCGCCTGCTGATCGGCAGGGAAGGCATCGATCATACGGTCGACTGTCTTACGGGCGTTGTTGGTGTGCAGGGTGCCGAAGACTAGGAGTCCTGTTTCGGCTGCGGTCAGGGCCAAGGAGATGGTCTCTAGATCGCGCATCTCACCGACAAGGACGATGTCGGCATCCTCACGGAGAGCTGCCTTCAGACCAGCGGCGAATGAGGGGGCATGCTCCGGAACCTCGCGTTGGGTGATGATGCTACGCTTGTTGCGGTGGACGAACTCGATCGGCTCCTCGATGGTGACGATGTGTCGCCCGTAGTTGGTATTGATATAGTCGATCAGGGCCGCGAGCGTGGTGCTCTTGCCGGATCCGGTGGGTCCGGTCACCAGGACAATGCCGCCGCGCATATCACCGAATTCCTTGATCACTTCCGGGACGTTGAGCTGCTCGAGCGTGAGAATCTTGGTCGGGATGATACGGAAGACCGCGCCGTAGCCGTGGGCCTGCTTGAGGTAGTTGCAGCGGAAGCGGCTGTTCTCATCCATCTGGTAGGCGAAATCGAGATCGCCGCATTCCTCGTACTTCTGCCATTTCTCGGGCGTGCAGATCTCGCTGAGCATGTAGGCCATCTGCTCGCGGGTGAGGGGAGCTGACTCTGCCCAGATCGGCACGATTTCTCCATGTTTGCGGATTTTCGGGGGCT
>Ga0114964_10002310_pt1 | contig 13312 bp, 12 predicted proteins | sample C_131016_MF_Meta_FD_92638 | JGI IMG/M metagenome (GOLD analysis project Ga0114964, IMG submission 92638) | Freshwater microbial communities from Lake Croche, Canada to study carbon cycling - C_131016_MF_MetaG | ecosystem: Environmental > Aquatic > Freshwater > Lake | place: Lake Croche, Canada... | reverse complement strand
TTCACCTAATCGGACTGTTACTGTTTTATTTAAAAATAGAGATGGACATGTGAACAAAGCATTTGTTAATACAAATTTTGATATATTCCCCTATCTTGATGGTACAAAAACTATACTTGCAGAAAATATAACATTTACAGGAGTCATTCATACAAATGACGGAAAAGTTGTTGATAAACCTAAAAAATACTCTATAGTCTTAAAGAAGAGTCGTGCTATTATACAGATTTACAAAAGACCCACCGACTTAACAGTAGTATTACCTATAGATGCAGGTGATATATTTACAGATTTAGAAACCCCTACCTGTAGCACAATGACATTAGAAGAACAAATTAAGAATCTTTGCTTCCTTAAATTTAGTATAGATGGATTTACAGAATTACTCATAAAAAGCCCTGATGTATTACAAAAAGCTCCAAATGGATGGGGGTACACTGGCATCGAAGAGAGGTACGGGCGGAATGACAGTCCACCGAAGGTTTATCTTATAAGAAAAAAAACAGCTATAGATGAACCTATTCAAATCAAACGATTTCCAAATTCAACAGTCATATTGGTATATGACGGTAAAGAACTAACTTTCACGAATACTAACTTTACCCTTAGTGATAATTCTATTTTTACAGATGATATAACTACAAAAAACGAAACAGATGGGAGTCTTACAGTATCGACTACACTTAAAAAACCATTTATACTTATTGGAGAAAGACGTATCAATGGTCGTAATAATGTAGAAATAATACCTTTATCCTCCAAGTTGTCTGTAACAATAAGAATAGAAAACAATAATGTATATACTGCAACGATTCCTTATGATATGTTATATAGATATACAAATACAAGAGGAGGAAGCCGACGCAGATCAAAGCATTGTCGACGCACCAGGAAGCGTAAGTGTTAGACGAAGAGTGTTCCCTATCTCCATTCGATCCGTTGTTCCTTCCAACAAACCCCATCGGCGCCACAAGAGTTCCTTTCCCACAGTGTAGCGCCACGGAAACCCTTGAATCCCCTTCATCATATGATGGCCCTCCTGTAAACGGCGGTTCTGGGTTCGCAGGAGGGAGCCCTGATCTCGGACCAGAGATTCCAGTTTCTTTAAGTCCCCGCCACTCTGAAGAGCGCACCAGAAGAGCTCGGCCCAGGCCTCCGTCTCGGCCTCGCGCTCCTCCAGATTGAGTGCGGGATCATCACAGCAGTTGGAGTGAAAAAGCTCATGGATCAAGACACGCGTAGCGTCTTCAGCCCTGAAGATAAACACGCAGTCAGCATTACACGGATAGGTGTAGCCTCCGTTAATATGAAAGGGACGGACCGGCTTGCCGTAGGGGGGAAAGTGACGTTGGGCAGGGTGGGCCAAGAAGAAGATTGTGTGGGGTTCGTTGTTGGGCCTTCGAAACAGTTGGACAATCTGGGACCAGGTGGCCCACGGAACCTGGTCTGCCTGACCCTCTAAGGGAAAGAGGGCGACTAAGGTGTCCTTTGTAATACGATTCTGATATACAGAAGGTTTGATATGACCCTCTTTGTATTGCTTGTACAACTGTTGTTTTGACAATATCTCATCAAACTCGGATGGATTTGTACACTCCTTTTCGAGAATGGCAAGATGCTTGGGCTGAGGAGACACAGGTTGCCAGTCTTTGCTCACGCCTTTTGGCCCTTTGCGTATCTGCTCTGCTATTATTTTAAGCATAGCCCCTACCCTTACGAATGATTATTTTGATACGCTGTAGTACGGAATGGTACGACACGGGAAGGGCGAAACCAAACGCAGGGGACGCAAGCTAGGCCCTGGTGTTAAAAAAGAATTCTATTATGGTCCCACAAATACCACGGAGCTGAGTGTAAAGGCTAAGAGAAAACTTGTACAAAAAAGCCGACGGCTGAATGATATGGCGCGGAATTCAGTCTACGCGACAGAACGGAAAGCGGCTGAAGAGGAGGAACGGAGTGCCCGGGTTCTGCGTCAGATCCGAGAAGATGACAAACGGTATGCGGAGGAGGCCTCTAGTTATCTTCCTCCTCTCTCGGAATCCATGAGTGAAGGAGCCAAGGAACGAAAACGTATCGAGACCTCCCTCATTGCCGAGGAGGCGCGTGAAAAGAAGAAGATCGCCTTGGCTGCCAAAAAAGAGGCCGAGCGCATTGAGGCCCAACGCTTAAAACAGGAGCGGGATACGATCGAGGTTAGGAAGAGGGTGTATTTAGAAAAGATGCGAAAAGAATACGAAGACAAGAAACAGTCCAAGACGGAACGAAAAATAGCCGCTACGCGCAAACGAGAACGGGCACGAACTCCTGCGCAAAAAGCCGAACAGCTCCGACTTGAAAAGAAATATGATCTTGAGCATATGAGTTTTGATACAGAATGGAAGAAACGTTATAATGAATTTGTAGCAAAGGGTATTAATGAGACAAAGGCGGATCTTAATGCCGAATTTCATACAGCGTTAGCAATTGATCCTAAGATGCGAAAACTACGAGATCCCAAAACACTATGGAGTAATTTTATGAATAGTGAGACGCCACCTCCTATGCCCAAGGTAAAACCCCTCCCTCCACAACCTCGTGAATCTCTTGCTCCTGTTAAAGCGACCCCTGTGCGGAAATCCTATGCCCGCGTGGCCAAAGAACAGGTCTTTGATCCCGCCTTTAAGAAACTGACAGTCCTCAATCTACCGACGGATACGGGTAGAAATCAAGTGGATACGCGCAAGCTTGTGCGATCCGTGTACGGAACCCTGACAGGCGTCGAGATCTTCCGCCCGACTCCCGTCACAAAACCTGTGATTGTAGGAATTGCCGTCCGAGGCTATTCCAAGATGCCGGCAAGACCTGATGTCTATTTGCCCAAGTCAGGGACGGAGCAACAAGTCACGGGCTTTATAACCTACCAATCTCACGAAGAGGCCCAAAAAGTGCTTGATCATCATAGAGCAAGACCTATTAAAATAAAGGGGAAGGTCATCGATATCCAGCCGACCCGGTTGCGGGACGATGAGATGTTGGCCAATGTGGTGACCACGACGGATGCTTAGAGCCCAAGCCTCTACCAGCGAATCACCAGAAGAGTCACGGGATCCTCTTCAATCGTAATGTCACAATCGGGGAAGAGCTGTCGCACCTGTTGATAAATGGGCTTGTAGATCTCCTCAGGGATGGGTCTCTTCATAAAGAAGTTTTTGAGCGACTTCTCAGCCGGTTTTATAGATCGACTATGCCACGAATAGTAGTATTCATGCGTATGAAGGAGATAGTGCTTGGCTTGAAAGGCGTCTGCTAGCCAGAACGTGGCATACTTCACATTCCCTGTTCGTGCCTGTTCCAGAACATAATAATAGATAGCATTTACATACCGCTGTATCTGCTCTAGATCACGCCGTTTGCGATCCCGATCTCGTAAAGCCACCAAATCCTGTCTTGAATGCGGAACAAGTTCCATTTTTTAACTACTGCTATCTAGTTAAAAAATGGAATCTACAATCAAATTTATGACGATTTTAACAAGTACAGGGCACGCGCAAGCTTCAAATGAACTGTCTCCCACAGAATAGGTATACGATAGGAGGTCACCAGAACCCACCCACTGCCCGATTCAGCATGCCATAGAACCTCCATCAGCTTGGCTCGCTTTTCAGGTGTAATCCATTTCGTTGTATAGATCGTGTCGATCCAATAACGAATCACATCGGTCCATCGTAAATTACGTTGTAAGCACATATAGACCCAGTTGCGCACTTCCTGAACACGCTCAGGAGTCCAGGTACTGGACCAGGCCTCTACTGTCTGACGGAAATGGGTAGTCCAGACATCAATGGGAGAGAGCTTTGCCTTTTCCACATACTGTTTTAACAAGAGATCGGGACCCGTGACCGGTATTTCCAAGCAGTAGTCGCTTAGACGAGGACAGACAGGGAGTTCCGTGGTCAAGAGAATGCCAAAGCTGGAGCTCTGTTCCAGAGCCTCCTGAAGTTGAAGGGTGCTCTCATCTGTCAAATAATGCGCATGATATAGCACAAGATACCGTGTTCCAATGGACGAAGAGGCGAGCGTGACATCCTGTTGCCCTGTCCATCGACTCAGAATTGACTGAAGAAAGATCTTATCACTCATACTCATTCGTGCGACGTCAAATCCCATATGAAGCGCAGACTCCTCATAGGGAATGGTCTTACTTGCGGACCCCTCTTCGTCCTCCTCATCGGGATCCGCGGATCCATTGCTGGGCTTGGTCAGATACCAGACCGACTGCTTGACATGAAAGGGGAGTCCCGATTTCTTTGCCTTGGCCTCTAAATGCTTGAGAAGCTGAGTTCGTTTTCCTGATCCTGCTGATCCTCTCCATGCAAAAGAGATACAGTTCATTAAAGAGACATGGTTCCCTCACCTTAGACTCAGTCTAAACCTGGCACACCCTATGCCAATAGAGAATGCTTCTAGCAACCCCCTATCAATTAATAGAACTAGCAAATCTACACGTAGGCTCTTATCAACAGGATAAAAAGGGGAGAACTGTTGCGCCTATTCAATATTCTAAGAATGGGCTGACTATGATGGGCTGTACAATTTTAAGTCCTCCGCTCACAGTCATTTCCTATGACATATCCATGAATCGATTGCTCTTGAACACAACCAATTCAACCTTCCTCCATAAATTTAATTCTGTTCAAGATATATTGGGCCAAACAAATTCTTCTATTCCGCTTCAAAAGCTCTGTTCTTCCTCAACACTAGCCCTCTATCTCTTTTCGTCAACCCCTCTACAAGGAACCAGCCAAACAGTTGGATCCGTAAAGCCGGGTGATACAGTACGTTGTGCCATCCGCCTTCATAATATTCTTCAAATGGATACGAAGACAGGTCCAATTCTTCGTATCCAACACTCAGTGCCCTATCTGTATTCAATTAGTGGGTAATGGAGGTCACAGCCATTGCAGTAGTGGTAAAAGCAAGAGCAACTGTTGCGATAATAATTGACAAGAGAGCACTCGTATCTATACTTTCCCATTGAAGACTCAAAAGAATAAGCCCAATCAGAATAACAATAGAGCAGAGAAATGCCTCGCCTAGAATCTTTGAAAACTTAGAGGAGTAGGTAGCAAAATTAGCCGCAAAATACTTACTATCTCCTAGAAGAGGATAGGTATAGGCTATTCCTACACAATACCATACAATTCCACCTGCGCCCAATAAAGAAATAATGATTTTTGCAATATCTGCCATCTCTACCCTTACGAATGAAATTAAGCACTCAGTGCGTTAAAGAGCCTATAGAAAGAGCAGTAATAGAGGCACCTATCGCTAAGACGGACATTATAATAGTGATAATAGAGGCAGTGTCGGGACTTAGCCATAAAGCAGATAAAAGAGCTACCCCCCCCGCAATTGCCAAGCATCCCAGCATCGAGACTCCCAAAATCATTCCTGTCAAATGAGGATTTCCTGAGAATGTATAGGTGGAAAAGTCATCACTATTCCCTATCATGGGATACATGTATCCAATAATGATAGCATACCAGAGGAGAAGGAGAGCGCCAACACATAATATTAATATAGTTGTAAAGTTGAAAATCATTCTCTATTAGTGAGGTAGAATTCGTGATCGGACCGCAATGAGTGTCATAAAGATTCCTATTGCGAGAGCAAAGGTAGAAATAAAGAGTGAATAGAAGATGACGGACTTTCCCAGAATCATATGATTCATAGCAACACAGAAGAAGAGACCAATAAATACAGTTGCCGTAATCATATATCCGTACATCTCCCAGATGCCCCCCACATCGGCCAATTTATGATACTTTTGATACATACGACCCGTAGCGGTTCCCAACATCGCAATGACGACAATGCCTGAAAAGAAAAGACTGAACCAGGAGGCATTCTCCTTAGACTGTTCTAGAATCCCTTCTAAGGCACCCTTTTTCATCTTCTTCTCGAGTTCTTGGGCCAAAGAGAGCGCCTTGTGTGCTGTATTGTCCGCTTCTTTGGTGGTGTGTTTAACACCATCCTTGTTAGTATAGATAGAAGCACTATTGTTCTTCTCAGCCATATGAAATCCCTAGTATTAAGAATGAAATTAAGCCTCTCTAAATTTATTTAGCAGGGGTAATCGTAGTAGGCATAAGAATAGTAGGGAAGAAGGAAGTTCGTGTAGAATCAGGCTCAAATTGAAAAGCCATCACAATTAACGAAAGAATCACAATCTGTTTAAAAATCATCATAATAAGATTACTGTATTGAAATTGAAAAGCAGCCATCTCTATCAGTAAGAATGAAATTTAAGCCTCCATCCATAATGGATGGAGGCTTAAATTTATAGTAGGCGGTACTAGTAGGGAATGACTACGCGAAAACGTAAATTATCAGTAAAAGAAGTTGGCTTCTGTCATCCAAAGCAGAAACGGAAAACACAAAAAGGGCATTGTTTGCCCGCTTCTGTGCGTTCCAAACTTCGGCAAGTGGCAAGCCAATGCGAGCCAAATGCGGAACACTGTCTTCTTGATAAGATTCCGACCACCGTCATATCCGATTCCGAGAAGAAAAAGCTCCGTGAAACCCATTTACGGCCCCGCTATCCAAAGGAGTGGCTCCAGGACGAAGATCAGTGGCTCGATAATTTTCAGATCAAAGCTGTGATGGATCAGTATGTGGAAGCCTATCCATGGTTCCGTTTTATGGGGGCCTTGCCTATTGATTTCTCAGCTCCCGACCCGTATTTGGCAGATAAAACAAAACAGCAGTGTATGCACCCGGACATCTGTTCGTTAAACCTGGCCAATGAATACAGGCAAGGCATTCGAGCTCTCGGATTCATCTTTAACCTAGATCCCCATTTCAAAGGAGGCAGTCATTGGGTCGGCCTCTACATCGATATTCATAACCTCAAGAAACCGGTTGTAGGGTATTCAGACAGCTATGGCTACAAGCCTCCTCCCCTCATTGCGCGCCTAATGAAATCGCTCAAACTTCAGGCACCCACTATTCAACTTGCCTTTAATGCTCGTCGATTTCAACGAAGCAATTCGGAATGCGGGATGTACAGTTTGTATTTTATTATTTGTATGATTCACGGCATCCCTTTTGCCCAGTTCTGTAAGGATATTGTTCCTGATCAATTTATGTTGGAATTACGGAAAGTGCTCTTTGCGAAATAATGCGGAGTCCACGACTGTTTATATACTAGTCGGTATATTAGAAGAATGTCCAGCCCGGCCTCCAACACAAAAGCCGCATTTTTTAGTCAAAAGAATCGTACTACGCTTGAACAGATTGTTGTAACAGATTTTCAGCGACGCCAGGGCCAGCAACTCTCAGAACGGCAAACCGATCGGCTGGAACGAGCACTCGATCACTATATGGAACAGGTCTATGAGGTCCAAGGCAATCAGCCCTTGCCTGTCCTGAATCGTGAAGTCATCAAGTTCACGGCGCAGGATTTTAGTAAATATCTCCAGCGCCAAAATGTCATTCAGACCCAGTCCCAAACTCCTACCCAAACCGTCATGAGCCAGAGCCAGAGCCAGGTGGCCGGGCTCTTTCAGGATACTTCTACACGATATGAAATGATTCAAAATGAACGCCAAGAGACCAAGACGGCGACTCCTCCTGCACCCAACTTTCGGATTGCGCTCGATGATACGGGACCCACCTCAGTGGATCTCTTTGAACAGGCCAAGAAGGCTCGCGAAGCAGAGGCCTTACGTCTCTTGAGCGCCTCCAAGGATGCCATGGAACGAATGGACCCAGGACTCAATGCCCGCATCTCGGCCGACGACTCCTTTCGCTTAAGTCAACAACAGCAGAACAAAGCCACCGATCTCGCAGTCATAGAACGCCGATCCAATCCTAGACCTCTCGATATGCCCCTCATAGTGCCCCCCGATGGCCGTGAGCTCCTCCTTCTAAACAATCCAGGTCCAAGAGCCCTTGGAGATGCCAACGCAAGTTCTGTGACCACCGTGCCCTCCACCATGACCCCCAACAAAACGAATCTGCCTCAGGACTATCTTATTCGCCAGGAGAGTATCGTCAATTACAAGGAAGTTGAGAACAATCTCTTCATCTATTCGGCGGACCGCGACTGGCTCAAGAACACCTCTGAGAACCGCTACAGTTTTTCAGTGAACTTTGATCCTGCGAACAACGGACAGGGTCTGTATCCGCAGGTCTCCGTCCAGCAGAAGTTCCGCAATATTGTGCGCATTGAACTTGTCAAGGCCATTCTGCCCATTGAGGGGCTCTCGACTCTTATCCAGAAGACAAGTGACGCCTCTAACAATACCAACTATCAGTACAATGTGCTCTCCTTCCCCTATGTCTCCGTGCGCATTCCCGAACTTGAGAACAACAACTACGGCTCGGACAACTTTCTGGATCGGGCCTTCGGTGTTCTCCAGTACGATGCGAACTGGTATTCCGACCCAGGGACAACCCCTTCTCAAACAGATAGTCGTGGCTTTACGGCCCTCATTCCAAAGTTCTTGAAGTGCCAGAAGATCTATTCTCCTGCGCCCCTCTCTACCCTTCAAAAGTTGACCATTGATATGCTCCAACCCAATGGCAATTCCGTCTCCTTGACCGCGGACACCTTTGATATCAGCAATATTTATGTCAGCGCCAGTAAGGGACTCTATCCATATAATGGAGGCAGTTCGCAGATCCCCGAGTATTTTCTGATTGAAACCACCAACTATTTCAGTCGCTTCCAAATGGCCGTGGGAGATCGCATTCGACTGGCAAACTTTGGCTACAGTAATAACAATGTCACCCCAGCCATTCAGGACTTTACCAACTGGATCAATCAGTTGGATGGACATATTGTTGCTGAAACGGCCTTTGGAAATGATGTGTCAGGGGTGGTCGGCAATGGAACGAATACGGTCGGCTATGCCAACTTTATTGCCATCCAGAACCGATATACGGACCCTACGACAGGCTCTATCACACCCTATCGGTTTGGAGGGAGCTCAGGAAATATTGGGTCTGATCTTGCCACCTATACAAATACATTAGTCCTCCCGAGACGGGGAATCAATCTCAATCGACAGACACATATGGTCTTTCGTGTCATCACGCGAGAAATGGACTCGGTTGCTCAACTCCGACCCGATAATATGTAGTCTAAGTAGGGTATGAAACACATCCTATTGGTTGTGATTCTAGTATTTGTTGTACTCGGATTTCTCTATATACGATCCACAGACGGTTTTGAGAATCCATCTGTTGATAAAACATTCTTCAACAATGTTAACAATCTATTTAATCCTGTAGAACCACAACCAATTACATCAAACCAAATGGCACACGCCACACAAGCCATTCGCACATCAAATCAACCCCTTCTTCCTGATTCCTATGATCAAGGATCAGGCAATTATCCAGCCGGCCCCGTTCAGATGGGCACGATCTATCAGTCATCCGACGCATTAAAGAAAGCCCAAACTATCTGTGAAATAGAGAAGGGAGCCGATACTTGTTCGGCATTTGATAAGCCTGCGTTTGCGCAGTACTGTGGTATGAGTTTAGATATAGGGACGAATTCAACCGGCGCAAATCATACAGGGGGGCTTTACATTGATCCTCAAGCAAAAGCTACAATTCCTTCCAATGGCATCTATGTTCCTAGCTATGGAAGCTCAGAACAGTTTGCGGTAAATAAAGAGACCTGTCAGTTTATGCTAAATGATCGAAAGTGCAAGAATGGAGGCTCTATAGGAGATAACAATTGTACAAAATGCTTTACAGATGGCACAAATCACGCAATTAGTCCGGGTCAAACTATACAGAATCCTAGCTTTGGGTTTTATACAAACGCAACAGAACTAACACTCAAAGTAACAGAGTCAAATAGAACCTATATATTGTTATCGAGCACTTCAACCCCCACGACAGGTGTCTCTGCGAAAACAATTACGGATAAGGGAAATGCCTATAAGCAAGTGACTGTGCCATCCGTTCCTTTAGCTGAAAAACAGAACTTTCAAATAATTGCCGCGGCACCTGTGGGGACGGATGTCGTCTTGGCAGGATATATACAGGCGGATACCCAAACAGGTCTCTATACGATCGATATTAATGCTGTAATTGATACAGATAATAACCAGTCTCCCAATGTAGCAGGAAATATTAAAGGATACCTACAAATTAATCAGCTCTATGGAACACAAACAATGAGTCTCAAAGCAATGATGCCCTTTACATTTCTACCTACCACAAGCCCTGATGGATATAACTGTCAATCAGGGCCCCTTATAACAACAGACGAGGGGGCTCAATTTATTGCGACAAATGATGCTTGTTATGGACCAGAAGCAAAACCAGGCAAGTACGGCCTTCCCTGTTTACAGAAACTCTTTCTTTCCGCAGGAGGAACTACATCCGGCTCAGGATATCCTAAAAATACAGGCACGGCAGCAACCCTCCTAGTAGCTCCTGATGGAACAAATCGTACCTTGACCGATATTGCTGATTTTCTCTACGAGAAGAGTGTAGTAGCCTCTACGGGTCTTCGTAGTGGACAGTCTGTCGAAATGCTAGTATGGAATGCCGCCAGTCAATATATGACAGGAAAAACAATCACAGGCGCTTGTGATACTTCAAGACCAGGAACTATCCTCTCCTATGATTGTCTTGTAGATCTCTTTAATAAATCGGGTTGTGTTGCAAAGACTCCCCCTGCTAAAGGGCGCGCCTATCCTGATAGGGACCCTTTGAAAAATCCTCTTGCTATTCAGCAAGCGCAACGAGCAGGTGATAAAACAGCAGCTCTTAACTACTACTCCAATTTATATACAGTATCCAATGATAATAGCAAACGAAATGATGTTCGTCGTGATCCCCAGTTAGCCTGTTATGGAATTACGTTTTAATAGTGGTAAGAATCCAATGTAAGCCCCTGGCCAGTATGGTCAGGGGCTTATATTTTAAATGGTATCAATGAATAGGGATGTTTCGACGACTGGAAGGGTTTGTCAGCAGTGCATGGGGCTCCTTTCAAGAAGATCAGACATTGTTGGCTACAACACCCATTGTCACAAGTTCAATTGCTCCAGATCGTGATCTCAATAAGGCTACCCAAGGGCTATATCTCAGTAAGGATCCGCAAAAACTCGATCGCACGAGTACAATTGATATATATACACCGGCAAACGCCTACTATACACAACTGAAACAACTTAACGACCAGAATACACAAAAATGTCTTTCTGCTTTAACACCTCAAGATATAATTAATAAGAATCCGTCCGGCCCTCTTCAATGTGGCTGGTACTATAATACATCCGATAAAACAGGCAAAGCCTATTTAAGTACTCGATCAGGTCCGATTCAAGGCCTTGATGCTCCTGCTCCCACTCAGCCTTATACACTGTTTTTTGGTAATAATCCAGGAAATATGTTAACCGCAGGAGGCACGGATCTTCAGAGCGCCCAAATGCAAATGGACATTGACCGCTGTAGCAATATGGCCTGTAATCAATTGGGATCTTCGCAGTATAGGAACTGTGGGTTTTGTGGATCAAGGGGCATTCCTATTAAAAATGGAGTTCCAAAATATCCGCAAAACATCTATGCGACCTGTGCCGGCGGATCTGCCAATCTAATAGTAACGGACGGTCAATGTCCTACAATTACCCCTCCTACAAGAAATACAAACAGTAGTGTGACAATCAATAGTGAAGGTCAACCAGTAGGGATTGTACGACGCAGTGCTCCGCCCATGGTAGCAGAATGTACAACCGATGAAAACACCCGTTTTTCGGGCCCCTGTCTTCAAACATTTCTTCGAGATGCTGGTTGTACATCACAGGGCTCCCTATCCTTGGCCTTAAATGGATTTACAACCACAACAGATCACACGACTGTAGCTACTAATAATCCAAATATCAATATGTATATGAATTTGCCTACCCCAAAATTTAATCTTACAAAGTTTACGATGGCTCCTTCACTACAAGATGCGCAGGCTGAAGCTGTGGCTCTTGCCACGGCCAGTCAATCGGCAACTACAAACGGACAACCTACGAAACAGAATACACTCGAAATTGATCTCTGTAAGAAAAGTGGTTATTTTCTTGAGAATTATAACTTTTGTAGTGAACTGGCAGATAGTAGCCCTAGGCCCACTGCCGGCTGGGATATAGGATGTCTCCAAGATGAATTCTTAAAGGCTGGCTTATCCAGAAATGGCACAATGTATCCCACACGGTATAATAGCGCGTATACATATTATAATACACTTCAGACATGGAAGAATGTCAAAGATTATATGAAAAGTATCTTTGATAATATGTATCTAGGTACTGTTGCCGAAGGATTTACAGTACGAGAGCGATTCACAAATATAGCCTCTCAGCCTTTCACTCTTCAATCTGTTAACTATCCTGATCGATACATGACATTTACTTCACAAGGAGCACCTATTCGACTTGCTGGGCTAACGCCCTTTGTATGGAAACAGGGGCCGGATAATACTATACAGATCTTTCTTGCGTCAAATCAGTCTCTATGCCTCAATGTTCGCGCTATGAACGGCCCCCTCTTTCCAGATCCCCTTCCTGGCCAAAATAATACATTTATTCAGCGCAAAGGAAAAGTGGGAGGAAATACAGTTAGCTTTGAATCAGCAACAATAAAGGGCGCATTTTTACGTCACAGTGGATTTGTCCTATACTTAAATATGGATGATGGAAGTGATCTGTTTGCACAGGATAGTTCATTCACTGCGAAGGAGTCCATAAGTGGCACTAAAGTATTTGAGCCATTTGTTACATCCCCTACGAGTGGTACATTACCCGCGTCTTTCTTTCGACCCTCCCGTACACAACATATTGCTAATTATACATATCCGATCAAGAAGAAGGCTCTAGAAGAGGGGCGTGGGCAAATTATTGAAGAGCCCAAAATCCCTTTTACAGTGGAGGGAATGGAGATCTATACAACGAGCACCGTTAATTCAGGCGATGGCAATATGGCCGTCATCACAGATTACCGTGTAGCCTCCTCTCCCCCCAATCTACCGAATTTAGAACGCAATGTAGTTCTGACTAATTTGACCGTGCCAACCAATCAGCAGACCACTCCTAAGCTCACTGTCTATGGACCTGTAAATCTATTTAGTTACACGATCAACAGTGTACTGACGGGCTGGGGCTGGCAAAGTGATGATCTAATTGATGCGGAATCGAATACATTTCAACCACTTCAAGTTCTCAAACCCTATCCTACATCACAGACAAAGAATATGCGCATTGCATTATACAATAGGCCTGGTACCACAGCATTGAGACCCTTCCAATTATTGGCG
>Ga0114964_10002309_pt1 | contig 13312 bp, 21 predicted proteins | sample C_131016_MF_Meta_FD_92638 | JGI IMG/M metagenome (GOLD analysis project Ga0114964, IMG submission 92638) | Freshwater microbial communities from Lake Croche, Canada to study carbon cycling - C_131016_MF_MetaG | ecosystem: Environmental > Aquatic > Freshwater > Lake | place: Lake Croche, Canada... | reverse complement strand
ATCCTAATAATGAATTACAGAAATCAAACATATACCGATATGTTGAAAATACACTACCAATTGTTACTCTATTATACATTACATAATATGTTAATATCGATGTAACACTACCATAAACAATAAACTGAATAATCAAATAGAAATTTGTATTTATATTTGCTCTTCTTATTGAAATCCTTTGAGTTTTTCTTAATAAGTTATTAATTAAACCAATTTTTCTTTGACCAATAATATCAGTTTGTTCTTCTGAAATATCATTTGTTTGTCTGGTTAAATCAGCTAACTTTGGTGAGTAATAATAACTGGTACAAATTATTGCAACACCTGATATTAATAAAAACCCAACTACTTTCCAACTAACCAATGATAAGAAATATAATGACCCTATAACACCAAAAGTGGTTTGTAAGACATTAATCATATCAAATTCAAAGAAATTAACAATATAACTCATCATTGTCAATCTTCCATTTATTTTGGTTGTTTCGACTCCATTATCAATTTGTCTATTAATTTCATTGGAGGAAAACTTCCTGTATATACCAGAGAATATCTTTACATCATATATTCGACTAATATAACCAAAAAACATCATTAAACCAAATGTTAATACCAAATACCATATATATGAATATTGTTTTAATATCATATGGTCAATTGCATTACCCAATACCTTTGGGTATATTAACATCAATATTGAATTGATAGAAAATAGTGAATATGAAAATATTATTGATTTCCAATTATCCTTAAATATTATTTTTAACTTATCCATTTTCTAATTTTTCAATTTGTTCTATTGCTTCTGTAATATCTATTGTTCCTACTATATAAAACTTTGTTTCGTAATCTACTTTTTGTGGTATCCAAGGTTCACCATTTGGTAATGTACACTTTCCTGTTTCCCAATTCATAAAAACTAAACCAACATTATTTCTATCTTTATGTTCTTCTATTGGTCCTCTACTTCTCATTACAGAACCTTTATGATATTTGGAGTAATACACTGGTATTAATCTCCATTCTCCAATTTTAGTTAAATCATCATTCATATTAAAAACTATCAAAATCTGTTAAATCAATATCCATTTTAGGAACATCATCTCTACCAGCGGTAACAATTGTACCTAACCCAGTTGGTGTGAACTTAAACCAATATCCACCACCCGCTGCACCAAAATAACCTTCCGGTAATTCAGGTAATGTTTTTAACCATTCATTATATTTATTTATTTCAATATTTGTTAATTCAAATTTATATTTATTACTCATATTTTAAAAATTATAATTAAAAATTTTACATTCAGGATTCAAATTCCTAAAATCCGGAAATGTTGTATCACCAATTGTATTATCGTCTATATGTGATATATGTAATTCTGTAAATAAATGACAAAATTTCTCATATGTTTTTTTTCCACCTATACACCAGTCTACTGTTTCTAACACATTTAACTCAGGATTAAATATATAGTCTCCACGCACGTCCATTAATATAGTTCTTCCTTTTAATGGTGGAAGTGTTTTATATGTATTATATCCAACCAATAATGTTCCACCTAATGTCTTTTCTTTGAAATGTTTGAAATCTTCTTTATTAGGTTTCCACGGTAAAGAATTATTTAACCCAATCATTCCAATATTGTTAACCGCAATTATTGCTCTCATAAATCAAAAATTTTCATCCATTTTCCATTATTTTCAACATACCTTTTTTGAGGTATTTGTCTAAAATTATTATTAGCACGTTGAAAAGTATTTGGGTCTAATTTTGGTTTTGGGGGTGTATTAGTAAACTTATTAATATTCATTGATGTTGAACCACTATATGTATATTGTGGTTTAACTTCATTAAATGAACTTTTTTCAACCGGTTTGGTTTTTTTAATATTCATTTGTACATGATTTTCAATAGTTGTTTCACTATGATGATCATGAGACTTTAATTCGTTAATTGTTTTTTGTTTTGGAATTTCTTTTTTCCAAAATTCCCACCATTTTTTAATCTGTTTCATTTTTTTCTGTTGCTAATTTTACTAATAAATTATGATGATCAATATATGGTTTCATTGGGTATGGTAATACAATGTTAACCCGTTTAACTATTGTTCCAAAAAAATCCACTTCCATCACAACATGAACATCATATTCAACTCCTTTTACATTGAATTGTTCTGGTTCACATACCTTAACTACTTCACTTATATTTTGGGAAGGTCTATCCTTCCTGATTAGTTCCAACATTTCCTGATTCGTCATCAAAATTTATATTTTCATTATCCACATCATTTAATATGTAGATTTCTTTAGTTTCTTTATCTGCAAATAACATTGTTACCGGGTTACCTACTCTATAAAGTTTATTATCATCTAATTGTCCAAATTCACCATTTACAACAATATAATTCAAAAATTCATCAGGTACTTTATTGACCCATTCTTTTAATTCTGAAAATAACATATTTATTTTTTTCTTTTTAAATAATCTATTATTATGTTAAATGAACCTAAAGCAATTACTGTTCCACCAAAAAATGGTTCTAATGGGTTATTGACATTTAATCCATACCTACTTATTAGTATTCCCGTCAGTATCATTATTACGTAAATTACCGTCTTTATTTTCATTTTCTTTAAGTTTTAATAAACAATTATATAGACAATATGATTCTTGAATAGAATATAAACCTTTTTTTTGTCCATATTCTATTGCCAATTCTAAAATCTTTATTGATGATTGTTTATCCATATTAATTGTGAATAAAACCAAATCATCTTCTGATTCAAATTCAAATAAACCATCAAACATTGTTTTCATAAAATCAAATATAGTAAAAATTATTGACATTTCCAAATATTTATTCATATGAGTATAAGAATAAACAATATTACATTTCCTGCTGAATATCTTTCAGAACCAGAAGATTTACAAAGAGGAATGATGGATAGGGATAACCTTGATGGTTGTATGGTTTTTAAAATGGGAAACGGTGTTCACAGTTTTCACATGTTGAATTGTAGGATACCTTTAGATATTGTGTTTGTTCACAAAAATAGAATCAGTCGTATTCATTCAAACTGTCAACCATGTGATGGTGAATGTTCTCAGAAATTCACTGGTATTGGTGACCATGTTATCGAGTTCCCTGCTGGTACTGCTAGTAAATTTAAAAATGGAGATCGTGTTATGTATTTAGGATCTCCACTTAATCCTATAGCGTAATTTCATCCCCACTTAAATCAATTAACTCCTCAGATGTGGTATCTATCATTGGTGCTTCAAGTGTATGTGAAATTGGTATTGTAATTTTATATTGTACCTTTGGTTTTGTTTTTTGAAACACCCAGAAATAAGAGTGATATTTTCTTGCATGTTCTTGTTTTGTCCATTTTGAACCAAAACTATTAATTCTCATCTTCGCAAGTAAGATGAATAAATCTTTTGGATAAAAACCCATTTCCATTGCCATATTCATAACCATAACATGACTAAAATGGTTTTTTCCACCTGATACTGTGTCTTGACATTTGAATACAATATATCCATCGTCTTCACATACCCTATAAAGTTCTTTTAAGGTGTTGTAGTAGTTATTTTTAAGATGGTTAAAGGTTTCATACCCTTCAAATCTTTTTGCAATAATTGAACTACCTTCTTTATTATCTCTGTATGTTTTTCCAACTACAACGAATGGTGGGTCATACATGATACTTTTCATTGAATTATCATCGAAAGGTAAACTTTCTGAACTTGCTCTTACTACTGATTCATTTACCGGATAAATGTCCGATTTGAATTTTGGTTGAGGTAGGTCTTTCCAGAACGCACCCTTTGAATACGTACAATCCAAATCAAACTGTTCAATATTATACAACTTCATGATATTAGTTATCGCTTCGAAGTTGCTATTATAAACACTTTTAACCGGTTTAAAATCTTTTTCCATTTTTGTTTACTTTTAATTTATATTTGTTTATGTTTGTCAAAGATAATAAATAAAAATGGGTTTACCAAATATTTATAAAAAAAATATAATATCATGGCGTGTAATTGCAAGAAAAGAAATCAACCTGTAAGAGAGGTTAAACCAGCACAAATTAGATTAACTGAAACAAAACCTGATGCTGGTGTGGTATTAACACCTGATCAACAAGTACAGGTGGAAGTGATTGTGGATAGAATCAATCAATTAAGAAGGTAAAAAAATCAAAAATATCAGGTTTAAGACTTGATATTTTTTAAACATTGATTATATATATTTATATATGAAAATAGAAAAAAAGTTAACAAGTGTGAATGTCTTGGATGATGTTTATAAAAAATTTAAGATTACATCAATACATAATTCTATTAATTTTCAGAAGGTTGTAAATAGATGTTTAGATTTATATAATAAGGATGAAGAATTTAGAAAAAAGGTAAATAACCATAATTCTTTATCGAATCAAAGTTCAAAATATTAGTGAAATATTTTGCAAATAAGAAAATAATAATTATATTTGATATATGATAACAATAGGATATAGTACCAGAAAAAGTAATCCTGAATATAAAGAGTACCTACAAAAAACATGTATGTTTAAAGAGGTTGAAATAATTGAGAAAGTTAATAATGGTGAAAAACCATTATCTCAGGTGTACAATGAAATAATCAAAGAATCAAGTAATGATATAGTTGTTTTATGTCATGATGATATTGAGTTTGATACCAAGTATTGGGGTGAAAAACTTTTAAAAAATTTTGAGAAAAGTGAATATGGTGTTTTAGGTCTTGCGGGAACTAAATTTCTACACGAATCGGGACAATGGTGGAAAATTGCCAATACAATGTATGGTGTGGTGAATCATAAACATGATGGAAAGAAATGGACATCTGTATATTCAAAAAATAACGATACTTTTGAAGATGTTGTTGTAATTGATGGTTTATTCATTGCATTTGATAAAAGAAAAATAAAACATCAGTTTGATGAGACGATTAATGGTTTCCATTTTTATGATTTAGGTTTTAGTTTACCTAATTTTTTGGATGGTGTGAAAATTGGTGTTATGTTTAATATAAAAGTAACACATTTATCAGTTGGTCAAACTAATCAACAATGGGAAGAAAATAGAATAATATTTTCGGAAAAATATAAAGAATCATTACCGATAGATATTCTAAATAAAGATGATTTTCAAACATTTATTTTTTGTCATGATCAAAATATCATAATACAATATGAGGAGACAAATAAATTCAAAAGTTTTACAGATTTTAAATACGTTTTTTTAGGTAATAGAGACATTGATAAAATTGAAAATAATCCAAAAGTCATTATTGCACGTAATTTAGAATATAACATTGAACAATATAAAGAATTATGTTCTTTTAGTGGTTGGTATGCTTTATGGAAAAATGGTTTTATAACAAAAAAATATGTCAATTTATTTGAATATGATATTATTGTAGATTCAAATTTTGAACAAATATTATCAAAATTTATTAAGGATAAAATTAATATGATTGGTTATGTACCAGTTAGATGTGATAATTATCATTTCATTGATAATCCACAATGGGTGACCCAATTATTTAAAGCAATTAAAGAAAAATATCGTATAGATTCAGAAAAAGTTATAAGAAATATAATGAAACAAAATCCAGATATGTATTGGTCATCAACAAGTAATTCAACAATGAGTTTAAAGTTTTTCCAAGATTATATGAAATGGTTTGAACCAATGATAGAAACTATTGTTGAGTCTAAAACTGCTGGTGGTGATCATGAACGTTCAATATCTTTCTTTTATATATTAAATAAAATACCAATTTTATTGACAAATGGTATTATTAAACATTTTCAAATGGATTCACATAAACATCAAGGTCATTTTGTAGATCATGATGGAAATATAAATAAACTTTTAAAAAATATAATTTAATGAAAAAAATATTAATTTTAGGTGGTGGTGGTTTTATTGGTGGTCATTTAGGTAAACGATTAAAATCCGAAGGTAATTATGTAAGAATTGTTGACATAAAAAAACATGAATATTTTGAAAAAAACGAAATATGTGATGAATTTATTATTGGTGATTTAAGAAATGAGGATGTTGTTTCTAAAATAATGTATGGATCTGAACAAATATCAAATGATGATAAAGATAATTCATTTGATGAAGTATATCAATTGGCAGCAGATATGGGTGGTGCTGGTTATATTTTTACAGGTGAAAATGATGCAAATGTTATGCACAACTCGGCAATGATTAATTTAAATGTTAGTTATTATGCATCAAAATTTAATGTAAAAAAACTTTTTTATAGTTCATCCGCATGTATGTATCCTGAACATAATCAATTAGATCCAAATAATCCAAATTGTGAAGAAAGTTCAGCATACCCTGCAAATCCTGATTCAGAGTATGGATGGGAGAAGTTATTTAGTGAAAGACTTTTCATGGCATTTAATCGTAATTACGGATTAAATATTAGGATCGCTCGTTTTCATAATATATTTGGTCCACAAGGAACATGGAAAGGTGGAAAAGAAAAAGCCCCAGCTGCAATGTGTCGTAAAGCAGCAGAATTAAGTGAAAATAATGAACTTGAGGTATGGGGAGATGGTAAACAAACACGTTCTTTTTTATATATTGATGAATGTATTGAGGCAGTATTAAGATTAATGGAGAGTGAATTTAAAGAACCTGTTAATATTGGTTCTGAAGAAATGGTGACAATTAATCAACTTGCACAAATAGCAATTAATTCATCAAAAAAAGATATTAAAATTAAAAATATTGATGGTGATGAATTTAAAGAAAAATACGGTTTTAAATGTCCAGTTGGTGTAAGAGGTAGAAATTCGGATAATACTCTTTTTAAAGAAAAAATAGGATGGGTACCTACACAACCATTAAAAATTGGAATTGAAAAAACCTACAATTGGATAAAAGAACAAATATGAAATATTTAAGTTTTAGTTTATGGGGTGATAAACCCATTTATAATATTGGTGCAATTAAAAATGCTGAATTATGGAAAAATATTTATCCAGATTGGGAAATGATTGTTTATTATGACAATAGTGTACCATTAAAAACCATTGAAGAATTAAAAAAAAATAATGTTACTCTTATAAATGTGACTGATTTTGAATATGGTTGTTTTTGGAGATTTTTTGCATCCGATATCTCTAATTGTGAATATGTTATTTTTAGGGATACAGACTCTAGAATTAGTATGAGAGAAAAATATGCTGTAGATGAATGGATTAAAAGTGGTAAATCATTACATGTTATGAGAGACCACCCTGCACATGGTATACCATATGGTAATAATAAATTAGGTATCTTAGCTGGTATGTGGGGTATTAAAGGTAATGTAATCCCAATAACTGAAATGGTAAAGAAATTTGTAATTAATAAACAAAATGTTTATGGTATTGATCAAACATTTTTAAAATTAATATATAGTATTTTTGAAAATGATAAGACAACACATGATGAATTTTTTGAGAAAAAACCATTTCCATTTCCAAGAAATTCATTTAGATTTGTTGGAGAAAGAATAAACATTGACGAAAAACCAACAAGCGAAGATTGGAAATTTTTATAATGGAAGAAATATACATACATCATCATTTAGGGTTAGGGGATCATATAATTTGTAATGGTCTAATAAGATCCTTATCAAAAAAAATTAATATAAATTTATTTGTTAAAAAAATAAATTCTTTAAATGTTTCATACATGTTCAGAGATTTATTTAATGTTAATATCATTATTATTGAAAATGATAATGATGTTTATTTAAAATATAATAATAAAAAAATATTAAGAATAGGGTTTGAAAATTTAACAAGACTAATGGAAACATATTCAATAGGATGGGATGAATGTTTCTATAAACAACTAGAAATACCATTTAATTTAAGATGGGATGAATTTTATTTTTTATCTGATGAAGAAAGAGAAAATAAATTATATGAGAAATTAAATAATGAAAATCATAAATTTTGTTTAATTCATTCAACTGGAAGTGATGGTGTTAATAGGGTTGATTATGACATTGTTGATAAAGATTTACATATTATTGAAATAAAAAAAGAGTATACAAATAATATTTTTGATTATTGTAAATTAATTAAATTAGCAACTGAAATACATTGTATAGATTCCTCATTTTTACATTTAGTTGATTCTTTAGAGACATTTGGTAAATTATTTTATCATAATTTAAAATACACTCGTAATCAAAATGAAACACATAAACAAATTAAAAATTGGATTTTAGTATAATGGTTAAATTAATTATATTTGATTTAGATGGCGTATTAGTTGATGCTAAAAAAATACATTATGAAACTTTAAATCAATCTTTATCTGAAATTGATAATAAATATTTCATAACATGGGATGAACATTTAAACATTTATGATGGTTTAAAAACTAATCAAAAATTAGATTTGTTAACAATAAATAAAAATTTACCTAATAGTTTACATAAACAAATATGGGATAAAAAACAAATGTTAACGATGCAGTCATTAACAACCTTACCACTTAATAATGAGTTAATTTTTACAATTAAAAAGTTATCAAATGATGGTTATAAAATTGCATGTGCATCAAACTCAATAAGAAAATCAGTAATCACTATGTTAAGTAAAATTGGTGTTATTGAGTATTTTGATCTAATTATGTCAAATGAGGATGTTACTAATAGTAAACCACATCCTGAAATTTATTGGAAAACAATGTCTATACTTAATGTTTTACCAGAAGAAACATTAATAATTGAAGATTCACCTAATGGTTTATTATCTGCTTACCGTTCAAGCGCAAATGTATTTAGAGTTAATAATTCAAATGATGTTACATATGATAAGATAGTAAAAAAACTAAATGAGTTTATCTCACCATTACAAACACCAAAATGGGATGAAAAAGAATTAAACATATTAATACCAATGGCAGGTGCTGGTAGTAGATTTACTAAAGCAGGTTATACATTTCCAAAACCTTTAATTGAAGTTAGTGGTAAACCAATGATTCAAGTCGTCATTGACAATATCAATATAAATGCAAATTATATTTATGTTGTTCAAAAAGAACATAGATTAAAATACAATTTAGATACGTTATTAAATTTAATAACACCAAATTGTAAAATAGTTGAAGTAAATAGTTTAACAGAAGGTGCTGCCTGTACTACTTTATTGGGTATTGAGTATATTGATAATGATAAACCATTACTTATTGCTAATTCAGACCAATATATTGAATGGGATTCTAATGAATTTATGTATCAAATAACTTCATCCGAAATTGATGGTAGTATATTAACATTTAAATCAAGTCACCCAAAATGGTCTTTTGTTAAAAAAGATGAAAATGGGTTTGTAAATGAAGTTCAAGAAAAAAATCCAATTTCCGAAGATGCTACTGTTGGAATATATTATTGGAAAAAAGGTTGTGACTATGTTAAATATGCGAAAAAAATGATAGAAAAAAACATTAGAACTAATAATGAGTTTTATGTTTGTCCGGTTTATAATGAAGCAATATTAGACAATAAAAAAATTAAAACATATAATGTAAAAGAAATGTGGGGTATTGGTACACCAGAAGATTTACATTTCTTTTTAGAAAAAAAATATAAAAAATGAATATAATTATACCCATGGCAGGATTAGGTAGTAGATTTAAATCAGAAGGGTTTATTTTACCTAAACCATTAATAGAAGTTGGCGGAAAAACATTAATTGAACATTCAATAGAATCGTTAAATATTCCTGGACAATATATTTTTATAACCAGAAAATACGATGATGTTAATCATAATTTATTATTATCTAAAAAATTAAAAGAAGTAATACCAGAGTCTGTAGAAATATTAATAGAATCACCAACTAAAGGTTCAGTTGAAACATGTTTATATGCGAAAGATTTTATTAATAATGACGAACCATTAATTATTACTAATTGTGATCAAAGATTAGAATGGAATAGTGAAGATTTTTTAGATTTTATAAATAATAATAATAATAGTGATGGAATCGTTGTAACATATGACTCCGACAATCCTAAAAATAGTTTTGTAAAGTTAAATGATAATGGTGATGTTATTACAATCACAGAAAAAAATCCAATATCAAGAAATTCATTAATTGGATTACACTATTGGAAAAATGGTAAATTATTTATTGATTCGTCAGAAAAATTAATGGGTGAATTTGAAAAAAATGGTAGACCTGAATGTTATATTTCTGAAACATATAATTTTTTAATAGAAAATAATATGAAAATTAAATCATATGAAATACCTGTTAATGAATATATTTCATTAGGTACACCATACGATTTAAGTGTTTATCAAGCAAAAATAAAAGAGTTTTATACAGATAAACCAAAAACAATATTTTGTGATATTGATGGTACAATACTTCGTCATGTTCATAAATTTTCAGATGTTTGTACAACTGATCCAGTTTTATTAAATGGTGTATTAAAAAAATTTAATGAGTGGGATTCGCAAGGACATAAAATAATTTTATGTACTGCCAGAAAAGAATCTGCCAGAGAAATAACTGAAAAACATTTAAAATCATTAGGTATTTGTTGGGATTATTTGATAATGGGGGTTTCTAGTGGTGTAAGAGTTTTAATAAATGATAAATTAAATAAAACAGACAGTAATAGAAGTGTTTCTGTAAACGTTATAACAAATGAAGGATTTGAAAAAATAGATTGGAAAAAATATAATTTATAAAATGAAAATAGAAAGAATTGAAAATATGATTGGTGGTTGGTTTATTGGTGGATTTGAACCAACAGTACATAAAACAAATGATTTTGAAGTATCTTATAAAATACATAAAAAAAATGAACAATGGGATCATCATTATCACCATACTGTTACTGAAATTAATTTATTAATAAGAGGTAAAATGATATTACAAAATAAAGAATTAAATTCTGGAGATATTTTTACATTAGAACCTTTTGAAATTGCGGATCCTGAATTTTTAGAAGATTGTGAAATAATTTGTGTTAAAACAAAGTCAATAAATGATAAAATAAAAATAAAAAAAATATGAATATAGAAATTAAAAAAAGAATTATTAATGGTGGTATTGTAAGTGAAAGATTAAAATTTATTGTTGATAAATATGACTTAACAAATGTAAGTGAAATTTTAGATATAGGTTCTTGGCATCTTGAACAATCAATAGAATTAAATACGTTATTCCCAAATGCAAATATAACTGCATTTGAACCGGTTCCAAACTCATATAATTTATGTATAAATAAACGTAATTCCTTAGAAACAAATAAAAAAGAAAAAATAAATGTCTTTAATTTAGCAATTTCAGATAAAATTGGGGATGTCCCCTTTTATCCTGTCGATCCTTCAACAAGTAGTCATCCAAATGTGGGAGCATCCTCTTTATTAAAATTTAAAGAAGGTCTTAATGGTTCTTTTTTTAATCAAACATGGAATCAAAAAGAAATAATAGTTAAATCATTAACTTTAGATAAATGGTGTGAAGAAAATAATAAAAAACATATTGATATAGTTTGGATAGATGTACAAGGTGCAGAATTAAATGTTTATAAAGGTGCTGACAATATACTTAACAATACTAAAGTTATCTTTACAGAAGTCGGTTTAAAACCATATTATGAAGGTCACTCAATGAGAAGTGATATAAACGAATTTTTATTAAGTAAAGGTTTTATAGAAGTTGAAGAATCATTTGAATTAAATGGTTTTGATTATGAAGCCAATACAATTTTCATCAATAAAAATTTATTCTAATGAAAATAATATCACATAGAGGAAACATATATGGTAGAAACCATAATATGGAAAATAATCCAATTTATATTGAGGATGCGATTAATTTAGGTTATGATGTTGAATGTGACTTACGATATAATAATAACATGTTTTATTTAGGTCACGATGAACCACAATATCCTATTGAATTATCATGGTTATTATCATATAAAAATAATTTATGGATTCATTGTAAAGATATTGAATCAATCGAAATGTTATCTAATAGTGATTTAAATTATTTTTGGCATGATGTTGATTTATTAACAATAACAAGTAAAAACATTAAATGGTGTTTACCTAATATTTTTATAAAAGATGCAATTACTGTGACATATGATTACATAAAAACACCAGATTATATTTTAGGGGTTTGTACTGATAATCCATTAAAGTTTAAAAATGAAAAATAAAAGAAGTATAATATATAGAGGTAGTGTTAGTTTTCCAAAACATCCTAATAATTTTTTAAAAAAATCAATAGAGGGTGTAAGAAAATGGTTTGATGGTGAAATAATTATATCAACATGGAAAGATCAAAAAAAACATATAATGGGAATAAATGACATAGATAAAGTCATATTAAGTGATGATCCAGGTTCAGGACCAATTCAACAAATATATAGACAAGTGGTTTCATATACTAAAGGTATCGAAGCATGTAATGGAGATGAAATTTTGGTTACGAGAACTGATATTTCACATGATTTGGATATTTTTAATTTTCTATACCAAAATAAGAATAAAAATGAGAATTTAAATGTTTTTGAAAAAAAAATTGTGATAGGTAACATGATGACAATTTCTCCTTATTCAAATGAAAAAGTTAAAGATTTTAGAGTTTCTGATTGGTTTCAATGTGGAAATAAAAATGATATATTTAAATGGGGGGATATTATGGGTGTTTTATCTTTAGAAGATTTAAATGGGTTGGAGTGTACTGAACAAATATGGTCTCTTTGTGTATTAAAGAAAGTTTTTGGAAAAGAAATTAATTTAAAAAATATTGAAAATATTAAACCTTATTCTTGGGATTATATTATTAATAATTTTGATGTTTATAATACAAAAACAACATTAAAATCAATTAATATGAATTGGGATTTTCAACCTGAATTTATTGATTGTTATATAAGTGAAGATCAGTATAAATTAAAATATAATAATATTAAAAAAAATGAAAATTAAAGTACTTTTTATTCATGCAAATAATTCAATTCCATTATTTCAAAATGCAAATAAAAATGCAGATGAATCTAATGATTATTTAACAGATTCTTTATTTTTGGAAATGAAAAATAGAGATGAATTTGAAGTATTCGAATGTCCTCCGATGTTACATATGTATAAAAATTCTGTGACAGATATAAAAAACATAACTGGTTTAGGTTTTACAATACGAAAAAAAATAAATGGTGTGGGTAATTGTTTAACAATGCACGATACTATTCAAAAAATAGAAAATAAGTTTTTTGATTTAATTT
>Ga0114964_10002308_pt1 | contig 13314 bp, 9 predicted proteins | sample C_131016_MF_Meta_FD_92638 | JGI IMG/M metagenome (GOLD analysis project Ga0114964, IMG submission 92638) | Freshwater microbial communities from Lake Croche, Canada to study carbon cycling - C_131016_MF_MetaG | ecosystem: Environmental > Aquatic > Freshwater > Lake | place: Lake Croche, Canada... | reverse complement strand
GAATGGATTTTGTTTATGTTGAATGCGGTAATAGAAACATCAAAAGATACAATTTCGGTTATAGAAAAAATAAAAGACCTCCTAATTGAATACAAACATAAAATCAGAAAAGATTATAAATTTTATAGTCAAGATTTACTAAATAACTTATTTAAACATCCCTACACCAAAATAGAATTTTTGGAGCAAGAATTAGGGATTTCAAGAATTACAGCAGCTTCCTATCTAAATAAATTAGCTGACGACGGATTATTGAGAAAGGAAAGGTTAGGAACTGCAAATTATTATGTTAATCACAAACTATATGATATACTTTCAAAATAAATTTCTTTGTCGCATTTACTTTTAACATTTTAACTGTACTTATTAAAGTAATAGATAATTGAGTCTGAAATAATGACTGTCATACCCCATCACGAAAAGCAATGATGTGAAGTCGGGCTACTGGGTCTTCTGTCTATATTATTAACTCAAACTCTCCTTGATAAATCAAAAAAATTGACTTGGGGGGCTGTGGGGGGCAAAACCTAATAACCCTTTACTAAAATTAAAAACCAACAATATCTATACTCTTGATTTTAAGAGAATTGAATATGCAATCATCGCATTAAAATTGTAACTTTCTCCAATAGGGGGAGCAAAAACGAAAAGACTTTACAGAAATGTGAGGTCTTTTTTGTTTAAATGGTTTGCAATTGGTTTTTAATTTTAACTACCGTATTGAATACGTTCCCCCAAAAAATAAATTCACAATTGTTATCCGAGAATTTATATAAAAGTCAAATATTAGGATATTAATTATTTTATTAAAAACTATAATACGGCAGCAAACATAAAAAAGTGCCAATAATTAGTTCGGTTTTATAAAGTCTTAATAAATGTATTTTTCACGGCAATAATCGTTTTTCACAATAATTGTCATTTTTTATATGTTTTTCACTGATAATATATATTTTTCACTTATTTTTGAATAATCATTTTTCACTAAAAAGCATGGATATTAATCATTTTTCACTAAAAACAAATGTTTTTCACGGAAGGAAAGCTCCTGAAGAAGGTCTTCTAGTTGGTTATGGTGCTTTAATAGAAAAATTAAAACTATCCATTCCATTGCCTAATCGACTAGCTTTAATAAGCACAAAGAATCGACAATACTCAACAGACAATTGGTTAGTTCTTACCTCAAGACATGAACCAGAAGATACTTTATATAAACAATTAACATTTGCTTTAAAATATGAAGGAGTAAATCTACTGTTCTTTAAAAAACTTTTTGAAGCAGTACACAAAGACACTATAAAAGAAATAGTTCAAAAAGAACCTAGTGGTCAATATAGCCGTAAAATTTGGTTTTTGTATGAATGGTTACTTGAAGTAAAATTAGATATTCCAGATTTAGACAAAGGAAACTTTGTCTTTTTAATTGATGAAGATTTACAATATACTTCATCTATTTCAACAAACTCTAGTAGGCACCGTATCAAAAACAATTTAGCAGGAACCGTTGATTTTTGTCCTCTAATATTTAAAACGGAAAAATTAGAAAATTATATTGCTAAGAATAGTACAGAAAACATAAACACAGTAGTTAATGGGTTTCGCAAAGAGGTTTTATTACGAACTTCTTCCTTTTTGCTATTAAAAGATTCTAAAGCTTCTTTTAGTATAGAAGGTGAAACTCCAACACAAAATAGAGCAATACGTTGGGGTAAGGCTATAGGTCAAGCAGGAAGTAAAGCTTTAAGCAAAGAAGAGCTATATCGTTTGCAACAAATAGTAATAGAAAATAGCCGTTTTATTGAAATGGGATATAGAACAGAAGGTGGATTTGTTGGAGAGCATGACAGAACCACAGGAGAACCTATACCAGAGCATATTTCTGCCAAACAAGATGATGTTGAACAACTTATGAATGGACTTATCATAACTGCTCATCACATGGAATCTATTGGTTTTCATCCAATTTTAACTGCTACAAAAATTGCTTTTGGCTTTGTCTTTATTCACCCTTTTGTAGATGGAAATGGGAGAATACATCGTTATTTAATTCATCATTTATTAGCTTCTATGAAGTATAGTCCGCAAGGAATTATTTTTCCTATATCGGCAACAATTTTAGAAAGAATTGATGATTATCGTAAAGTATTAGAAAATTATTCTCATCCGATATTGGATTTTATTGAATGGGAGAAAACAAAAAGTAATAATGTAAATGTTTTGAACGATACCATTGATTATTACAGATATTTTGATGCAACACCACAAGCGGAATTCTTATTCGAGTGTGTTGATACAACAATTCATAAAACTATTCCCGAAGAAGTGGCTTATTTGCAAAAGTATGACGAAATGAAGTTATGGCTTGACGACCATTTTCAGATGCCCGATAATATGGTAGCATTATTAATTCGCTTTTTAGAACAAAACAATGGAACATTATCTAAAAGAGCACAAGAAAATGAATTTGTTGGATTAAATAATGAAGAGGTTAAAAATATTGAAAAGCAATATAACCAAGTTTTTGAACCAAAAATCAATATGAATGTAGGTGAACTTAATAAGTAGCAAAATGCTTAAAATGCTCGATTTTGAATGTTTTTAAAAAATATAAAATACAGATTATCAAAGAAATAAATCCTTCAAAAACAGACTGTTAATTAGAGGGCCCATGGTTCGAGTCCAAGAGGGGAAGCAAAAGTCCAGTTGAAATGTTGGACTTTTTTTTGTTTAAACAAGTTAAATAATATTTAGATAAAATCTTAAATAACATAGTTTTAAATTCTAAATCCATGAATAAAGTGTAAACAAAAAGTTAAATCTATTTGAAATTTAGAATTGTAAAATTAAAACTTTACAATTATTTAAAACATCAAATTACAATAAACTAACTTAAGTAAAGGTAAACTAAAAATAACATCTACTTTAGAATCAATTAAAATTATTAAATCATTAAGCTATAGTAAAAAATTATTTTTATTATCGTTCTACTTATAAATTTGTGAAAATTATAGTAATGCAATCTTTAAATAATTTTTTACTGTCTTTAGCACTTATAATTGTTCCTGTTTTCAGCCTAACTTATGCTGGTGAAATAAAAGGGAAAGTAATTGATAGCACTACAAATGAACCCGTAATTGGCGCTACTATTTTTATATCTAATAAATTTTTTGGCTATTCTGGCTTTGATGGAAGTTATTCTATAAAGAATGTGCCAGATGGAACGTTTAAAGTTGTTTGTAGCAATCTCGGATTTGATGATCAAGAAAAAACGGTTGTAATAAATTCTACCGTAATAATCTTAAATTTCAAGATTGAGGAAAAAGAAACTTCTCTTAAAGAAGTGTTGATTGCTGGCAAACAAAATAAAGAGGGAGAAAAATATTCTATTGATAGAGAAAAAAACTCTCAAAATATTTTAAATAGCATAAGTGCTAAAACCATTCAATTGTTGCCCGATATAACCACTGCAGGAGTTTTGCAACGAATGTCAGGCGTGTCCTTAGAAAAAACAAGTACTGGTGAAGCTAGATTTGCTATCATTAGGGGGATGGACAAAAGGTACAATTACACACTAATAAATGGAATTAAAATTCCAAGTCCAGATGATAAGTTTCGTTATGTACCAATGGATATGTTTCCAGCTGATTTAATGGAACGATTAGAAGTTACTAAAGCATTAACTCCGGCTATGGAAGGTGATGCTGTAGGAGGGGCAATGGATTTAATTATGAAAAATGCACCAAATAAATTGACTATAACCGCAAATATTGCCGCGGGATTCAGTCAATTTATTAAAGAAAATGGCTATGAAAATTTTGATAAGAAAGTAATTAACAGTAAATCTCCCGCACAAATTAATGGTCCAAATTATATTGCTACCCCCAATGATTTTACCTACAAAAACTTTAATTATATTCGAAAAAGTTTGCCATTAAATACGAGTGTTGGATTTTCAGTAGGAAATCGTTTTTTGAAAGATAAAAAACTTGGCTTTATTGTAGCAACCAGTTATCAAAATCAATTTAAAGGATCGAATAGTACTTGGTTTAAACCTGAAAATCAGCCTGCTCCAGGAAATGTTCCAGCATTTACAGATCTTTATTCTAGAAGATACAACACCGAACAAACTCGTTTTGGAATACATTCTAAGCTAGATTTTATTATAAATAACAAAAATAAAATAATCCTGTATAATGTATATTTAAATTCTGAAGAAACTCAAAATCGAAAATCAATTGACACTAGCTTATCAATTGGTAGATCAGGAGTTGGAACAGGTAATACTTATAAAATATACCGTTCAAGATACATCAATCAAAGTATTTACAATAGTACTTTGCAGGGGGAACATAAATTAAATGAACGCCTAAGCTTAGATTGGTCTGCGGTTTATTCTTTAGCCAAAAGTGCTACGCCAGATTGGTCTGAATACCAAACAGTAGAACGTGTTGGGTTTGACATCAATCACAATCAAACGGTTACAACACCAGTTCTAAATATTCCTTTTTATAGAATTTGGATGGAAAACTCTGATAAAGATCATGCAGGCTATATTAATTTAAAATACAAAAGAGAATTATTAAACAAACCAATGGTTTTATCAACTGGAGGACTTTATAGAAGCAAATCCAGAAGTAATAATTATGATGAATATAATTTAATTCCTAATTCATCATCTACGGGTGAAGCAATTCCATTTGATGGTAATTTAACTCCTGATAAATTTCATTTTAATGGCAATTCAGCTGCACAAGGAAGCCCAAATAATGCTTTAAATTATACAGCCACTGAAAAAATTGCTGCTTATTATGTTCAAGGTGATGTTCAATTTAATAATGCACTTTCAATTTTAGGTGGGTTCCGAATAGAAAACACAACACAAACATGGAAAACAGCACAAGATGCAACAATAATTGCCGGAGCAATTGGATCAAAAACGTATACAGATATTCTTCCAAGTATACATTTTAAATACAAACTGAGCGACAAAGAGAATCTGAGATTTTCCTATTTTGGAGCCATAAATAGACCTGGTTTCTACGAATATATTCCCTTTAAAATAGATGATGAAGACTTTAATATAAGTGGAAATCCAGATTTGAAACACGCAATAGCGTCTAACTTTGATTTTAGATACGAACTTTTCCCAAAAGGGTTAGATCAATTATTGATAGGAGCTTTTTATAAAAACATCCAAAACCCAATTGAATCTGCAATTTCATTTTCAGGTACGTCTAGTGCAACTTTAAAACCAACAAATTTTGGTACAGCTACAAATTACGGGATTGAGGTAAATATAGCTAAGTATTTTGGAAAATTTGGCGTTAGTGCCAATTACACCTATACTAATTCAAAAATTACAACTAGTAAATTATTTTACAATAACTCCTATGTTAGTGAAATAACTTCACAATCAAGACCCCTTCAAGGACAATCACCTCATATTGGAAATGTTTCGTTATTGTATAAAAATCAAAAAACCGGTTTTGATTTACAATTGGCTTATGTCTATACAGGTGAAAAAATTGTACTGGTTTCTCCCTATAAAGATTTAGATTATTGGCAAAAAGGTATGTCTCAACTGGATTTTTCACTTGAAAAAAGAGCTTTTAAATATTTTACTTTCTATAGCAAAATAACCAATATTTTGAATACTCCTGTAATTGTTCAAATCTTGAAACCGAACATTTATACCACAGGAAATTTTGCATTACCAAACCAAACAGATTCTAATAGAGTTACGGTACAAAAAGATTTGTATGGACAAAATTTCACATTTGGGATGCGTTATAAATTTTAACAATTAACCTTTAAATATATCAAACAATGAAAAACAAATTAAATTTAGGAATAATTGCTTTAGCAGTAATCGCTTTGTCCTCTTGTAGTAATAAAGACGAAGTTTCAATACCGCAATTTAAAGCAGGAGCAATTATTACAGGGCAAACACTTTCAGGAAGTGTAAAAGGAACAATGGAATCTGGTAAAACGTATTATTTTGATTCAAAAGTAACTATTAATGCAAATGATACTTTGGTAATGCAAAGTGGAGTTAAATTATTAGCAACGAATCCTGCAGCAGAGCTGATTGTAAAAGGAGTTTTTATTTCTTTGGGAACAAAACAAAATCCAAATTGGATTACAGGTCAAGCAGCAGATTTAAATCCTAGTGCTTATAAATTGACGACATTGCAAGATCCTAATACTGATCCAGGTTTAATGCCAACTGGAAAGTTATGGGGAGGAATTCAATGTGAGTCTACCTGTTCTTTATTAGATATCAAATGGACTCATTTAGATTTTGCAGGAGGAACTGCTGACGCATTAAATGTGAACCAAGGATATACTGTAGGATCTCTATTATTCAATATTATGTTTCAAAATCCTAATGGGATTCTAATTTTAGAAGATTCTTGGATTTATGGAACTTCTTCAGATGCTGTTCGTGCCAATGGAGGAAAAGTTCACATTATGAGAAATACAGTTGAAAAATTGGCTTATAACGATGGTGATGGGTTTAATGTTAAAAATTCAAGTGTGGGTGATATGGCTTATAACTTAATCATAGGAACTGCTAAAGGAGGTACTAAAGTGTCTAACAAAGGGACTTATGGAAGTGTACAAACTCAAATACATATGTATAACAATACTTATGTTTCTGGGGGTTTTAGAAGTATCGATCCAGACCGTGGAGCTAATGCAAATATTGAGCAAGGGGCCAAAGGTAAAGTGTACAATAATCTTTTTGTTAACTGTAGAACAGGATTGCGTATCCTAGAAAATCCAGCTGCCGACTTTGCTAATTGTTTTTATGGGAATAACTTAAGTTATGGTGATACTGCAGCGATTGTAAATGAGTTTTATCCAGCAACTCATGCTACAGCTCCTCAAACTACAGATATTCCTAATCCAACATCATTTTATCCTGGATTTCCAAGTACTTACACTTTAGGTCAAGTTTATTCAGCACCACAGTTAGTTGGTCAAAATAATCCAAAATTTGTTAATTTTCCTTTGCCAGTTCCTGTTATAGCTAGTTTGTCATTATATAACTTTCAAGGATCTTATGACTTTCATTTATCAGCAGACTCTCCAGCTATTGGAAAAGGAAACACGAATTTTTCTGCTTTAAATGCAACAGCTTCATTAACAAATCAGTATTTAAAAGCAACTGTTACACCTCCAAGTGTTGACTTAGGTGCTTTTCCTAAAGATGGTTCAGGAAACCAACATAATTAAGAAATTTAAGTTAAAAAATTTTAAAATACTATCTAGGAAAGTCCATTTCCTAGATGGTATTTTAATTTATAGTTATTCCATTTTTTAATTTTTTTAATGAGAAATATAAGTAAAAAATTCAGTTTTTCGGATAGGTATTTAATTCGATTTGTACCATTACTTTTTTTAACGATTTTAATATGTTCGTGTAAAGTTAAAGAGAAAGACATAGTGCAATTTATCTATACTTCAGACCCACATTTTGGAATAAATATTCCAGAATTTAGAGGAAATACTGATGTTTCTGCTCAGATTGTTAATCAAGCTATGGTAGAAAAAATGAATACATTACAAACACTTAAATTTTCAAATGATAATGGAGTAAAAGCTGGAGAAATAATAGGTTCCGTAGATTATTTAATAAATACTGGAGACATTGCAAATCGGGAAGAAAATGGAATTCAAAATGCAAAAAAATCTTGGAATGAATTTGTTGAAACGTATCTCAACGGCATTACTTTAAAAAACAAAATTGGACAAAAAACCCAATTTCTTCTATTGCCAGGAAATCATGATGTATCTAATGCTTTAGGCCATTTTAAAATAAACGCAGCAATTGATAATACATCAATGGTCGAAATTTATAATTATATGTTTCCAAGTTCGCACAAAACCTCAGCTACATTTAATTATCAAACAGACAAAATCCATTATTCAAGAGATATTCAGGGCATTCATTTTGCATTTATTAATATTTGGCCCGATTCTCAAGAGCGTATTTGGTTAGAAAATGATTTAAAATCTGTAAGCAACTCAACACCCGTGCTTTTGTTTGCCCACGATCAACCAGAGGTAGAATCAAAACATTTTACAAATCCTAATGGTAATCACGACATCAACAGCATTGATAAATTTGAGAATCTTTTAGTAGATGAATTTAAAGATGGGAAAACTATTTTATACGAAAGTGTAATAGAACAAAGAGAATTTGTTACTTTTTTAAAGTTACATAAAAATATAAAAGTCTATTTTCACGGAAATGATAATGAAAACAGATTCTTTGAATATTATGGCCCTGATAACGATATTAACTTGAAGATAATTCAGGTAGATTCCCCAATGAAAGGTAATTTTTCGAGAACTAATCAGAAATTATTATCCTTTCAGTTTGTTTCTATTAACGCTAAAACGAAGTTAATAACAGTGCGTGAATGTCTTTGGAATTCCGATTTAACAAACCCAAAAAGTCCCATTGTTTTCGGAAAAAGCACGACTTTCAGTTTAAAATAAAACCCGATACGAAAGTGTCGGGTTTTTTTGTATTTAAATAGTTTCCAAAAAAAGAAAAGACACTAGCTGTAAACTATGAAAGTATAAACTTAAATTAAAAAATAAACATTCACTATAAGTTAGTTACATTTGTAATTATCTTAAAATTTACATCCACATGAAAGTAGTAATTATTATCATTATTTCAATTTTAGTATTAATTGCAATCGCGCAAATTTATTTATCAAGAAGCACGCAACAAGCAGAACAGCACAATTACAAGGTAATTAAGAAGTTTGACAAATTTGAGATAAGAAAATATGACGCCGCTTTGTTTTCGAGTGTAAAACTCAACAAGAAAGGCTATAAAGAAAACTCAAGTGAGGGTTTTGGAATATTGGCTGGCTATATTTTTGGAGATAATGAAGCCAACAAAAAAATAGCTATGACATCGCCTGTAGTTATGGAAATGGGAGATACTGCTAAAATGATGTTTATGGTTCCAAAAAAATATAATTTGAAAAATTTACCAAATCCTAATAATAGTAAAATAATTTTTGAAAAAGAAGAAGAAAAAATTATTGCCGCCATTTTCTTTGATGGATGGGCAGACGATGAAAAGATTGAAAAATACAAGACTATTTTAAGGACTGAATTAGTAAATGAGAAATTAAATTTTATCAATAAATTTTCTTTTCTAGGCTACAACTCCCCGTACGAAGTTATGAATAGACGAAATGAAGTTGTAGTTGAGTTAATTAACTATAAATAGTAACTTTTTCCAAAATAGAGAGCCAAAGTCCAGCAGTAATGCTGGACTTTTTTTACAATAATTTGAACCAAATCGCACTCCTAGACCATAACCCAATCTTTATAGCAAACATCAAAACTCGAATTGACATTCGTTGATTGATTGTATTAATCCAGTAAAATAAGTAAAAACTAAAAAAATAGTTAAATAACTATAAAAATAGTTGTATAACTAAAAAAATAGTTTTAGGTTTGCCCTATAAATTTAAAATCATGCAAAAACTCACCAACAAAGAAGAAGAAATAATGCACATTTTGTGGAAGCTAAAGAAAGCTTTTGTAAAAGACATTATGGAAGAAATTGTAGAGGACAAACCTCATTACAATACACTTTCTACAATAGTAAGAAATCTGGAAGAAAAAGGGTATGTAGGATACAATGCCTACGGAAAAACACACCAGTACTTCCCTATTGTTTCAATAGAAGATTATCGAAAAACATTCATGAATACTGCTATTGCAAATTATTTCAATAGTTCGTACAAAAATTTAGTTTCCTATTTTGCAGAAGAAGAAAAAATCTCAGCTAAGGAACTGCGCGAAATTATAGCTATAATCGAAAAAAAGGACTAGTATGGAAAATTTCCTACTCTATTTCGCAAAAGTAAATGGACTAATTATTCTATTCTATTTATTGTATTTGGTTTTGCTGCGCAAACAAACTTTTTACGTTTCAAACCGTTGGCACTTATTAATGGGGCTAGTAACATCAATCCTTTTACCATTAATTACAATTACAAAAACCGTTTGGGTTAATCCTACTCCGATTTCTAAATTCATCGAAGTAGTTCCAATAACTAACGATAAAACCATTAGTCCTGTTTCAGAAGCACCAATAGATTGGTCGCTAATTTTAAGTGCAACCTACGGTTTAATTGCCATTATAATTCTACTAAAAGCGGGAATCGAAATTGCCTCATTTTTCTATAAGATAAGCAGATTGAACAAACAAAAGGAAGCGAATTATACTTTGATTAATGCAATCTCAACAGAAAATCCTTTTTCGTTCTTTAAATACATCGTTATTAATCCTACTCTTTTTTCGGAAGAGGAATTCAAACATATTTTAACGCACGAACGCATTCACGCAAAACAATGGCATTCTATAGATGTGTTGTTCTCAAAGGTATTATGTGCATTATTTTGGATTAATCCAATTAGTTGGTTGTACCGAAAAGCCATTTTACAGAATTTAGAATTCATTGCCGACAATCAATCATTGGAAGAAATTGATAGTAAATACGAATATCAAAAAACACTTTTAAAAGTAATTGTTCATCAACAAACAGTCGGTATAACCAATCCATTTTATCAATCATTAATTAAAAAACGAATTATTATGTTACACAAAAATCAATCAGACAAAAGAAACGCTTGGAAGTACGCTATAATTCTTCCGGCATTAGTTGGCTTTATACTGCTATTTCAAATTGAAACTAATGCACAAGTAAAAGAGGGCAAAATAGAAGAATCAAACTTTGTAAGTTCTTCAAGTATTTCTTCAATTTTAACTAAAAATAGTACAGATGAGGATCTAAGTAATCTACAAAAAATCTTTTCTTTTAAAAAATATAAACTAAAAATTTCAAAAGTTAAGCGAAATAAAAAAGGGGAAATTAATGCAATAAAACTTTCTTTTGATTCAGGAAAAACATACAATCGAGTTCTTGAAACAGAGTCAACTGACCCAATAAAAGATATCAAAATTTTTGTTAATTCCGATAAAGACGATGATACTACTTGCGGTTTTGAAGAAATAAACAATGATGTTGCGAATATAAGTCTAAATAAAAACGATGATGAGAATCAGCCAAAGGACAACTATTGGAGTTTAGATAACATGAAGAAAAATGGAAAAGAGGTGGTTTTAATTATAAATGGAAAAATAAAAGGCGCTAAAGAAAAGGTGAAAATTTCATTGGATGAAGAATTAGGCGAAATGGTAGAAATTACACCTGAAAAATTTGAAAAAAAATACAATCAAAAAGCAGATAAAAATCAAAATTACTACGAAGTTGAAACCGTTAAGTCAAAAGACGAAAAAGACATATCAATTAATCCTGAATCAATTATCTACCTTAATGACAAGGAGATTTCTAAAGACGAAATGGATAAAATCAATCCTAATACAATCAAATCCGTTGATGTATCGAAATCAAAATCAATTAGAGAAATTAGAATTGTAACAATGAATAAGGATGCAAATATAGACGCTGAAATTCTGCTCGATAACAATGTGGTTTCTAAAGAAGATTTAAACAAAATAGATAAAAACGAAATTGAATCCATCAATATAAAAAAAGATAACAGAAAAAAAATCATTGAAATACGCAGAAAAAATGCCATAAAAATTGATGATAAATCCTTGGAAAAAAGAAAAGAAGAATTAGCCAAAGCAAAAATAGAACTAGAAAAAACAAAAGCGGAAATAGAAAAAACAAAAGCGGAAATTGAAAAACTAAAATCAGACAACAAAAAATAATACCTAAAAACAAAACCCGACACTTTCGTATCGGGTTTTTTGGTTTTTAAATTTGTGTTAAAAAGAATTTGAAGAGCTAAATTAATTTTACTTTTGGAAGGATATAAATAATTCCAAATTACATGAAAAAATTATTTTTTACCCTTTTCCTCGGTTTGATTTTCGCAAACGGTAAGGCACAAAACATTCCGATGACTTTCCACAATGGGTCTTTTAAATCGATCCCATTAATTATTCCTGGAGTTATGAATCCAAACTTAAGCCCAAAGTCAAACAGCGGTGTTAGTTTAGAGGTAGGCCAAAAAGTGTATTTTTTTTCCAATGGAAAAAGAAATAGCAAAGCCTTACTTTTCATTGTAGACGATTCCTTTAAAAGAGACACCATTCTTCAAATTGACGAAATAATTGAAAAAAGAAAGCTTGAATTACTTAATTAATAGCGTATTTATCTAGCAACTTGTAATTTCAATTTCGAATAATTATTGTTTTAATAACTTAATTAAGTTGTTTATGGACACGAATTTTAACTATATTTGAAATAATTAACTAAAATTTTAACCAAAAACAACAAAAATGAAAGTGCCGAAAGAGAGAAAATCGCTCAGGCAAACATCGATTCCTATTCTAAAACATGGGATTTAGTTATTAATGAAGGAAAAGTAGACGTGCTAGACTCTGCTTATGCTCCAGAAATTGTATTGCACACGGTGCCTGAAATTAAAGGAATTGCAGCTTCCAAAGCGTATTATGCCTTTTTCGTAACCGGATTTTCAAACAGAGAATTTATCGTGAAAGATATTTTTGCAAGTGGCGACAAACTAACAAAATACTGGGTATTTAAAGGAACTCACACAGGAGATTTTATGGGAATTCCTGCAACTGGAAAAACTATTTCAGTAGAAGGTTGTACCATTGCCAGAATGGTAAACGGAAAAATTGTTGAAGAAAGAGACTTCATGGACAACATGGATTTTATGAAACAATTGGGATTATTGAAGTAATTTAATTGTTAATTTATTGGAAAGGGTTTTAGTTCGCGCTAAAACTCTTTTTTATTTTATTAAAAAACGTATTTTTGTATAAATAATATAACAATTCTTAACCAAATAGTTACAATGATAACAATTGCAAATCAATTCGGAATGAAAGAAGCATTAGCTCAATTAGGTGTAAAAGCTATAAACGAAGGTACTTCTACAGGAATAAATAATTTTTCAAATGGGCCAACTTTAGAAAGTTATTCGCCCGTAGACGGACAATTAATAGGTGCTGTAAAATGCACTTCTGAAGCCGATTACGAAAAAGTAATGCAAGCGGCAACAACAGCATTCCGAACCTTTCGAGTAATGCCAGCTCCGCAACGAGGAGAAATTGTTAGACAATTTGGTGAAAAATTAAGACAAAATAAAGACGCACTTGGAAAATTGGTTTCTTACGAAATGGGAAAATCACTACAAGAAGGGTATGGCGAAGTTCAAGAAATGATTGATATCTGTGATTTCGCCGTGGGCCTTTCCAGACAATTACACGGATTG
>Ga0114964_10002306_pt1 | contig 13318 bp, 14 predicted proteins | sample C_131016_MF_Meta_FD_92638 | JGI IMG/M metagenome (GOLD analysis project Ga0114964, IMG submission 92638) | Freshwater microbial communities from Lake Croche, Canada to study carbon cycling - C_131016_MF_MetaG | ecosystem: Environmental > Aquatic > Freshwater > Lake | place: Lake Croche, Canada... | reverse complement strand
TTCGATCTCGGCGTCGCTCAGGTCGGCAAAATGCACCTTGGACGACCTCACCACGCCTGTTGCTGGGGAGAGCTCACCGGCAACTGGGACGCGGTTGTCGATTAGCCAGTGCCCGGTGTGCAGGGTTCCATTTTGGCCGCGCATCCGCTTCCAGCGATCGATCGCGACCTGAGGTTCGTGCGGCTTACCGAGTGCCTCGCCAGCAAACTCGAGGGCAGAATCGCAGCCGATAACTAGCGCGCCGGCGGCTTCCGGAAGCGCAGCAACCGCCTCGGCCTTGGCTTTGGCCAAGATGTGAACCATGTCTTCGACGCTCGAGATTAGCCCCATTTCGTTCGCCCGCTGGGCAACCGCGTCTTCGTCAACGCCTGGTGGGATGGTCAACGGCTCGATGCCGCCTGAACGAAGCAGGATTAGCCGAGCTGGGCTGGTTGAGGCAAGAACTAGGGTGGTCACGCTTCGAGTCTGGCACACTTGAGGAGTGACTAAAAGTGAATCCTGGCTAGGCCGCATAATCGAAACGACCATCGAGAAGGTCGCTCACGGTGGCGTCTTCGTCGCTCGGCATGAGGGGCGCGTCCTGTTCGTCTCCCACGTGCTGCCAGGTGAGGTAGTCAAGGTAAAGGTCTTCGAAGACCGCGGCGGTTCGTTCGCTCGCGCCGAACCAATCGAAATCATCAAACCTTCGCCCGATCGGGTAAGACACTTCTGGAAGTCGGCTGGGGTCGGCGGTGCCGGTGGTGCCGAGTTCGGTCACATCAAGCTCTCGCGACAGCGCGAACTCAAGGCCGACGTTCTTGAAGAAGCGCTAGACCGCATGGCCGGTATCAAATTGCGCGTCGAGGTCGAGGCCGCCCCTGGCGACGAAGAGCGGAACGGGCTTGGTTATCGCATGCGCGTTCAGCTGCATGTAGACGAGGCTGGCTTTGCTGGGCCATACAAGGAGCGCAGTCACGAGGTTGTTCGAGTGAAGGACATGCCTCTAGCCTGCGAGGAAATTGTCGAGCTCAGCGTTCACACCAAGAACTGGCAGGACGTCTCCAAAATCGACATCGCCGCGTCCTCGAGCGGCCAGTTGCAATGGAAGATTGACCAAAAACTCAAAGGCGACGAACGCCTAATCGAGCGCGCCGCCAACCGGACCTTCAGAATCTCCGGTGGCGGGTTTTGGCAGGTGCACCGAGCTGCTCCCGAGGTTCTGACCAGCTGCGTCCTCGAGTTCATCGAGAAAGCGGGCTTCAAGAAGGAAGAGAACAACCTCGATCTTTACGGTGGTGTCGGGCTTTTCGCGAGTGCGCTCGCCGGGAAGTTCGGCAAGGACGTTCGGGTTACCACGGTCGAGTCCTTCAAACAAGCCACCGAGGACGCCAAACTTAACATCGCCGACATGCCAAAGGCGCGAGCAATTTGCACCCCGGTCGAGCGGTTTCTAAACACCGAGAAGGCTGCCGACACGATCATTCTTGACCCTCCGCGCTCGGGCGCGGGAGCCAAGGTGGTCGGGCAGCTCCTGAATCTAGAGCCGCGCCACGTGGTCTACGTTGCCTGTGACCCGGTCGCGTTGGCTCGGGACCTAAAGCAGTTCCTGGCAGCTGGCTACGAGCTCGCCGGACTTCGCGCTTTCGACTTGTTCCCGCACACTCATCATGTAGAGGCTGTGGCGAGCCTCGTCAGAAAATGACCGACAAGATCGCTCGTTCATCCTTCGCTCTGCGAAGGATCGACCTCTTGACCGGTCGTGTTTTCTCTGCGGGCACAGTCTTGACGGGTGGGGAGACCGCATGGCACGGTCTTGAACAGCACCTTTTTTTGGTTCAACCATGGTTTTGGCTTGCACTTTCGGTTCTGGTCGCAGCTCAGCTTTTCAACGTAATCAACTTCTGGTTCTTAAAGGCCGCTCGTTGGCCGTACCTTCTTCACGGTGCGGCGTGCCTATTCGTCTTTGCCACCTGGGGATTGCAAACCGGGCGAGGTCTTCAGGCCGAAATGACACCTTGGTTTTGGACAGCTCTAGGGCCAGCGTGCATCGCGGTGGGCATGTACGCGCCGAAAATTTGGGCGCTTGCCTACATTTTGCTGATTCCTGCCGGCTGGGTACTCCTGCGGCTTTCGCCTCTGGGAGGTTCTGTTAATTCGTATCGTGCAATCACCGATGGTCTGTATGCCACTCTGTTTCCGGCGGTGCTCGCTACCCTGGTCTGGATGTTGCGAAGGGCGGCAATTCGGGCTGACTTGGCCGCAGACCAATCATTGGCTACCCAAATTGCGGAGGTCTCTAGAGAGACGAGGATTCGCGAGCAAACACGCCTCGACTCGATCTTCTACATCAGCATTTTTGAAGCGCTGAAGTCGGCTGCCAGAGCTAAAAATCCCACCGACTATTCGAGAGCCGTGCAAGGTAGCAAGGAAAGTCTCGATCGAATCGAAGGCGCGAAGAACCCCAAACCCGAAGCGGTCTCGACAATGACCTTGTTCGAAACGCTCGAGAGAGTCGTTGCCAGAATTGACCCTGCTTGCGCGCTGTCCATTCGTGGTTCGAGCATCACGTTCCTGCCGAGTGAAGTCGCCTCCGGTTTGTCAGATGCTGCGGTTCAGGCACTGAATAACTCGCTGCAACATGCCGGCTCGAAAGCCACCCGCGAGATCCACATGAGGTCGACCAGACGCGGTGTGAAATTGGTGATCAGCGACAACGGAATCGGATTCAGGCCATCCAAGGTCCCAGCTCATTCGCTAGGGCTCAGATTTGTAATCATCAGGCAAGTCGAATCGTTTGGCGGCAGGGTGCACATCGACTCACAACCGCGTCAAGGCACCAAGGTTGTCCTCGAGTGGGACGCTGAGAAATGATCCGCATTCCACGCTGGCCCATGGCCACCACAACATATCTACTGGGCCTAATGCACGTTGGCTTGGGTCTCTATTGGTCCTCCACCTACCAAAGGCCGTCGGCGGGAATCATCGCTGCGATTCTTTATTTGTTCGCCCTATCGGCAACCGTGTTGGGCTTTAGAGAGCTAAATATTCCAAGTTGGCAGGGTTTGGCAAACTTGTTGGTGGCGGCTTTATTGCCACGAATGGTCGAGCCTCAGGTCACACCCGAACACTACGGAACCTACGCAACCTGGTACATCGGTGCCCTAGGAGTTCTGCTTGGGGCAACCGCACTGCGCGGCCAACTGTATTTTGCGTGGGGAGGTTTTCTCATCGCGACCGCTGAAATTTTGTTGTGGGAGGGTCCCCAAAATCTCTTGCTGAGCGGTTGGATCGGTCTAGTCATGCTGGTAATCATCGGCCATGCCGGCAACCTTGGGATGAGGCAAGCCCAAATGTCGATACAAAAGGCAACCGAGGAGGTTGCACACGCGACCGTTACGGCTGCTCGAGCCGAAACCGTGCGTGCGACCCAGTTGAAGATGTTTAGTCGATCGATTCCGACCGTTGAGGCTATGCTTCGAAAGATAATTGCTCAAAAGGGCAAATTGTCCGAAGATGATCGCCGAGAAGCCTTACTACTTGAGTCTGAGTTGAGCGATGACATCATGGGCGGCGATTTGCTGACCAAGTCGATTGGTCGGGCCGCACGTTCTGCAAGACTTCGCGGAGTTGAGGTTTACCTCATAGACGAAGGTGGACTCGCCGGTCTTGAAAAGGCTGAAATTGATGAACTCCACCACAAAATCGAGGACGTCATCAACCATCAGATGACCGGCAAGGTCGCCGTTAGAGCAACCACTTCAAACCGCTGGAAGGTGAGCATAACCGCTTACGAGCGCGGCTCAAAGGTTCCGAACACGGACTGGAAGTTTTAGCCGAGAATTGCGCTGCGCAGGGTGTCAAGCCCTAGCGCGCCGAGATTCAAGGCGTCGCGGTGGAACTTCTTGATGTCCCAGTCGGCGCCAGCTTTGGCTTTAGCCTCGTCGCGAATCTGCTCCCAGATGCGCTGCCCGATCTTGTAGCTAGGTGCCTGGCCTGGCCAGCCGAAGTAACGGTGCACCTCGAAGTTGATGAACTCCGCGCTCATGTTCACGTTTTCGGTCATGAAGGCGACCGCGTAGTCGAAGTCCCACTTGCCGGTTCCGTCGAGACGAGGCTTGCCGAGGTGGACCGAGATATCTAGAACCACGCGAGCGGCGCGCATGCGCTGACCGTCGAGCATGCCCAGGCGGTCGCCCGGGTCGTTCAAGAAGCCTAAGTCTTGCATCAACCGCTCGGCATAGAGAGCCCAGCCTTCGCCGTGACCCGAACACCAGTTAGCCATGCGTCGATAGTCGTTCAGTTCTTCGCGGTTATATACCTGGGTGGCCACCTGAAGGTGGTGACCCGGGACGCCCTCGTGGTAAACGGTCGTTGTTTCGCGCCAGGTGTCGAATTCGGTGACGCCTGCCGGCACTGACCACCACATGCGTCCTGGGCGGCTGAAGTCGTCGGTTGGTCCGGTGTAGTAGATGACTCCCGAGTTCGTTGGCGCGATTCGACACTCTAGGGTGCGGAGCTTGTCTGGGATGTCGAAGTGGGTCTTGCCCAGTTCTTCGATTGCCTGGTCGCTCAGGCGCTGCATCCACTTTTGAAGTTCATCGGTGTTGTGTAGCTTGCGGCTCGGGTCGTTGTTCAGGACCTCGATGGCCTCGGCCACAGTTGCGCCCGGCTTGATCTCGTTGGCTACGGCCTCTTGCTCAGCCGTGACTCGGGCGAGTTCTTCGATGCCCCACTGCAGGGTCTCTTCGAGGTCAACCTTGGCTCCAAGGAAGATCTGGCTAAGCAGCGTGTAGCGCTCGCGACCGATCGCGTCGACCTCGGTTGCCACGGGTGCCAACTCTTCACGCAAGAAGTTTTGCAACTTCGCGTAAGCGCCGGTTGCCACCTTGCTCGACTCAACCAGTTCGGTTCGAAGAGCCTCCGGTAGCTCGACACCCTCGGCCTTGGCGAACTTGGTGAAGAAACCGTTTTCGCCGGTGATGTTGATCAGGTCGTTGACCACCCAGTTGACCTGGCGAATGGCCGGGGTTTCTTTGTCGCGGATTCCGACTCGAAGGGTCTCGATGTAGCCATCGACTGCACCCTCGACGGCACGAAGACGCTTGTTAAGGTTTTCCCAGTCGCCAACGGTTGCCACCGGAGTCAGGTCGAAGATGTAGCGAATGCCCTGCGCGGGCGAGGCAAGAACGTCGAGGTCGCGCTTCCAGAGGCCGGTTTCGTGAATATCTAGGCTGAGTTGCAGGTTTGCCATCAGAGCGGCCTTTGACACCTCGTCGATTTTGTCGACCGGCTCCATCCCTTTTAGCCGCTCGAGAAGTTCTCGCTGTAGCTGGTTAAAGTGGGCGATGGCCGCCGGTGAGTGATCGTCCAGCCTGTCTTCACCGCCGGCAAAACCGGCGTAGGTTGCGAACGATGGGCTCAACTCTGCGAGCTTCACCACCCAAGCATTTGAAAGTTCATCTATTGCGGAGGGCTTGCGCGACATTGCTAATCCAATCCTGGTCGGGTGCTTGCGGTCCATTGACCGAAGCCGGGGGTTACTTGAACGCGGAGCATTAGGCGACTTCGGTTCCAACTTGAGCGCGGCTGGCTGGTTGCCTTTGCGGTCTCGTTATTGGACTCCGCCAAAGCCGCAGACAGCACGACCACCACGGCCGCAAGCTCTTCTGGGGTCGGGGCTCCAGCCTCGACCTTTATCAGTTGTTGCAGATCTTCACCCATTACAGCGGAATATTCCCGTGCTTCTTGGGTGGCAGCGTTGCGCGCTTGGTTCTAAGTGCGCGAAGTGCCTTGATCACAGAGATGCGGGTGGCCGAAGGCTCGATGATGCCGTCTAGCTCTCCGCGCTCAGCAGCTAGGAAAGGCGAAGCTACGTTGTAGGTATATTCGGCGGCCAGCTGGGCTCTAACGGCTGCAACGTCAGCGCCGGAGTCTTCGGCTTCCTTGATCTTGTCGCGGAACAAAATGTTTACGGCACCCTGGCCGCCCATGACGGCGATTTCGGCGGTTGGCCAAGCCAGGTTGATGTCGCCACCGAGCTGCTTCGAGCCCATAACGATGTATGCCCCTCCGTAGGCCTTGCGGGTGATCACGGTCACCAGCGGGACGGTTGCCTCGGCGTACGCGTAGAGCAACTTGGCACCGCGGCGAATCACGCCAGCCCACTCTTGGTCGGCGCCAGGGAGATAACCGGGGACGTCGACCAGCGTGAGAATCGGAATCGAGAAGGCGTCGCAGAAGCGAACGAAGCGAGCGGCCTTTTCACCGGCGTCGATGTTCAAGGTGCCGGCCATCTGTGAAGGCTGGTTGGCGATGATTCCAACGCTCCGGCCGTCCACGCGGGCAAAACCGATCAGGATGTTCGGTGCGAACAGTGGCTGGACCTCTAGGAACTCGTGGCCATCAACGATCGATTCGATTACGGCGTGCATGTCGTAAGGCTGGTTTGGCGAGTCCGGGATGATCTTGTCGAGCAGTCGATCTTCATCGGTCACTTCGAGTTCGCCGTGTGCCTCGTAGATGACGGGTTCGGAGAGGTTGTTGTTCGGGAGGTAGCCGAGCAGGTTGCGAGCGTAGTCGAGAGCATCTTCTTCGTCGCTGGCAAGGTAGTGGGCAACACCGGAGGTCTTGTTGTGGGCAAGTGCGCCACCGAGCTCCTCCATGCCGACGTCCTCGCCGGTCACGGTCTTGATAACGTCGGGGCCGGTCACGAACATGTTCGAGGTCTTGTCGACCATGATTACGAAGTCGGTCAGCGCGGGGGAGTAAACGGCGCCACCGGCGGCCGGGCCCATGATGATCGAAATCTGTGGGATCACGCCAGAGGCCATGGTGTTGCGCTTGAAGATTTCGCCGTACTTGCCGAGGGCGATAACACCCTCTTGGATCCGCGCGCCACCCGAGTCGAGGATTCCGACAACCGGTACGCCGGTTGCGATTGCAAGGTCCATGACCTTGATGATTTTGTTGCCGGCTGCCTCGCCGAGCGAGCCACCGAAGATCGTGAAGTCTTGCGAGAACAGGGCAACCTGGCGGCCACCGATTGTTCCGACTCCGGTTACGACCGCGTCGCCGTAAGGCCGGTTTTTGTCCATTCCGAAAGCAGTTGCCCGGTGACGAACGAACTCGTCGAGTTCAACAAACGAACCCGGGTCTAGCAAAAGTTCGATGCGCTCGCGGGCCGTCTTCTTGCCTCGGGCGTGCTGCTTGGCAATAGCTGCCTCGCCACTGGCGTAAACCGCCTCGTGGTAACGGTGCTGGAGGTCTGCGATTTTGCCTGCGGTGGTGCTCAAATCTGGCGAAGGTTTTGCGTCAGTCATGAGTAACACACTACTCGCGGGCGGCTCGAAACCTAAACTAGCCAGCATGGATCTTTCTTCGTCGCAGGCACTGGTTTCGTCGCTGAGCTACGTTGACGTGACTGGATCAACCAACGTGGATCTCGCGCTAAGTGGCGGCGATGACCTCACCGTTTTGGTTGCTGGCGCGCAAACCTCGGGCAAGGGCAGAGCCGGTCGCGAATGGTCTTCGCCAGTCGGGTCTTCGCTTTCGGTGTCTATCTTGCTAAAACCCAAGCTAGCCAGCGTCGACTCTCTCGCCTGGCTGCCTCTGCTCGCCGGAGTGGCAATGACCAGGGCAGTGCGTCGCCTGGGGGCCGCGGCCACACTCAAGTGGCCAAACGACGTACTGGTCCAAGAACGCAAGCTGTGCGGTGTCTTGAGCGAGTTGGTCGATGGTCAGACCGTGATCATTGGTGCAGGCCTGAACCTCGAGCAGCAACAGCACGACCTGCCGATACCGAGCGCAACCTCGCTGGCGCTCGAAGGCTTGACCGTGAGCCTGCCGGAGGCCTTGCACGCCTACCTCGCCGAATTCGTTCCTCTTTATAAGGCCTTTATTGCCGCAGCCGGCAACGCAGACGCGGGTTTACGCGGGCAGGTGCTCGAACTCTGCTCGACAATCGGCCAGGAGGTGCGGGCGATCATGCCTGGCGACGCCGAGGTGGTAGGTCAGGCCATCGACATTGATTCGGCGGGACGGCTCCTGATCGCGGTGCCCGGCGAGAACACCCTTTACGCAGTGGGTGCCGGCGACATCGTGCACCTGCGACACAATTAACCAATGCAGAGAATCGACCGACTTCGCCCGCGCCTAGTGGTGCTTTGGTGGCCAACCCTGATTTTGGCTGGCTGCTGCGCGGTCTACGGTTTCTTTGTCGGTCGCCAACTCGACCCGAGCTTCGAGCAGTTGCTTTACGGTTCACTCGGCGCAACCCTTTTCCTCCTTTGGCTTCTTCCATCGCTTTCATACGCGGGGACCTTCGCTGACATCTATCAAGACCGACTGATCATTCGCCGAGGTCTGTTTGGCAAGAAGCGCACTGTCCTATTTGCCGATGTCCTAGAAATCAGCGGCGGTGCAGTTCGTGGCGTGGTTTTGACCGTTCGCGACCAGGAGAATGCGGTTTTGAAGCGCTACCCGAAGCCGAAGTCGATCGCCGCGCAGCTGAATGCTCTGGCAAAATAGAAGCATGGTGAAAATAGGTGTGATCGGTGGCGGGCAACTCGCCAGAATGATGGTCCCACCCGCCGTAGCGCTCGGCTTCGACCTCTGCGTTCTCGCCGAAACCGAGGGCTCCTCGGCAGCGATAGCCGCAACCATGGTCGGCGACTACAACCAACTGCAGGTTGTGCGTGATTTCGCCAAGACCGTTGACGTAGTGACGTTCGATCATGAGCACGTGCCGCTCGAAATTTTGGAAACCCTTGTTGCCGACGGGGTCGAGATCCACCCGTCGCCAAAGGCGCTTGCCTTCGCGCAAAACAAGCTCGCCATGCGCCGCAGGCTGGGTGAACTAAACCTTCCGATGCCGATTTGGGCCGAGATAAACACCCCCGCCGAATTACAAGAATTCTTAGACGCCAACGGCGGGGAAGTGATTTTAAAGACCCCGATCGGTGGTTACGACGGCAAAGGCGTTCGCGTTATTCGTGCCGTGGAAGAAGCCGCCGACTGGTTCGTCTTTGCCCCGCTGCTCGCCGAAGAAAAGGTCTCGTTCACCCGCGAACTAGCTCAGTTAAGCGCTCGCAGCAGCACCGGCGAGTTTCGCTCGTGGCCGCTAGTGCAAACCGTCCAGGTTGACGGCGTCTGCGCCGAGGTAATCGCACCGGCCCCCGATGCCACAGCTGCGACCCTTGAGTATGCGGTCGAAATCGCCAGGGGAGTCGCTGAGGGGCTCGGAGTCACCGGCGTGCTCGCGGTCGAAATGTTTGAAACCACTGACGGACGCCTACTAATCAATGAGCTCGCCATGCGACCTCACAACTCAGGCCACTTCAGCATTGAAGGCTCGGTCACCAGTCAGTTCGAGCAGCACCTCCGCGCGGTAGCCGGCTTTCCGCTCGGTTCGACCGAGCTCACCAACGAGAGCGCTGTGATGGTGAACCTGCTCGGGGTCGACGAAACCAACGATTTCATAACGCACTATCGGCACGTGATGCAACTTCACCCGCACGCAAAAATCCACACCTATGGCAAGGCCGCCCGCAAGGGTCGCAAGCTGGGTCACGTCACTGTGGTGGCCTCGGAGGCCGGCTGGGCTTTGGCTCAGGCGCGCGCCGCTGCCGAGGTTTTGCTCCGCGGATAGCAAAATTGTTTAGGTAACTGACAGGAGACCGCTTTGGCTCAACCAATCGTCGGCGTAGTAATGGGTTCGGATTCAGACTGGAACATAATGTCTGACGCCGCCCAAGCGCTCAAAGAGTTCGGCATCGAATACGAGGTCGAGGTTCTTAGCGCACATCGCACTCCCGAAAGAATGATTGAGTGGGGCAAAGCTGCAGCCGGTCGCGGCATCAAGGTGATTATCGCCGGAGCTGGCGGGGCTGCTCACCTACCTGGCATGTTGGCCAGTGTGACGACTCTTCCGGTCGTCGGCGTCCCCGTTTCGCTCGCCAAGCTCGACGGGATGGACTCGCTACTTTCGATTGTGCAAATGCCGGCGGGAATCCCGGTGGCCACAGTCTCAATTAATGGCGCACGCAATGCGGGAATCCTGGCAGCTCGAATCGTCGGCAGTTCAGAACCCGAAATGGCAAAAAAACTGGCCGCGTTCGGTGAATCCCTCAAGGACGCCGTAGCCGAGAAGAACGAGAAACTGAAATCTCAGATATAGGCAACTCCCTCTTCAGACGCTTCGACACTGCAACGCCTCAGCAGATGCGAAAGCGTGCGATATTCCTACTCGTTTTAGGCGTTCTGCTGCCAGGTAGCCCGCAGCTTTTGGCAGGCAATCGGAGGTTCGGCAAATTCGGAGTCCGCGCCACCCTTTTGGGTTGGGCGATGCTACTTCTTCTCGGGCTGATCTTCTTGGTCAAACGCTCTTGGGCCTTCACGATCGTGGCGACTCCTTGGATCAGTGCCATTGTTTCGGTGGCACTTTGGGTCTTCGGAATTGGTTTCGCGGCTCTACTTTTTGACACCTTCAGAATCTCACTTCTTGGCAGGCTTTACCCGGCTGCCCGAAACGTGCTCATCGTGTTCTTCTTGATTTTTGCGATTCTCGGCATTGGCGGTTTTAGCACCGCCGCCAACACTCTAAAAACGACAGGCGATACTGTTGGCTCGATTTTTACCCAGAAGGGTTTCTCGGCGTCGAGCGACGCCGCTACAACATCATGCTGATCGGTTCCGATGCCGGCAAAGATCGCTTCGGAGTTCGGCCAGACTCGATCTCGGTCTTGAGCTTCAATGCAAACACCGGCGCGATGGTCAACATCGGCATTCCTCGCAACATTCAACACGCGCCGATTGCGACCGATTCGCCACTTTATAAGGTCTACGGAAACAGCTGGGACGACCTCATCAACTCGGCTTACAAAAACGTGATGGACAAGCACCAAGACGCCTACCCAGAGGCCTCGAAGAACGGTTCTACACCGGGGCTAGAGGCCACTAGAGACCTCGTCGAAGGAGTGACCGGTCTCAAAATTCAGTCGTACATCATGGTGAACATGACCGCCTTCCAGGAATTGATTAACGTGCTCGGTGGAGTCACCGTGGATGTGAAGACCCGCCTGCCGATCGGTGGGCAGCGAGATGACGCCTCCGATGCATACGGCTGGATCGAAGTTGGCGTTCAACACTTGACTGGTTACAGAGCCCTCTGGTACGCGAGAAGCCGCCACGGGTCTACGGATTACGACCGCATGGCAAGACAGCATGAAATCGAGCAGTTGATTTTCAAGAAGTTCACCCCGAGCACGATCCTGGCAAACTATTCGGGCCTAGCCGAGGTTGCTAAGAAGCTTATCTACACCGACATCCCAGATGGCATGGTCGGAACCTACGCAGACATGGCTTTGAGCGCTAAGTCGAAAAGAATTAAGGCCCTTGAGCTGGTTCCGAAGAATGGTTTCGAGCCGGACGTTCCAGACTTCGCGAAGATTCACGCCGCCGTAGCGGCTGCCATTAGGGCCAGCAACTAAACTTTCAAGAACAGGAGGGATGTCTTGGATCTCGCAGAATACTCGGCAACTAACGGCCTGAAGCGCGTCGGCGCTCGGCCTCCTTTCTTCTCGTACCTAAAAGAGGCTTGGGGTCGTCGTGACTTCGCGTGGACTTTGTCTTCTTACACAAACAAAGCCCAAAACGCGCGCAACCGCCTCGGTCGTTGGTGGATGGTTCTGACTCCTGCACTCCAGGGTGCGATGTACGGTCTGATCTTCGGATTAATTCTCGGTTCGAAAAACCGCCCGGACCACTTTATCGAGTACCTTTTCTGCGGAGTGTTCCTGTTCACTTTCTTGCAGGGCTCCTTCACCAACGGCGCCACCTCGGTGACTGGCAATGCTGGGCTAGTAAAGAGCTTGAGCTTCCCTCGAGTTCTGTTGCCGCTTTCGGCCGCGATTCAGCAGCTCATCAACCTGGTCCCACAGCTTGCTTTGCTGCTCCTCACCTTGGTTGTCATGGGCAACCCCATCACTTTCCAGTGGCTACTGTTCATCCCGGCAATCGCATTGATGGTGTTCTTTGGTGCTGGTAGCTCTATGCTCGCCGCGCGTTTGACGGTACAGTTTTCCGACCTCAACAAGGTGATCCCCTTTGCGTTCAGACTGATTTTTTACAGCAGCGGAATCTTTTACAGCCTTGACAAGATTCTGGCCAATCACCAGGACATTCTCGCCATCTTGAAATTCAATCCGTTCTCGGCATACATCCAGTTGGTCCGTGGAATTTTGATTCAAGGAAACACTTCGGCGACTCCGGAGCTGTGGCTACTCTGTGCCGGCTGGGGCATCCTTTTGCCGCTGCTGAGCATGTTCCTCTTCTGGATGGTGGAGGAGCGTCATGGCGCCGAAGACTAAGAAAAAGGTCGCCGAGACCCGCAAGCCTGTGGTCGTCGTCGACAACGCGCACATAATCTACAAGGTTTTTGGTACCGGTCGCCGCGTGACCGGCAACATGGCCAAGGGTGGCTTGTTCACCAAAAAGATTCGAGTACGCGAGGTTCACGCCGTTCGCGGCATAACTTTCACTGTCTACGAGGGCGACACGATCGGCATCATTGGCTCTAACGGCTCGGGTAAGTCTTCGCTGATGCGCGGAATCGCGGGGCTCACGAAGCTTGAGACAGGCGCGGTATATGCCTTTGCTCGCCCGAGCCTTCTAGGTGTCGGTGCTGTTCTCTTGCCTGGGCTCAGTGGTGAAAAGAACATTATGCTTGGCGGTTTGGCTATGGGTTTCAGCCGTAAAGAAATCGAGACCAAGGTGGAGGCGATTACCGCTTTCGCCGGGCTTGAAGAGTTCATCGACCTCCCGATGCGCACCTATTCGAGCGGCATGTCGGCTCGCCTCAGATTCGCAATCGCGGCTTCACGCAACCACGACATTCTGATCATCGACGAGGCGCTTGCGGTCGGCGATCAAGAGTTCCGAAACAAGTCCGAGGCACGCATGCGTGAAATGCGAGAGCAGGCAGGAACCGTGTTTCTAGTCAGCCACAGCATGAAGTCAATCCTTGACACCTGCACGCGAGTCATCTGGATTGAAAAGGGCGAGCTAGTAATGGACGGCGACCCGGTCGAAGTCACGAACGCGTACAACAAATTCACCGGTTCGAACACAATCGACTAATCTCATGGCGCAAAAGAAGTACCCAGCGGTAAGCGTAATCATGCCGGTGCTAAACGAGGAGAGTCACCTCGAGGCCGCTGTTGATTCGGTGCTCAGGCAGAATTACCCGGGCGATTTCGAACTGCTCATAGCGCTCGGCCCGAGCCGTGACGACGCCGACAAAATCGCTCGGAATATCGCCTAGTCGCATAAGGCGGTGCGACTA
>Ga0114964_10002305_pt1 | contig 13319 bp, 11 predicted proteins | sample C_131016_MF_Meta_FD_92638 | JGI IMG/M metagenome (GOLD analysis project Ga0114964, IMG submission 92638) | Freshwater microbial communities from Lake Croche, Canada to study carbon cycling - C_131016_MF_MetaG | ecosystem: Environmental > Aquatic > Freshwater > Lake | place: Lake Croche, Canada... | reverse complement strand
TCCATGGAAAGGTTGTTTCGAAATGAATTGATCCATCACGATTTGCCGACAGCTTTGCAAGCTATGGCAACCCAACAACGTTTGCCCATGCTCTTCCGGTTAGAGGAAACAGCTCAAATTTTCCTCCGTGAACTGGAAGGTATACTAAAGGCTGAAGGCTAAAACGACTGATAACTGAGTCGAGCGTCGAGGGTCGAGGGGTCGAGGGCCAGATAGGGAAAGGCAACCAAGGCGGTGGGAACCGCCGCGGAAGATTCCGCGTCAGCGGAACCTAAAAGGGTGGCACAGCTTGCCGGGCGGCAAGTGCCATCAAATAGCTGAAGGCTAAAGGCGAAAGGCGCCGTAACGGCTGCGGAGCAAAGGCCTGGCCAGCAAAGCTGACAGCGTTGTTTGTTGCAGGTAGGGTAGGACTTGTTTCCGAGAGTATCCATTCACTGAAGGATGAGTCCTTCAATCCGCCTTCGGCCCTTATGCCGTTTCAATCTGGATGGTTCCTTATTCCTTCCCCACCCCTTCCTGCCTTGATGCCCAGTGTTGTCAATTCGGGCACGCTATCATAGGTTATGAGCATGAATAACATGGGATCAGAAACAGCCTTTCCCGTGCGGGTGCCCGCTTCTCCTGAATTGGCGGCTCGCGCCTCAGAACTTGTTCAGCAGTTTTCTGAGTGTTTCTGGTTCTGGCATCCTGAGGCAACTGTGCACTTCACCGATGATGTGAAGTTAGTTATCGAGCATCTTCGCGAGTATGGGGATAAGAAGGCGTGGTCGGCTCAAGAGAGTTGCAGCGTAGTCTCTAAAGGTTCACAAGCATGCCTCTGACGGAATTTCAGAAAGAGGTGATGGCTGTCCTAGTAGGCAAAAGATCCGAGAGCAGTCATGTCGCTGGCGGTCTTGTGCTGAATGCCCCTGAAGATTCGGCTCGTTTCTCGCGGGATTTCAATTTCTTCCACGAGGCAGTGGAGGATCTGGTCAATGCCAGTGAACAGGATCTAAGATCGCTTGAGTCTGCGGGGTTTGGTGTTCGCAAGGTGGAGCGTGAAGCCGAGTGGTCAAAACCTGTCTCCTTTCGCAAGGCCTATGTTTCCCGAGGGGATGAGAAGGTGGAGCTGGATTGGGCTCATGACTCGGCATTCTGTTTTTTTTCCCATCGTTCCCGATGATGTGCTTGGATGGAGGCTGCATCTGTTCGACATGGCGACCAATAAGGCTCTTGCCCTCTCGGCTCGGATGGAGACGCGTGATTATGTGGATATGGTGGAGCTGACCCGCCATTTTCCGCTGGAGGCCACCGTCTGGGCCGCATGTGGCAAGGATCCTGGATTTAATCCTCTCTCCCTCCTTAAGATGATGATCAGGTTTGCACGGATTGACCCACTCGAACTCGATAAAATCAAGGCTCGCAAGCTGGATCCGATTGCCCTGAAAGAAGAATGGATTGCAGTCTCTGATAGGGCACGGGAGGAGATGACTCTGCTAGCCGATGAAAATCCAGACATGCCGATCGGAGTGGCCTTTGTGGATGATCAGGGCAGGCTCGGAGGGATCCGTACCAATCCTGCCCTGCAAATTCATCACCCTTCCCTGCGTGGTTGCTGGCCCACGATGATCGGGTGACGCGGAACCAATCCCCATGAGACTCGACCACTACGATAACTCCGACTTCAGTCGCGGGGCCTCGAAGATCAAGGAGGTGCTCTGGTGGATGGTGCGTTCGTTGCTTTTTGCGCCGTGGTTCCCTGTTCCTTCGGGGCTGAAGGTGGCGGCATTGAGGGCCTTCGGGGCCAAGGTCGGGCAAGGGGTGGTGATCCGGTCCCGAGTGAACATTACTTTCCCATGGAAGCTGACAATTCGGGATCATGTCTGGATAGCCGATGAGGTGATGATCCTCAGTCTGGCACCGGTCTCAATAGGTTCGCATGTCTGCATCTCCAACAGGGCCTTCCTCTGCACGGGATCTCACCGGTTCCGATCCGAACACTTCGACCTCGTTACCAGGGCCATCACCATCGGGGATGGTTGCTGGGTCGCCTCCAATGTCTTTGTCGCTCCCGGTGTCAGCCTCGGCAACAACACGTTCTGCACTGCCGGTGCCGTAGTGCTACGAAGTGACGGCCCAGATGTCATTCTCTCCGGCAATCCCGCGATGTCAAAAAGGGGTTGAAGGGTTAAAGGGTTGAAAGCTAAAAACAGAGGGTAGACGTGTGCCGAGAAGTCGTGGAATTAAAGAAAGGCGAAAGGACTGAGAGGAATTTGAGCTTTTAACCTTTGGCTTTTAGCTTTTCCTAAGGGAGTGAAACGATGCCTTCCGATTCTGGCGCTGGTCCTAATGGTGATAGGCTTCGCTTTTTTTTCCCTCAGGGGGCCTGCATTCACTCGTTTCTGGAAGCATTGGCTGGTCGTATCGGTACCAATGGAACACGCAGATGCGCTGATCGTTCCTGGAGGAGAGCCTCTGGCACGTCCGCAGGAGGCGGCCCGACTGTATAAGGCAGGCGTCGCCCCAAGGGTCTTTGTTACGGGGTGGGGGGATTTTGGCATGAACCGCCGCATCCTACTCGAAGGAGGTGTGCCACCTGATAGGATCACTGTCGAATCGCGGGCCATCACGACCCAGAGCAATGCAAGCCTTCTCAAACCGATGCTGGAAGCTGCCAAGGTGCGATCGGCACTGATCGTGACCTCTCCGTTCCACACTCGCCGCGCTCTGGCCACGTTCCGGAAAGTAATGCCGGACATTCATTTCGGAGTCACGGATGCCTCGATCGGATGGTGGGGAAGGCCGGAGGGGAGGGGTGATGTGAATCGCTTCGCTGCGATCGAATTTCTGAAAACCGCTGAGTACTGGCTTCTGTATGGGGTAAAGCCATGGGGAGTCGAGGGTCGAGTGACGAGGGTCGAGCGCTAAAGGGCGGGCGGAAAACTGGCCACAGATGGACAACGGGAGCCCTGCTCGATTGGCGAAAATCAATTTGCATGTATGTTCTAAACTATCGCAATAAACCCTTCGTCCAAGGTCTTCCCGTTTGAGAAACTTGATGTCTGGCAGAAAGCGCGGCTTCTGAACAAAGACATTTACGAGGCAACAAAAAGGTTTCCTTCATCGGAGGTCTACGCACTGACTTCCCAGATTCGTCGCGCTTCCATCTCGGTTTCCTCGAATATTGCGGAGGGTGCCGGGCGGAACTCGGATGCCGACTTCGCCCATTTTCTTGAAATAGTTTACGGATCACTCATGGAGGTTGTCTTGCAACTCTACATGGCCTTGGATGAGAAATATCTCACGCAGGAGTTATTGAGTAAAATTCTTGAAAAGGCAGATTTTCTAGCTGCCCAGATTGCCTCGCTCTCCAAGGCTCTGGGGAGAACTCCACGCTCACTTAAGCGATGTATGGAAAGTCGCTCCTCCTACCAAGACCCGGCCTACATCCATGCATATTGGTGGCAGGAGGTCTGATACCATTTCTCACCATTAAGCGTACTCTCTGGCTGGTTCTTTTGGCGCATGGCATTGTCGGCCCTCTGGTTACCAAAAAGTAGCCATCGGTCTTCCTCTTAGCCCTTCACCAAAATCTCTGCGCCATAAAGTCCACCTATCTCTGAGAGATGGTGTGACTTGTTTGTTTCCAAAATAGCCTTCGACTCTAGACTCTCGTCGCTCGACATGGTCGTATTCCCCCTTCATGCCTTCCATCCTCTTTATCAATCGCGTCTATCCTCCGGATTCGGGAGCGACCGGGCGTGTGCTGCAGCATGCGGCCCGTGGTTTTGTAAAAGCTGGATGGGATGTCACCGTGCTCGCCACGGCGGGTTCCCGCGAAGCAGTCGGAGAGGAGCTTAGCGAGGGTATAAGGGTTGTCCGTGTCGGGATTCTCTTTTCTAAAAAGAACCTCGTAGCCCGGGCTCTCGGCTATGCCTTGATGATCCCCGGGCTACTTCTCAAAGCGCTTCTGCTTCCTCGCCACGATGTCGTGGTGACCAAGACGGATCCTCCGATGCTGGCGGTCGTCGGACCGGTCATCCAATGGGTGAAAGGATCACGCCTGATCCACTGGGCTCAGGATCTCTACCCGGAGGTGGCCGAGGAGTGTGGGGTGCTTCCCAAGGGCCGGCCCTTGGCGAATATCCTGAGATCTCTGTCGACATGGTCCCTGAGATCTCATGACCTGACGCTGGCAGTTGGGCGCTGCATGGCCGATCGCCTGCTGGTGAGAGGGATACCCCCAGGATCGATCCGGGTTGTACCCAATGCCGGTATCGAAGGGTGGATCATGCCCGCTTGCCGTGGAAGAAGTGATTTTCGTGAGGCCCATGGTATCAGCGATGAATTCGTCATCATGTATTCTGGTAACATGGGGAGGGCTCATGACTTCGCCACGATCATCGAGGCAGCGCGTCAGCTTCAAGAGCAAGGGGAGAGGAAAATCCTCTTCCTCTTTGTCGGCGAAGGGCCCGAGGAGATCACTTTACGCGATACCGTTACCCGGCTCGACTTGAGAAACATCAGGTTCCTTCCTTCGCAGTCTTCCTCAAATCTCTCCGAGAGCCTCGGCATGGGCGATCTGCATCTTGTCACCATAAAGAAAGGGATGTGTGGTTTGGTCGTGCCAAGCAAGTTCTACGGGGTGATGGCGGCCGGACGCCCCACAATCTTTGTTGGATCGTCGGAATCCGAGGTGGCCCGGGTGATTCTGGAAAACAGGATAGGAGATGTGATTGCTTCCGGAGCATCGAAGGAACTGGCCGCGTCGATACTACGTTACCGGGATCATCCTGAGAGGGTTGATGAAGAGGGAAATCGTGCCCGAGAATCGGGACTCCATTGGGATTTTCTTCCGATCTTGCTACATGAAGCTGAGCAGATCTCCCCAAGGAAGCGCTGATTAAATCGCATAGAGGCTGTTGCGGGAAGAACTGGCAGCGGACAAAGCGGCTTGACACGAGCATCCCCGCAGCGGCGGTAAGTACCAAGCCAACGCCGCCCCGGCCTTGTTATTCGCTTTTCTACCTAATAGAGATGTGCTCTCCTAACAAGGGAGTAGAGTCCACTTCGCATGAACTACTTTTCATTCAATTCGTCCACTGCTTCCGGCTTTTCGTCGATTTTTCTGTTTCCGGAGAAGTGAGAGATTAGTTGCTTCTCCATTATGAATAACTCGGTAGATCCAACAGATCCCTCTCATTCTGAAAAGGATCCTTCCGATTCGCTTCAAATGCCCTCAATAGAGATCCCTACTAAGCGAAATACTAGCTACGCCAAAAGAAAGGCATTTTTGGTCCCATTGTTCATCCTGAGTGATTTTCTGCAATGGGTACTTATCTACTTAGCAATCTCATTTGCGACGGGGGGTTACAATGTGCTCACCCCTCTTTCCATTATCTTACCATTCACGATTCTGATGATCTCGGTCTCCTTGGTGGGAGCATATCGCATCCGTACGGACTTCGCCTCGTTGCGCTTCTCCAGCGAATACCTCATTGTCTGTTGCTGCGCTTATGGTATCGCCGCTTTAGCACTCTATTTTGTGGCCTCCTTCGGCCCCAATCCCACCTCGAGCAGGGGGATTTTTACGGCGTCCTTCGTGATCGTTACGATTACCTCACTATTTACGAGACGCCTATTCTGGTTCTGGACTACGAAATCCCGCCTTGCTGGAAAACTTCTCGTGATTGTGGATGAGCGTTTTGGGCCGATTTTTCACCGCGATTACGAAGGGAGTAAAATGCAGAGTATTGTGCACTATATCGCAGCTCTCAAAGAACTTCGTGGGAAACCAATCGCTGGGAAAGGGACTCCGTCCCCTTTCGTGGATCTGGCCCATATCATTCCCCATCTCGACCGGGAGAGTACGATAAGCTATGAAGCCATTGTCATTGCTGCGGATCTGAATGCATTGGATACCGAGACTGCAAGTCGGCTTGCGGTCATCCATTTTGATGAACTTCCCGTGTACACTATGGGGTCCTTTTACGAAAAATACTGGTCAAGAGTACCCTTGGAAATTCTGGGGCCCGCATGGCCTCTGGAGACGGAGTTCCTTCTCGTGGAACATTCGCTGTATTCCTCCCTTAAGAGCCTTCTGGATTTTCTGATAGCTCTCTCACTTTTCCTGATAGTAGGTCCCCTTATGCTGATTGTGGCCATGCTGATCATGATCTTCGACGGATTTCCCATCATCTATTCACAGCCTAGGAGTGGAATTCACGGGCGGCCCTTCACGCTCTATAAATTCCGGACGATGAAGGTCGGTAGCGATCGGGGCGATGGATACACCAGGGAAAAGGATGCCCGCGTCTCGGCACTTGGCGCATTCCTTAGGAAGACCCGTCTTGACGAGCTTCCTCAACTCTGGAACGTGTTGCGCGGCGAGATGAGCATGATCGGCCCCCGCGCCGAGTGGACTCGTCTGGTGGAGAACTATGAACGGGAAATTCCTCATTACCATTTTCGGCATCTGGTGCGCCCCGGCATCACCGGATGGGCCCAGGTTAACTATCCCTATGGCGCCTCGCTCGAGGACACTCTCATGAAGTTTTCTTACGATCTGTACTACATTCGCAATTTTTCGATCAGACTTGATGCCGAGGTTCTTCTGAAGACGCTCTATGTGGTCCTTTTCGGGAGAGGGCGATAACGTCGGGAGATCCAGGGACGGGTGGTTTTCTCTCTTTTCTAAGGAATTTCCTAAGCGTGGGATGTTTCAGCTGTTGAACACCTTGATTGAACCACTGCTTCGGAAGAAGATACAGATATGGGCGTTTCCTTCAAGATGCTGAACATCAACTCCAGCCGTCTGGGCCTTCTACTCTCCATGCTTGTCGCGGGGGTGACTTGGTTTGAGGTGATCCGTATCGTTCAGAACGACTGGAGGATAGATCCGCAGTACAGTTACGGACTGCTCGTGCCGTTTCTTGTGATTGGATTGCTGATGAAACGGCGTGAGGATTGTCCTGCTTCCGAACCTCTCGGAGTAAGAATCCGACTAGTCACGGGGATCGTTTTGGTAGCGGCTTCCCTTCTTCTAGCGGCTATTGTTCCAGAGGCTGAGGCCAATCCCGACTGGCGCCTCCTTGGTGGAGTAGCCGCTTTGGCTGCTGTCGCGATCACTCTCTGTCTGATCATATTCCGCGGGGGGAAGGTATGGTTGACGCATTATGCCTTTGCCGTGGGGTTTTTCCTGATCGCTGTTCCCTGGCCGCGCAATTTCGAACAGTCCGTGATGTCGTATCTGATGTCATGGAATACTGCGACGACCGTTGAGATCCTTCATTGGTGTGGCTACGAGGCGTTAAGGCAGGGTAATCTCATCGTCATCCCCTCGGGAATTCTGGGTATTGAGGAGGCGTGCAGTGGAATCCGCTCCCTTCAGAGCGGATTGATGGTGGCGCTTTTCTTCGGGGAGATCTTCCGGTTAACGATTGCAAGGCGACTTGGACTTCTCTTTCTGGCGTTCATTGCGGCCTTGGCGGGAAATATCATGCGCAGTTCGTTCCTTGCAATTCTGGCTTCCAGACAGGGGTTGGGCTCGGTCCCCGCATGGCATGATCCGGCCGGATTCATCGTTCTCTTGGTGTCCATTCTCACAGTCTTTGGGATCGCTTTCTTATGGCGTTCCCAGTCACGTCTATCCGAGCTGCCCGGAGGCATGAGGCGAAATATTCATCCAGTAAGTCCAGGAAATCCTCCTGCGGCTTTGCTTGCTGCAGTCCTTCTCCTGCTGGTGGTGCCGATCATCCTGACGGAGGTCTGGTTCCGGATGCATGATCTCCCATCCGGAAGCAACTGGAAGTGGTCGATTCATCAGAGGTCCCAAGGCGCAGGAGTTTCGGAGGTTCCACTGTCTCCGGCCACACTGCGCATGCTGTTTTACCCGCAGGGGTTCTCGGAGAAGTGGATTGGTGCCGGTGGCGAGATGGGACAGGTTTTTGTCCTCCAGTGGCCGGCAGGTCGCGCGGCTCTTCAGTCCGTCCAGATGCATAGTCCGGAGGTCTGTCTTGCAAGCATGGGGATGCATTTGGAGAAACCCCTGGCTGATTTTGAAATCGGTTCCGGTGTGGGTGTAGGGGTGAGGCTTCACTCTTGGCTCTTCAGCCAGCAGGGGCACCCGATCTATGTGTTTCATTCCATCTTAGAGCGGGGTGGAGGGGTAGGGGAAAGCACAGCCACGTATCAGTCCCCGATGGAAAGACTGGAGAATCCGAAATTAGGCAAACGCAATAGGGGGCAGCGAATGATTGAGGTCGCTTTTTGGAATCTGAATGACGAGTCCGAAGCCAGAGCCGCCCTTGTTCGGTATCTCAAGGAAAGTCTGACCATGACCACTGCACCATTCCCGAATCTCCCCAAAAAGTCCCATGAGTGAGATGAATCTTCCAGATAAGGGGCCTGAACGAGGTTCGTATCATTCCGAACTGCCCGACTATGCCGAAGAGAATCAGGTCGGGAGTGGGACTTCGGGCGCAGGACGGGAAGGTTCCGAATTACTTCGCTGGATAGCAAGAGGAGTTCTTCTTCTTATGCTGATTCTTCTGACTCCCCCGCTCTACCACGCAGCAAAAGAGTGGCGATCCGACATGCTGCTCGGAGAGGCAGAAAAAGCCTTTTCCATCGGGGATAATGCCATGGCAATCGGTCTGCTCAAGCAATCTCTGGCCCTTTCTCCCGGAAGTCTCAGCGTCCAGCATGCCGTTGAGCTCTACAATGCCCGTTCCGGAGATCAGCCCTCGATGAACAAGCTTCTTGATCGAATGCGTTCGAGAAAATCTGATCCCGGTGAACTTCTCGGGATCGCCGAGTTGGAGATTGCTTCTGTCCATCCTGAGGTCGTAAAAGAGGCTCTGGGCGCCCTGCCCTCTAAGCTGAATGATGAACAGTCTCTTCGGCGCACACTTGCCGAGGCGTCGCTGATGGCTCAAGGAGGAGACTTTACCAAGGCAGCCGAGACCTGTCTTTCGCGGACTTCTTCCTTTTCAACCGCCAGTGCCTTCCGACTCAAGGTGCAGGCGGCGTTATATCTTCTTGCAGCAAACAGCGACGAAGGACCGAGGAATGCCGTGGCACTGCTTATGCAAGTGATGAAGAACAACGGGAAGATCTCACTTACCGCCTGGCGGTTACTGGCAAAGATCGTGCTAACACCCTCTCAGGGATCAACTGGTCTTCTCTCTCCGGACGAAATCTCTTTGCTAATCAAATCGCTTGATAAACTGCCCGGGCACACTTTCTTGGATTCTCTGACGGCAGCCGATCTGGATATTGTTCAGGATCCTACGGGTAAACAGAAGGTCGTTGAGCGCTTGAAATCAACCTGTCTTCTCACCTCTCGGAGCGAGATGCTTGAATTTGCTCGCTGGATGAATGCCAGAGGCTTCCAGAAAGATATTATCGAAGTAGCCGGTTCCGAGCGTCCGCTCAAGGATACGGATTGGCTCCTTATCGTTCTGGATGCGGAGACATTACTGGGTAATTGGAAGGAGGTTGCCAGAATGCTCGATTCACCCGCAGGAGCTGGCATTCCCGATGCAGTCAGACATCTCTTTCTCGCTCGTGTGGCCCTTATGAATAATGATCAGAATAGAGCTGAAGATGAGTGGAGGAATGTCGGACAAGCCCTGCACCTTGAAAAAGCAGAGACTCTGGCCTATATCGCACGATACGAGGAACAGATCGAAGCCTACGAGCGGGCGGCGCGTACCTATCGTGAAATGGCTGATCGCGAAGGAGCGACTAAGATTCCCGGCCTGATAGGCCTGATTCGCTGTCAATCGCGAAATGCCCCGGCCGTTCAACTCATCCCGATGTACGAGGAACTCGTGGCGACCGCCCCTTCCATGGCCGATGCTCAAGGGGATCTGGCCTACCTGAAGCTGCTTGCGAATGAAGATATCCCTGAGGCGGCGGCTATTGCCCAAAAACTTCTCAGCGATCAACCGGACAACCTCTCCCGGATTAGTGTCGCCGCCTTGGGCAGACTTAGATCAGGTGATCCGAAGGGCGCTCTTCTGCTCTATCGGGAGAAAATCATCAATTGGCCTGCAGCTCCGGAACCCTGGAAAGTTGTCAGGGTCGCCGTCCTCAGAGGTAATGGCGATCTCCATGCGGCGGAGGCACTCTTGTCATCCATCAACACCTCATCCCTGCGTCCTGAGGAGGGGGAGTTGATTTATGCTAAAGCGAATTAAGGATCATGGCTTTGGCATGCTTCCCTAGCATGACAGGTACGGAATCGTGGCGACCCGGGTTTTCACGTCTTCGAGGCCATCGACGAGATCGGCAATGGAATCCCAGCGGCCGTTCATGAGAGGCTCACGGGCATGTCCCGGGAGCGAGAACTCGGCGGCGAAATCTACATCATCGGTGGTCACTTTGCTCTCGGTGAGATCGATGGTCACCTGAATGGAGGGGTTCTTTTCGATGAGCGCCGCGAGATCGGCGATATCATTCTTGGACATCTTCACACAGGGGATGCCAAGTGTCGTCGAGTTGCCGAAGAAGATCTCGGCAAAGCTCTCGGCAATGATGGCGCGGAAGCCGTAGCGGTAGAGAGCCTGAGGGGCATGCTCCCGGGAGCTGCCACAGCCGAAGTTCGATCCGGAGATCAGGATAGTGGCTCCGTTGAATCTCGAATCATCAAGGGCATGGAGCCGTCCTGCGGCCTTTTCGGCAAGCTTGGCGTCGGCAAAAGCGAACTCTCCAAGTCCGTCGAAGGTGACGCACTTCATGAAGCGGGCTGGAATGATACGGTCGGTGTCGATGTCATCGCCGGGGACGAAGACGCCGCATCCGGAGACTTGTGTGATTTTTTCGAGGGCCATTGTAAGAAAAGGTGAAAGGCTAAAGTGATATTAGTGGATACCGAAGACCTTGCGAGCATCGCTGACTTCGCCAGTGAGAGCGGCGGCGGCGACCATGATCGGACTCATGAGCATGGTGCGTCCGGTCGGACTACCCTGGCGACCCTTGAAGTTGCGGTTGCTGGAGCTGGCGCAGAGTTGGTCCCCGACGAGCTTGTCGGGATTCATGCCAAGGCACATGGAGCAACCGGCACCGCGCCACTCAAAGCCGGCCTCACGGAAGATCTCCGCAAGTCCCATCTTCTCGGCAACGGAGGCCACTCCCTGTGATCCGGGAACGACGATCGCCTTCACATGCGAGGCGACCTTGCGACCGCGGATATGCTTGGCAACTTCCTGGAGATCGGAGAGGCGTCCGTTTGTGCAGCTGCCGAGGAAGGCTACATCGATCTTGATGCCGATAGCAGGGGTGCCGGCCGTGAGTTTCATGTGCTCGATAGCCTCATGGGCGGTTGCGCGGTCCTTCTCGGGGAGGTCGTCGGGATTGGGAATCGCCTCGTCGATGAAGATCGCCTGTCCGGGGGTAATCCCCCAGGTGATCGTCGGGAGAATCGCCTCGGCCTTGAAATTCACGATGTCGTCGTAAACGGCATCCTTGTCCGAGGCCACGGCCTTCCATCGTGCGACTGCCGCATCCCACTCGGCTCCCTTAGGGGAGTAGGGGCGGCCGCGCAGATACTCGAAGGTGGTCTCGTCCGGGTTCACATAGCCGACTCGGGCCCCGCCCTCAATCGACATGTTGCAGACGGTCATCCGCTCTTCCTGGGTGAATGCGTCGAATGTCGAGCCTGCGAACTCGTAGGCGTAGCCGATGCCGCCGTTCACCCCGAGGTGACGGATGATATGGAGAATGACATCCTTGGAATAGACGCCGGGGGCGAGCTTTCCGTCGACATTGATGCGGCGGACCTTGGGCTTCCCGATCGCCATGGTCTGGGTGGCGAGGACGTCGCGCACCTGGCTCGTGCCGATACCGAAGGCGATCGCTCCGAAGGCTCCGTGGGTCGAGGTGTGGGAGTCGCCGCAGGCGATCGTGGTGCCGGGCTGGGTGATCCCCTGTTCCGGACCGACGATATGGACGATACCTTGATTCCCCGAAGGAAGGTCAAAGAAGGTGACTCCGCTCTCGGCACAATTCTTGCGTAGTTCCTTCACCATCGCATCGGCAAGCGGATCGGAGAAGGGTTCGGCGCGCTGATCGGTCGGGACGATGTGATCGACGGTTGCGAAGGTGCGGTTGGGGTAGAGAACCTTCAGCCCAAGGTCGCGCACCATGCCGAAGGCCTGAGGACTGGTCACCTCGTGGATGAGGTGGGTGCCGATCAGAAGTTGAGTCCGTCCATCGGGGAGCGTGCGAACGGTATGTTCCTCCCAGACCTTATCAAGAAGCGTTTTGCCCATAGTTAGACTAGGATAGCGTGAAAGCGGGTTATGGAAAAGTGGAAGTTGCGAATTCCTTTTGTATTCTTTCGTCTTTTAACTCTTCAACACTTCAACGCTTCACTTATTCTCTACGCCATCATGTCCAAGCCCACCATTTTCTACACCAAGACCGACGAGGCCCCCGCCTTGGCCACCTATTCCTTCCTGCCGATTGTTCAAGCCTTCACAAAACATGCCGGGATCTCAGTCGAGCTCCGCGATATCTCCCTGGCCGGTCGCATCATCGCAGCTTTTCCTGATTTACTGACCGAGGATCAGCAAATCGCTGACGCTCTGTCTGAATTGGGAGCCCTTACCCTCCGGCCCGATGCAAACATCATCAAGCTCCCCAACATCAGCGCCTCGATTCCACAGCTCAAAGCGGCAATCGCCGAACTGCAGTCGAAGGGCTACAAGCTGCCCGATTATCCCGACACTCCGCAGACAGAGGCGGAGAAAGAGATCCGTGCCTGCTACGACAAGATCAAGGGGAGCGCCGTCAACCCTGTCCTCCGCGAGGGGAACTCAGACCGTCGTGCGCCGAAGGCCGTCAAGGAGTACGCTCGCAAGCATCCTCACTCCATGGGTGAGTGGAGCCCTGATTCCAAGACCAGCGTCGCCACCATGGGAAAGAACGACTTCTTCTCCAATGAAAAGTCAGTGACCGTTCCCTCAGCGACCGATATGAAGATCCAGTTCGTGGGAGCTGACGGCAGCACAACACTTCTTAAGGAGAAGACCCCGCTTAAGGCCGGTGAGATCATCGATGGCACGGTGATGAGCAAGAAGACGCTTGTCGCTTTTCTCAATGAGCAGATCTCGAGAGCAAAAGCGGATGGAGTCCTCTTCTCCCTTCACATGAAGGCCACGATGATGAAGGTCTCCGACCCGATTATCTTCGGCCATGCAGTTGAAGTCTTCTTCAAGGACCTGATCGCCAGGCACGCGACGCTGATTCAGGAACTGGGCGTCGATTTCAAGAATGGCTTCGGCGATCTCGTCGCCAAGATCCAGACGCTGCCTGCCGACCAGAAGGCCGCAATT